>Ga0214472_10000842_pt1 | contig 36639 bp, 37 predicted proteins | sample RVTome_6_FD_207662 | JGI IMG/M metagenome (GOLD analysis project Ga0214472, IMG submission 207662) | Soil microbial communities from uranium-contaminated site in the Upper Colorado River Basin, Wyoming, United States - RVT140D175 | ecosystem: Environmental > Terrestrial > Soil > Contaminated >...
CGCCCGCTTACGCTCGAAAAGGGACAGTACCTTTTTCAGGCCCGCTGCTCCGCTTGTCACACGATCGGCGGAGGCGAGGGAATCGGCCCCGATCTCTTGGGGGTGACGGCACGGAGGGCGCGCCCGTGGCTTGCGCGCTACATTCAAAATCCGGACATCGTGCTGGCCGAAGGAGATCCCATCGCCGCCGCTCTATTCCAGAAATACAAAGCCGTGCGCATGCCGAATCTGCGTCTGGGCTCGGCCGACGTGGCCGATCTGATCTCGTACCTGGAGGCCCGAACCGCCGCGCTTGAAAAAAAACGATCGGCCGAGGACGCTGCCCGTCGCTGAGCGCGGCGGCTGATGTAGGGTGGGTGGAGGCGCAAAGCGCCGATACCCACCGCGGGGAACGATGGGTATCGCGGAGTCAATCCTGAGCAACGCCGAAGGACTTAACCCATCCTACGCATGAATCGCGACGCAGTAAGCTGCGGGGAATCAACCCGTAGCGATTGAAAGTGTGTGGCGAAAATCGGCAACCTCTCACACATGATCAGAATGAATGAGCAGGTGTAGTACCAAAGTACAGTGTACCAAAGGGCAATTGTTGACCGCATCGCGGCAATGCTAATTCTTGTTTGCTCTTCGTCAAGATCGTAAACGGCGGCCGGGGAATCTCAAACTCCGATGCTAGCAAGCGAAAGCCTGTGGGTGGGCACCGCGGGGACGGTCGTCCTCTGGGCCATGAGCAGTTCACTGTCGATGATGCTCGCCGCGCTGTTCGCCGCGGGATCCTTAAGCAATAACACAACCCTCCGGGTAGCCGCTCGCGTCGGCGTCAACTTCACGCGTGGGGTCCCGACCAGTCTCTTCGTGATCGCTGCCGGCATCGGCATGACGCGGCTGGTAGCGGCCCCGTCTCTCCCCGTCATTTTTCCCGGCACTGCTCCGACGTTCCAGCATGTGGCCTGGGGCATTGTTCTCGCGCTTGCCCTTGGCTCGGCGGGGCATCTGCGGAGATCTTTAGATCTGCCTGCTCCGCACTGGGCCGCTACCGGCTCGAGCAGGCGCGAGTTCTAGGACTATCCTCCCTGAGAAGCGCCGGGCTTTTAGCGCGCGAGTGTGCCGCGATTGCGCTGCCTCCGACAGGAGCCAGGCTCATCCACCACCTCCACAACACAGCCTTCGCAGCGATCTTTCCGGTCACGGAGCTGTTCGGCGCCGTTCAAACCCAAGCAAACGCGACCTTCCAGGTTTTTCATTTCATACTCCTCGGCTGCGCAATCTATGTGACCTTGAGCGGCCTCACCTGGCTCCTCATCCGGTCGGTAGAAGCCGCGCTGGCGCCCCCTATGGCTCGGCTTAGGCGCGGGACGGTGTTCGCATGGTCATAAACCTCTTGATCGGCTTTCCAGGTGACCGGCCCGGGGGCCTCGTTCTCACGATTATCTACTTCGTCGCCTCGGGACTAGCCGCTATCATCGCGGGATTCGCGTACGCGGCCGCTGGGGTCGCTCTTGCGCGGGCGAGCCTGCCGCTCCAGGCCGCTAGCGCGGTGCTCAGGGGAATCCCACTCTCCTCTTGCTCGTGTTTTTGTTTGCTCATGTGCCCGGGCTGTCCATCGGTGGCGCCGGTCTCACTGCTCTCTTCCTTTACGCCTTTTCTCATGTAGGCGAGATCCTCCGCTCATTTCTCGCTGCCTACCCGAGTCACCTCTCCGAACAGGCTCGACTAATGGGAATCGCTCCGGCTCGTGAGTGGCTTCAATTGCGCGCACCGTGGGCGCTATGGCGCGCGTGGGGGGCGATCCTCACCTTCTGGGTCTCACTGTTGAAAGACACAGGCGCACTCGTGGTGCTCGGAATCGGCGAACTCACGACCGTCTCAAAGGTGCTGAGCGAGACCGCTCCGACCTTCGAGAGGTGGGTAACGGTCTTGGTTTTCGGGGCGGCATTGTACCTCTGGGCTACCTTGGCGCTCATCCGCGGCCTTCGCTTCGCGCCGGGAAAATTGGGGAAGCTGATGTACAGCGCGCGAAGCCAAGCATGAGGTATTCAATGAGACGGCATGTTCGAATCGACAATCCATCGAGGCGAAATTTAAACATCCTGTTGCTTCTTCTCAGTGGGCTCCTGGGCATGGCCGGCTTTGGAAACGAAACTCTCAACGCGCAAGAGCGCGCGCTCGACGCCGTCAAGAAGCGAGGCGTTCTGCGTGCCGGTATTCGAACCGACAACCCGCCGCACAGCTTCATCGATGACAAAGGGCGGTGGGTTGGCTTCGACATCGATATCGCCGTGGGGCTGGCAAAAGAGCTGGGGGTCAAATTGGAGAAGGTCCAGGTGGATGAGCTGACCCGGATCAGCTACCTCAAGACGGGGCAGATCGATGTGGCGGTGGCGAGCATGAGCCACACGATCAAGCGAGATATGGAGGTCGACTTTAGCCAGACCTACTTCTGGTCCAAGCAGACTTTTCTCGTTCGTAAGAGAGCGGTGAAGTCGCTCCGCGATCTGGTCGGCAAGCGAGTGGGCATGTCTCGGGGTAGCCACGCCATCGGGAACTGGCGCGACTGGCTCAAGAAACACGGTCATGCCTTTGACTCGAAACTCGTTATGGAGTGCAACAACAAGCAAGCTGCTGGGGATGCTGTACGGCAAGGCGCCATCGAGGGCTACGCGGAGGATTATGAAATCCTCTCGAGTCTTGCAAAGCGGGAGTCATCCCTCACAGTGCTCAACGAGGCGATCGGGATGAAGCAGGACGGGATTGGGGTCCGCGAGAATGATTCCAAGATCCGCGACGCCGTCAACTTCGCCCTGCAGCGACTCGCCAAATCGGGGCTGTACGACAAGATCTACGATCAGTGGTTTGGACCCAATTCAGACACCCCTGTGCCGCGCTCCGGCGAAACCGAGGTATGGCCCGATGGTTGATCCCGCGCGCGTGGCCGTCAAGGTCTCTGATTTGGGCGTTTGCATCCGAGGAGCTTGGCTCCAGGAAGGAGTCAGTTTTGACTGTCGCGCGGGCGAATGGACGCTCATTCACCGGGCGACTGGCGCAGGGAAGTCAACCCTATTGAGGGCCATCAACGGTCTCCTCCAGCCCACGCGCGGCACTATCTGGACCCTGGATACGAAGATTCCAGGCCGCACTCGACGCGAAGCCCGCGCCGTTTGGAGACAGACCGGGACGGTGCTCCAAGAAGTAGCCCTTTTTGAAACCAAGACCGCTCGAGAGAACGTAGAATTGGCGCTTCGCAGCGCCAAGTTGGATGGCGCGTCGCCTCGGCGCCGGGCTGAAGAATGGCTGGAGCGTCTTAGGCTAGAAAATAAGGCTGCGGAGTATCCCTGCGTCCTATCGGGCGGCGAACGCCAGCGCGTCGCGCTGGCGCGGGCCTTCGCCGCCCACCCCCGGCTCCTTATTTTGGACGAGCCAACATCCGCCCTCGATCGCGACACGGCGCGCATCGTCTTCGAGGTCGTAACGGAACTCGTAGAGGAAGGCTCAACAGTGCTGATGTCCAGCCACCGCGTCGATGAGGTTTTTGCACTGTGCTCTCAGTGTATCGCCGTTGACAAGGGGAGAATCTCCAGCATCGAGCGGCGCGCGACCTCAGCCGGATGCGGCGTGCCGCCACAGGGTGCCGATGGTGATGAAGGGACCGCCATGCAAGCACCGGAGCAAGTGGGCGGAGATATGATCATGGGACCAGGGGGAAGGGATTGATACCGAAGGGAGATCATCATGCAAATGCGAGGACAGGCGCAGCGGCGCTTTGCTGTTCACGTGAAACATGTGGACGAATACCAATTCTCATCGCAGGCCAGCGAAGACGGCAGACTTCACGGGGAGCCGTTTGTCTCTGACGAGCCGGATCCTGTCGGCAAAAACGCCGGCCCTTCCACCCCGGCGCTCTTAGGCGCCGCCGTCGGCCATTGTCTTTCCGCGGCGTTGCTGGAATGCCTCCGGCACGCCCACGTCGAAGTTCTCGGGTGTGAGACAGAAGCGGTCGCCGTTGTCGCGCCTAATTCCGAGGGTCTGCCTCGGATCGATCATGTCGAAGTAACCCTACGTCCGCGCCTGCGAGAGCTCTCTTCTCGAAAGGATCGCTGTGAGGAGCTTTTCCAACGCTACTGCACCGTCACTTCTTCCGTAAAAAAAGGGATCGACGTGCGCGTCCAAGTGGAATGGCAGGCGGAGGCGTCTGCCAGAAGGGAACAACCGTGATGGAGACACAGCTCAAAGCCCAGGCGGGGCTCACGGCCTCAAGAAGCCGCAAGCAACTAGGCATCTTTGACCGGTATCTCTCTTTTTGGGTAGGCCTTTGTATCGCGGCGGGGATCGCGATGGGGAAGATTGCCCCTGGGCTCGTACGCGCCCTCAGCGACATGGAAGTGAGCCACGTCAATCTCCCGGTCGCAGTGCTTATCTGGCTGATGATGTATCCGATGATGCTGCGCGTCGACTTCGCGTCGCTCAAGGGCGTTGGACGACAGCCTAAGGGAATCCTGATCACCCTTTTCGTAAACTGGTTGGTCAAGCCCTTTAGCATGGCGTTTCTCGGATGGCTCTTCTTCAAGCATCTCTTCGCCGGGATCATCGGCCCGGACCTTGGCGATCAGTATTTAGCCGGTACAGTCATCCTCGCCGCCGCCCCATGCACGGCCATGGTCTTTGTCTGGAGTTACTTGACCGATGGCGACCCCGCCTACACGCTTGTCCAGGTAGCATTGAATGACCTGATCGTGCTCGTTGCCTTCGCGCCCATCGTGATTCTGCTTCTGGGCGTGTCGAACATCACGGTCCCGTACGACGTGCTCCTCTACTCTGTCTTGATCTATGTCGTGATCCCGCTCGTCGCGGGCGCCCTCTCACGCGCAGCCCTGCTCAGGCAGCGCGGCCGGGCTTGGTTCGAAGAGATTTTCCTCGCGCGCTTTAAGCCCGTGAGCATCGCGTCCCTGCTCCTGACCCTGGTCATTATCTTCGCCTTCCAGGGCGAGGTGATCTTGGGGAGGCTGTCACATATCGCGCTCATCTCCGTGCCGCTCCTCATTCAGGTGTACTCCAACTCGGGGCTAGCTTATGGGTTGGCACGCTGGCTCCGGGTCCCGTACTCGGTTGCCGCGCCCGCCGCCCTGATCGGCGCCAGCAATTTCTTTGAGCTGGCCGTTGCAACGACCATCTCCCTATTCGGTCTCACATCGGGCGCGACATTAGCCACCGTGGTCGGGGTGCTCATCGAAGTGCCAGTGATGCTCTCTGTGTGCTCTTTCTGCGACCGAACGAGGGCGTGGTTTCCTCAGCGTGACCGCCCGGGGACCAAAGCTGCGAGCCGATGAGGAGCGGGGCCCATCCCGCCTGGCCTCGCCGTTGCCTCGATCTGGTGTATGGTCATAGCAAATACAAACATTTGAATTCCGCTTGAATCTGCGGCCATAGATCACGATATTTTATGGACTCTTTCGCAGTCCGTATATGATTTAGGGATCGCTGGAAGTCAGACATTGCGCATCGCTGTTCACCGGCCTTCCACTCGCGGCCGGGCTGCCACTCTGATCATCTAAGTCAGTTCCGTCCCATTATTTCTCCGGCGCGTTCTTGTCGCACGCTCTTCGATTTCTCCACCTGATTGCAGTGGGTAGTACCAAAGTACGATGGACCAACGGACAATTGCTCAACGCTCCATGTGTCTGGTAATTACTTGCCAGTTATTCGTCGAGGTCTGAGTGCGCGGTACGCGCGGTATCGGAGTAAGCGATTTGGGCGCGGGCCTTAGCGTTGCAGGCGGGCCCGGCCTAAAAGCACAAGCGGCCGGCGGCGTCGTCGAAACCATGCTGAACGCCGCGGCTGCTCGGATCGCATGGAGTATCGGAGGCTGAATGGAAAGCATGATCTACCAGGGGAGTTGCCACTGTGGCGCGATACGATTCGAGATCGAGTGGACGGAGCGGGTCGAGTGCGGGGCTTGCGATTGTTCGATCTGCGCAAAATCAGGTTATCTGCACCTCATTGTTCCAAAGTCGAAGTTCAAGCTCTTGAGCGGCGAAAAAAACCTTTCGACCTATATGTTCAACCCCAATCTCGCCCAGCATAAGTTCTGCAACATCTGTGGGATAAAATCCTTTTGCATCCGTCGCGCAGATCCCGACGGCTACGATGTCAACGTTCGCTGCTTGGAGCCGCAGCCGGCGAGACTTATCGTCGTGCCGTTCGACAGCGGGAGCTGTGAGCTTCGTGAACTTGTATCGACGCCTCTGAGCAAGACCATATGACCGCGAGCGGCGCAGTGTCGTTGCGCGGCGCGTAGGACAGCTTCGGGCGCCTTCGGCAAGGGCCGGTGCCCGCTGATGTTCAGTTCACTGTCCCTACGCCCCGGCACACGGTTGGCGGCAAAAGCCTTTTCCAATTCCCGCAGGGTTGAGACGCGCAGGCCACGGCTCCCTTCTTGACGGTTCATTCCCCCACCCACGCACAATCCGTGACGGAGCCCGCTTGAATCTGCGGCCATAGACCACTATATTTCATCGACTCTTTCGCGCTACGAAAATATTTCAAGGGACCGATTGGAAGTCACATTTTGCGTGTCGCGGTTCACCGGCTGGGAAAAGCCTACGGATACTTCTGGGCACTCCGGGATCTCGAAATGGAGATACCCGCGGGCGAATGCGTTGCCCTGCTTGGGCCGAACGGCGCAGGTAAGACGACCCTTCTCAGGCTCCTGTCCGGCTTGATATATCCGACCCAAGGGGAAATCGAATTCGAGGGCGCCAAATTTTCCCGCTCGTCCATCGAGCTGCGCTCCGCCGTCGGCTTTCTCGCCCCCAGCGAACATCTTTACGAGAATCTTACGGTCCGGGAGAACCTTGATTTTTTCACCTCGCTCTACAATAGGCGTCCGCCGGCTGCGGCCGTCGATGAAGCGCTCGTCGCCGTGGGCCTCGAGCGCTGGTCGGGCGAATATGTCAGCGCCCTTTCCAGCGGCATGAAGTGCCGCCTTTCCATCGCCAAATGGCGCCTGCTCGACCCCGGTCTATTGGTCCTCGACGAACCCTACGGTGTGCTCGACGGCGGCGGAGTGGATTTACTGGAAGCATTCCTTAGGTCCCATTGTCGCAAGGGCGGAGTCGTCATCCTGGCCTCACACCATGTCTCACGGGCGCTCCAACTATGCGACCGAGCGCTCATCCTGCATCAGGGAAAATTGACCTTCGACGAGCCGCGCCGCGACCCCTGGGACAGTTTTCAACGCGCCTTCGCCGATTTCTTACCGCGCGGCCACTCATGATTCTGCTCCGACATACTACCTTGCTGCTTTGGAAGGATCTGCTGTTGGAGATTCGCCGGCGCGAGAGTCTGATGACGATGTTTTTCTTCGGCACCTTGCTTATCTTCGTCTTCCACTTCGCCTTCGATCTGGTCCCGGAACGCATCGTCGAGATGGCCCCTGCCCTGCTCTGGCTCGCCTTTCTCTTCACCGGCACGCTGGGATTGGCGCAACTGTTCGAGGGCGAGCGCGGCAATCATTGCCTCGACGCGCTCCTGTTGTCCCCCATGGATCGAGGCGCGCTATTTCTCGCCAAGACCGGTTTCAACGTCCTTCTCATGGTGATCGTGGAATTCTTTGTTTTTCCCTTGTTCTGGATTCTATTCAATCTGCGCTCATGGAATCTGCTGCCGACGCTTTTCTTCATCGCCGCCATGGGCACGGTCGGCTTTTGCGTGCTGGGAACGATCCTCTCCGCAGTCACCCTGAAAGCGCGGGCCAAAGAACTCCTGCTGCCGCTGGTGCTCTTTCCGCTGATGATCCCGGTCATCCTCGCCACAATCCGCTGCATGGAGAACGTCCTGCGCGCCGGCGAGATCGGCGACGCAATGCCCTGGTTGCGTCTCTTGATCGGCTTCGATGTTATATTTCTCACAGTGGGAGTCTTAATCTTCGATTGGGTGGTCGACGTCTAGCGGGTGTCATTGGACTAACCGGCTACTCCGTGTCGCTCCGGCGAATGCTCCTCTAGAACAGATGATTTTCCACCGGTGCAAGTCTTGACGCTGCTATTCGCGATTTTCGGAAAAGACTGAGGCTCGCGAAGCCTGGAATCGCTGTAACGGCGCTTTCTCGCAATGGCACACCTATTGCCACTTCCCCACAGGCAGGGTCAAAATCGGCTGCTCACTCTGGCACACCTTTGGCATTCTAGAATATACGCGGTCGTGTCGACAGTGCACGCGAGTGCAAGAGGGCGCTAATTTGAAGTCGAACCTTAGGCACCTTGAGTTGCATTACCAATGGCAAACGGCAGATCTCGAATAACCGACCTGGGCTCTCAGTTCCAGGATCTTAGAAAACATGCGCGAAGGCTTGAACGCCTCCTGTTTGTTCTGGTCGCCATTATCGCTATCCTGCCAACCTCTGTGTTCTTTGTGCTCGGCCTTAGCCACTTGCAGAGCGTCGCCCACCACGCCACCGAACATGTTGTTTTCTTAATCAAGGAGATCCATGTCACGAATCCGGAGCACCGACGACTTGCGGAGTTGGTACGAGAGGAGATGCGGCTTAACCGAGTCTCAGCCCTTCGGCTCATGGGGACCGGAGTGGAGCCAGTTCTGAGTTTGGAACAGGCTCGCGGGTCTTTCCTGCCAATTCGAGCGAGGAGGGACCTCCCATCCTCACTGGCGCCGTTCACGTCAATCTCGATCGAACTGGACAGCAGTCCGCTCTTATGGCAGTCGGGGCGCATTTTTGCAATTCACCTCGTCGTAGCCGCGCTCCTGATGTTTCTACTTCACCGCTTTTCTCTTCCACCAATCGGGAAAGCCATAGAGCAATTGGAAATGACGCAAGCTCAACTCATCCATTCCGAGAAAATGAGCGCGCTCGGGGAAATTTACGCCGGTCTCACTCATGAAATCAACAATCCCCTCGGGATTATGATCGGCAAATTAGAGCTTGCACTGAAAATAGCCAAAGAGCACCAATTGCCGGCGGATTTGACGCGGGATCTGGAAATTGTCACGCGGAACGGCCTGCGGATTTCCGAGTTAGTCCGAAGCCTGCTCATCTTTAGCAGAAAAAGCACGCTCAGTTTCACGGAAACCGCGCTCAACCATGTCATCGCTGAAGTCGTCGAGCTGGTCGATAAACCTTATGCCAAACAACACATTCGAATTGAGAGTCACTTCGATCCCAAAATCCCTTACTGTCATGGCAGCGCCGGCCATCTCCATCAAGTTTTTCTCGGCCTATTGAACAATGCGCGGGACGCCATGCCGCAAGGCGGCACCATCACGCTGAGGACTTACGTCAACAGCCACTTCCTGATCGCGGAGGTTGAAGATACGGGCACAGGGATGGCGCCCGATGTTAAGGCGCGAATCTTTGAGCCATTCTTTACAACCAAGGGCGTGGGCAAAGGCACCGGACTGGGACTCTCGGTCGCTTACGGAATTATCAAAACCCATGGTGGGGACATAACGGTCGAGAGCACGCCCGGGAAAGGAAGCCTCTTCCGCCTGATGTTGCCCATCGAAGAGCCAAGGCAATGAAGCTGATTCAAGCCAAGATTCTCGCAGTAGATGACGAACCCGAGATGCTTGAAACCCTCGAAGAAATCCTTTCCGGCGCGGGCTACGAGGTCAGGATCGAAACCGCGAGTCCGAAAGCCTTTGAGCTTATCGCAAGAGAGAGACCGGATCTTATTATCACCGATCTCGTCATGCCGGAGGAGGACGGCATCGCTTTCCTCGATCGCGTCAAGGCCCATTACTCCCACATCCCCGTCATCCTGCTAACGGGCTATGCGACCGTGGATTCGGCGGTGGAGGCAATGAAAAAAGGAGCGAGCGATTATCTCTCCAAGCCCTTTCTTGCCGCAGAACTGCTCTTGAAAGTTGAAAAGTGTTTAACCTGGAGCGAGCTAAGCGAGGAGAATCGCTACCTCCGCGAACGCGTGCAGAAGCAAGATCAAGAAGCCAATATTATTGGGCAAAGCCGCGCCTTGTGGCAGGTCGTCCAATTAATCGACAAAGTCGCGCCGACTGACGCCGCTGTGCTTTTGTCGGGCGAAAGCGGCACGGGCAAGGATTTACTGGCGCGCAACATTCACAAGCGCAGCATGCGGCGGGATGGTCCGTTTTTTTCCATCAATTGCGCGGCCTTAACGGAGAATCTTTTGGAATCGGAACTGTTTGGCCACGAGCGCGGCGCATTCACCGGCGCCAGCGACACCAAAAGGGGGATCTTTGAGGCGGCCGACAAAGGAACTCTTTTCTTGGACGAAATAAGCGAAACCGGGCCGTCGTTTCAGGCCAGGCTCTTGCGCGTCGTGCAAGACGGAGAGTTTTTGCGCGTCGGCGGAACTCGTCATTTGAAAACCGATGTGCGGCTCATTTCTTCAAGCAATCGGGATATTCAAGAGGCGATCGCCAACGGATCCTTTCGGGAAGACCTGTTTTATCGTCTGAGCGCGATCGAGATTCACATCCCCCCCCTGCGCCAGCGGAAGGAAGACATCGCGCTCCTGGCGGCGCACTTCATTGAAAAGTACGCAAGCGAGTTGCGGCGCCCGGCGCCTACGATATCACCGGAAGCTTTACAGCTTCTGACCCAGTATTCTTGGCCGGGAAACGTCAGAGAACTTAGAAACACGATCGAAAGAGCCCTGATCTTGGGCCACGGCAATGTAGTAACGGTTGAGCATTTGCCGAAAGAGCTAACAGCAAGTTCAACCCAAGAACCGGAGAGCCGTCTATCTTTTCAACTTCCTGAAACCGGCTTCCGATTAACGGCGCTAGAAAAACAACTTGTTGAGCAGGCCCTGGATTCGACTAAAGGCAATCAGGTCCAGGCGGCTCGCATGCTCGGCATCAGCCGCGACGCGTTCAGAAACCGAATGAAAAAGCATGGACTGTTGTAGATCCGATGAGGGCCGGCCTCATCGATCCGCACAACAACCAGCCCGTAAACTGTCTGTCTTCCTACGATCCCGGCGGCACGCCTTACGATAAATTTCTCCGCGGCGCTCAGCGACGGAAACTCAGCGTGAAATGTCATAAGCAGTACCGTTGATACTCGCGCAATCCGCCCTCCCTCGAAAAATATGGCTCTCCTATGGTGCGTGAAATCACGCAGCGCGGAGGAGTGTTTTTTCCACACTTGCGAAACCCAGCTCTGCAGCTAATTCTTGGGCGCTTCTCTCTTTTGCGTCGAGCCTTCTGTTGCGACGGCGGCAATTCACCAAATGCCTTTGATTCTTATGGAGAATCGATCGCGCGCTACGCCTTACCATAGGCATAGCCAGCAGAATCCCACGGGAATGCAAACACGGATCATGGCATTGAAGTTGCGCTCAGCACAGGCGAGGGCTCGGATTGTTTGATGGAGGAAGCAACATGAAACTTAAAACAAAACTACTTTATCTGGCAGCTATTTTAGCCATTGCGTTACCATTAGTACTGATCGGAAACGCTGGGGCGAAATACCTGAGGGATGGCGCAGTCCAAAACGGAGTGACCGGTGGCTGGATCACGCCTAACGATATGGTATGCGTCGTCGGGGTGCATCCTGACGGTACCCTTGATATTGCCGACGGTATAACAAACAGAAGGGAATGTATTTATCTCAATAAAGGAACCATGAATGGCGGAACTCCCTTCAACCTGACGACGATGACCACTTCTAATCAATGTACAAAGGCAACCGGGACAGGAGGAAACGACGGGGCGAAGCATTCCTTTGCAACTTCTATCTGCGTTGACGGTTCCGGTAACAGCATCCCGCTGACAGACTTGGACAGGACCATGTCCATGTGCGTAGCTAAAGGCGGCACATGGAAACAGACATCTGCCACACCTCCATATCCGGGAGCTCCCGGAACTTATCCTACTCCTGGTTTTAGCGGCGCTTGCGTCGCCTACGGCGCGCAGTTTAAGGGTCAGGATGCCAACGGCACTCCTTTAGCCTTTGGTACGAAAGGCACAAGCGCCCTCGACGCGGGGTTCTGCTACGCAGCCATGAACATGACGACTGCATATCCGAATGAAACAGCTTGTCCGGTCAACCGTGACGGTAAGCCCAACGCAGGCTTCGACTCATCGACAGCCTATGACTATTCGTGGCCAACTACCGGTAGCACCCCCAACAGGTGCATCTACGCCAAGGGTATTGCTGGTTATCTGAACGCGGCCCTTACAAAGGCCAACGGCACGACATACGCGGCCGGTTCGTTCCTGGATCTGAGCGCCTTTACCACTATGGGACAGTGTCTTGCGAACGGTGGTAGCTGGAGTAATTGGGTTGGTCAGCCGGCTTCTACAACTTCAGTTGCTACCACTCCAATAGCTTCTACCATTCCAGCGTGGGATTTGACTAGGCAGGCTCCTGAGACTGCTGAGGGCTGTCTCCACTGCCATAGCACCAAAACCCAGTACAACGGTCCTGCCGAGAGATGGAAGGACAGCTATCTAAAGACAGGCCATAAGAACATGTTGAGAAAAGTAACTGCCGGTAAGAATTGGGCAGGGCCTAATGAGCACGGCGAATTGGAGCTCTATACCGACGCCGCTACCGGACCAATACACTTCGATACCGCAACGGCCGAAATCGGCGGCGTTGAAAAGCCTCTCTTATACATCTTCGGTGACTGGATGGCCCCTGCGCCTGAAGGTCTTGACGTTATTGTTAACATAGGCGGAGTCGCAAAGTATAACGGCACCGGCAATTACAGTTGCGCAGCCTGCCACACAACAGGCTGGAGCAACTCATCAGCCGGCGTTTGCAGCCTTTCCTCAAAGACCACATCAACAACCTGCACAAGCGCAGGCGGCACATGGTACCCATTAGTCGGAGTGGAAGGAATTGGTACTCCCGGTATCACTCCAGCCGAGCCTGCGGATTCATTCCCGGCAATCACCTTTACGGGAGCCGGCAAGTGGAACCTCGATGGTATTCAGTGCGCAAGGTGCCATCATGTCACCGCTCCGAAAGTAGTAGCCACACAGATTGCCGCAAGCGCAAATCCGTCCACACATGTCACCAGCGGCGGAATGGGCGCGTTCGTTCAAGGCGTCGGCCGGACCAACCTTTGCTTCGGTTGCCACCAGAGCATTGCCAAGACCAATAATGGTACAGGCCCGGATGCAGACCTTAGCCATCCGGAAAATATTCCCGTGAAGAATGCCGCTACGGCGCCGGCCTATCTCCCGGAGTTCAGCGGCCACGTTCTCGGCAACTCGTTCCTGAACAGCCCGCACGCCAGGTTCACCGGAAACATTGTACCGAATCCACTTGGAAAGTACGACCTTGAGGACACGACGACCCGGAATGATAACGGAAACGCCTCCAAGTACAACAGCAAATTCCAGGGCTACACCTGCTGGCAATCAGCTACCAGCAACAGCCCGGCCAAGACAATGATCGTCGATGGTGAGATACATGAAATAAAGACCAAGACAGATTGCGAGTCGTTGTATGGCGCCGGTGCATGGCGGTCAGATAGCCAGGGTACCTGCACTACATGCCATGATGTCCATAACAGCCTCTTTGTTGCCGAACAGAGAGAAGCGGCGCTCAGGAAAGTATGTACTGATTGCCATAACAAGAGGCTTGAAAGCATAGGCCATCCTGAGGGTCCCGGCACTCCTTTGGGAAACTTGGTGGGAACCGCCGAAGCATGGGAAGCATGCGTAACCTGCCATATGCCGAAGGCTACTTCATCGGGTTTTCCGATGCACCTGTGGAGGATAAATACTAATGCTGATTACCGCACCTTCCCGACCGCAACTGAGTTCGGTATTGGCGCTACAGCCACCAAGAAGATCGCCAACGCGGCTGCTGACGGAAGCTACACGAACGCAGTCTGGGTTGACGTCGACTATGTCTGCGGACAGTGCCACGGCGGAGGCTTTGGGCCGGACGCAGTAAAGAACGGCGCTTTTTACATGGATAAGGCGACCCTTTCCGTGGCTGCTACAAACATGCACAATAACCCGGCCCCTAAGGCGTCATGTACAGAGAGTATTAGCGGTCGCACGGTAACTCTTACAGACACCTCTACCGACGATTGGTTTTTCCCTGATAACGCGGTCACGGTGAATTGGGGTGACGGAACATCCTCTACGGGCAATGCGGGCGGTGTTTTCTCACATACCTACGCGAAGGCCAAAAGGTATAGAATCGTGCATTCGGTCACGGATTCACGGGGAGCCACAAAAAAGCACAGGCTTACAGTGAGAGTAAGGTAGCCCTGACTTCACGGACAGTCATTAAAAAGGCAGGGGGGGTTCCCTCCTGCCTTTTTTAATTGTCTTTAACCGACTCCCACGGCTAGCCAACCCATGGGTGGTCGACGTCTAGCTTTCCGCGAAATAACGCTAATCCGGGTAGCTCTCCGGCTCATGATTTTCTCCGTGACACTCTAAATAACACTGCCCCCGCCCCGGCCCCAGGGAGATGTATTCCAGCCGTTTTTGATTTCTCGACGGGCTGACGACCGTTTTGCCCGTACGGTCCCGTAGCATAAAGTTGATCAATCCGACGTTATTCCGTGACCCGTGGGCGTCGTGGCAGATGGCGCAGGGCGCCCGCTCTTCCACCACATGCTTTCGATGCAAAAAGGTGCGGGCCTGGTCGTCGATGAGATAGCTTTGGTTGTGGCACTTGTAACAGAGCGCGTAGACTTGAAACGACTCCGAGAGCGGGTCGTTGACCTGATAGTCGCGCTCGAGAATCGGCTGGTAGCGCGACCCGTGCGCGCCGCGGGGACTTGTTCCGGTCGGCGTCCACTCATCATTATTGTGGCAATCGGTACAGGAGACAATCGAAGCGATGGTGTATCCAGCCTCGAAGCCGCGCATGGTGGAGTTTCGACCGGTCGTCACCACCGGATGGTAAGACGGATTGCTGGGATTTAATTTCACGCTGATATTTCTGGTATTGTCCTGGCGCAGGATCCCCGGCGTGGTTTGATCTCGAATTCCATGGCACTTCAGGCAGACTTCGTACTCGTAAAGCGCCTCGTTCACGGTTCCCCCGGAAAGGTTGACGCCTTTGACGCCGCGCAGCCGCCCGGACGCGAGCGGCGGCGCCGCAGGAGCGGCCACCGCCTGGTGGCCGTTGTGACAGTCAGGGCAGGCCACGTGTCGAGACATTGAGCTCGGATTCTCGCGCGGATCATGCGTCCAATCGCTGGACGCGATCGGGTGCACGCTCGATTTCAGGAATTCCGGGTCGAGGTTCTTCGCGGCGACGCTGCCGTTGTGGCACGTCAGGCACACGGCACGCTCCTGCGCGTTGCTTAATAGCCGGGCCGGGTGAGGCGCGGCATGGGGACGGTGGCAATTCTGACAGGAGTTATCTTTAACCGTCGTGTAAGGCGAGGCCGGCCACGGGCTCGTCCCGCCCCCGCGCCAGGTCGCAAGCGAGCTTTCGTGACTGGACCCCGTCCAGTTCCTCTGCTTGTGGCAGACAACGCAAAGAGTGCCCGGCGGCTCGTCTATGCGCAAGAACTTCCGGTAACGGTTGTCATGGGGATCGTGGCAAGACGTGCACTGCATCTGTTGATTGTTGTCGAGACGGATCGGTTTCGGCAACGTCGCGGGATCGGCGAGCTGTCCTTGTTTGAGACTCAAGGCTGAATCATAAATAAAGGAAACCGGATGATCGTCGGACAGGTCGGTACCGAGGGATGCCCGCCCTGTCAGCGGCCCCAAGCTCACCGGGCCGGTGGCCGGTGAAACCCGGAGACTACCGAGTGCCGTGGTTCCGTCGTGGCAGCTCAGGCAAAGCCGGCTCGCCCCCACGGGCTGGTTCAACGTCGCCTCCAAGGTGGTGCTGCTGTAAAGATTATAGGTGACCGGAGGAATATCGCGGTTCCACAATGCGTAGGTTTGACTAGCGCGATGGGGCGTGTGGCAGAAAATGCACAACTCTCCGACTCCGGCTGCCTTGATCGTCCCCGGTCCGGTGACGGACAAGTTGTGGACGGTATCGGCAATCGCCCCCTCGGCGAGAGCGGGGACAAAAAGGCAAAAGGACAAGGGTAAAAGGATAAAAAGCGATAGATACCGACGCAGTATCGTCGTCGCGCCGCTTTGGCCTTCTGACGTTTTTCTTTTTGCTTTCACGGTCCTCCCCCTGCAAGATACTGAAAGATCTGGATGCGCTGGTTGTAGGAATCGGCGACGTAGACGCGGTCCTGCGGATCGACGAAGATTCCTGCCGGCAGCCAGAACTGGCCGGCGCCGAGACCGCGCTCGCCGAAGGTTAAGAGATAGCGTCCCCCGCGATCGAATATTTGCACGGCGTCGAACAGGGCTTCGACTATGTAAATATGGCCTTCACTGTCCAAAGCTATTCCCTTAGGGCTGGCAAAATCTCCGGAAGAGTCTCCAAGCCTGCCGAACATCCCGGCGAACTTCCCATCGGGATCGAAAACCTGCACGCGAAAGTTCAAAGTGTCGGTGACAAAAAGATTGCCGTTTCGATCCACTGCTACGCGCGTAGGAAAGTTGAACTCCCCGTTGCCTGCGCCCCGCTGACCGATGACACCTACCGGTTTGCCCTCTCCGGAAAAAATCCAAACCCGATGCGCGGCGCTGTCGCCTATGTAGAGGCGATCACGGCGCGCGTCATAGGCGAGCCCGGCGGGGCGGCGGATGCGCGGGTCTGAAATGGTGGCGAGCCATTTTTCGCCGTTGTCGTAAACAAAAATTTTTCCTAGGTAGGAGTCGGCCAGGTAGACCCGGCCAGAGGAACCGAGCGCCACGGCGATGGGGGAAACCAGGCGCTCGCCTCCCGCTTCCTGAATCTTGCGAAACCCGCCGGTGCGCGGATTGAGAATCCACAGCGCCTGGGCACCGGCGTCCACCACGAAGATGGTTTCCCCGCGCGCCGCCACGTCGGCGGGACGGATGAGCCACTCTTCATCTCTCCCGGCAACGACTTCCCAAATGCGCTGCCAAGCGGTGGGGGGGATGCCCAGATCCTTTGGAGTCGCCATAGTTCGAATGAAGCGAATCCTCGGCTGTTGTGGCGGCTGGGGCCACGTAAGTGGCGTCTTCGAAACCTCTCGCCCGGGCGGGACGGCAGGGGATTGTATGCCGCAGGCTGCCACCAGGACGAATAGGACGAGAACGGCGGCGGCATGGATGACGGTCGTCGATTTTTCAGGCGTTCTCTTCAACGTGAAGCTCCATTAGCTCTAAGGATACGAAAACCTGCGGATCATCTGCAGCATGAGCCGGAATTCCCTGGACTCCGTGTCGCCCCGTTGGCGATTGGTAAATTGGAAGGTCGGTGAGATTTCGACTTTGCGGTAGTACCAGCGCGCACGCACCCCGGCCTCGGTTACTTGATCCGTCGGAACCTGCGAATCGTTGAGCCGGCGATACCCGCCAAAGGCGTCGATGAAAAGCGAAGAGTTCCATAAATATGTGACCGTTGCCCGCCCACTCAGACTCAAAGTCTCCCGCTTTGGGTCCGAAGAATTGTACAACGACTCTTCGGCGTTGAAGCCGAGCGTCAAATCAGAAAACGGAGTGAACGTTAGAAACTGGGTGCTGCGGGTGCTGTCGTAGGAGAGGCGGGTCGATTGAGACCAACGGCGCTCGCCCGTTATACCCGCGCGCAAGCGCTGGCCCTCGTAACGCAGCTCGAGCCCGACGGTGTCCGAGCGGCTTTCGGTCAGGAACTGACTGCCGCTGCCAGAAAGCGGAGTTTGAGTCGTCTGTTCGTGGCTGTAGTAAGGCCGTATCCAGCGGTAGTCGAGACTGAGACCGCCATGCCAGGCCTTGGCAATGAATGCAAGGGAGTTGGGAACATCGAAGCGGTAGTCGACTTCGACGACGTCCCCGGGGTTGATGCCCGCTGTAACCCCGGCGCATGGGATAGGCACGACCTCCGTTAGATCGCCCACGGTGTTCAGCGTGTAATCCACGCCCAGGACAAGCGGCGTGGGAGGTCCCGGTGGGAGAACGCAGCCGAAAGGCAAAGGGCCGAATGCCACTTTCCTCACCACCACCGAAGATATGATAACGAATGGGTTTCTCAGTGCAATCGGCAGCGCAAAAGGCGCAGCGAAAGTAAGGGTCTCCGCGAGGACGGCACTTTCGCCGCTCGGGAAGCGCTCATTCTCGTATTCAAGCGATCCCCCGAGCCTGACGTTGAGCCGGCCGTCTGCCGGTAAACGCTTGGTATAGTCGAAGCCTCCTCCACCGCGGACGGTATATGTCCGACCTCCCGGAAGCGACTGCATGCTGGCGTCCGCGGAGAGGTTGGAAGTGAGGCTTTCGTACAGCCGGTGGGTCAAGCCGACCTGCCCCAGGTTAGTCATCGTCGAGCCAAGCTCGTTTCCTGTGCGGGCGAAGGAATAGCGATAGTTGGTTTTCAGCGTATCGCTGTGATCGATGCGGAGCAATTCATCGATAGTAACATTGGTTGTGTCCGCCACCCCGGTCCGCATGAAGCCGCGCAGCCGCGAATCCCAGTGCCAATTCAGCTCCTCACCAAAGTCCTGACCGTATATCTGGGTTCCCTCGTTGCTTCGGTAGCTCAGCTTGGGAAAAACTTTATCGGCGCTGTCGATGAACTCGTAGCGCAGACTCATTTCGCTATCAACCCAACCTCGCTCTCCTTGATACGTGACGATGTTCCGGCGCTCTTCGCGCCGTGCGGTCGTGTCCGCGACGCGGGACTCGCTCTCTTGGATCTCCTGGCGGAAGGTCAGCATCGATGGAAGATAGAGCCGCCGCGCGAAGAGAGTCGCGCCGCGGTTTTCGCTTAAGACGTTGATCTGGCCTGCGAGGTCGCCCGAGTAGGAGGATTGATTGCGATTGGCGAACAAATTTAGCGAGTAGGGCTTCTCGGCAAGGATGCTGACAAAGGCGTCGTAGCCCCACAGCGTCCCGCTCCGCCTCTCCTTGAAATCACTTTGCGTGAACCAATCCTGCGACATGCCGAAGGTCCCGCCGAGAGTCAAGTTTACCAGACCGGGGTCGAGGATATAGCTGCTGATGTTCCGCAGCGTGAGAAGAGTTTCATCGTGAATGTTGCGAAACATCAGGCTTGGCGAGCCCGCAGTCTTGGTGTCCCGCCGGGCGAAATCAAAGCGGCTCTCCAACTGCCCCTCCCATGGACCCAAATTGAAAATCTGCGGGTCGTACTGCGCCGGCGACTGCGGGGAGAAAAAGAAAGTTTCCGCGATCACGCTGATCAAGCATATGAGCAGCGTTCGCGCCTTCATGAGCCGGGATGGCAGCGGGCACATGTTTCGAAGCTCGCGCCCCATGCGATCTGGTCATTGTGGCAGACACCGCAGGATTTCCCTTGCTGGATCAAATCCATCGAAACCGTGCTACCGCCAGCCTTCATCTCGAACAGCGCTGGATGGCAGGCATAGCACTTATACCGGATGCGATGAATCCAATGCGGGAAGATGGCGGGCGGCGTTCCTCCCTCGCCGCCCTTGCGTTTGAAGGTCACGTCTCCATCGACAGCGAGAACCACGCCAAATAGAAGGCCAACTAAGAAAAGCGAGGCGGCCCCAAGTAACAAAGACCGGAGACCGGGAAGCAGAAGCCGCAAGTCAGAGATCAGAGATCGGAGGTCAGAGGTCAGAGAACGGAGGTCGGACTTCTGACTTCTGTTATCTGTCATTTCCGTCTGACTTCTGACGTCTGACTTCTGACGTCTAACTTCTGTCCTTCTTGTTTCCATTACTTTCCTCCTGCCAGGACAGGGTGGCACCGGGCGCACGCGGTAGCGGGGAAAGCCACTTTACCGTGGCAAACGCCGCAGTACTGGCCTGCATTTATTTTTTCCATCGTGATGGGGTCCGCTCCCTTCGCCATTTGAAAGATCGCGGTATGGCAATTGGGACAGCCCAGCCACTCGGTATGGGTTTTGTGTGGAAAAATTACCTTGAACATGTCGCCGGCGGCGGGGAGAAGCTCGACGTCCAAAGGAAGAACTGGCTGATCTGCCGCTTTCGGATCGACACCCGCGCGAGGAGCGATCACCGCTTGCGACAGCGCCTTGACCCAATCGACCATCCCATCGGTAACGGGCAGCGCCTTGGCGGCCTCCTCCCAGCTCTTTGCCTTCTCAATCGGTTTGCGCGGCTCGGGAGGCTGCCATTTCGCCACGGCGGTAGGCTGAACGTGGCAGCGGGAGCATTCCGTGTTGACGGGGAATGCCACGCGGCCGTGGCAGGTGCCGCAAAACTGGCCGGCCTGGATCTTCGCCATCGTGATCGCCGCGGGCTTCGCCTGTCTCAATGGGAAAATCGACGGGTGGCAGTTGTTGCAGGTGAGCCAACGCGTGTGGCCCCCGTGGGAAAACATCACGTTGTTGGTTTTGTTTCCCGAAGAAGCCAGTTCGACATCCAGATCGAGCGCCGCTTGTTCCGGCGCCGCCGGGTCAGGGCTCGGGCGCGGCGCGATCGCGCCGGTCTTGAGGGCCTGGAGCCAGTCGACGGAGCCGGCTTTGCCCTTTGGCAGCAGAGCAGCTGCCTCCCGCCAACTTTTCGCCTGGTCAATGGGCAGCGCGCCTGTCTTAGTTCCCTTCGCTGCGCGCGTGTCCTGCGCCGCTTTCACCTCTCGCTGCGCCTCTTCAACCTGATGCTTGAGGTCGTCGATTTCCCGTAGAAGGTCGCGGCGCACGCGACGCGTCGGTGGCGGCGGCTTATCGGGAACGTCGAGAAAGATGGAATACCAGCTTTGACGGCTCTCGGCGCCGCATCCGATAAACTGCGCGAACGCCGTAACCGCAAGAAGCAGCACGATGATCTCTTTTCGACGGAACATTTCTTGCTTCTAACGTATCCTGCCCACGGCCGCCTCTCCGAGTGCCAAGCCGGCCATGAAGGCGGCGAGCACTGTGGTGACGGCGAAAATCGTGTGGCCGAAGACCAGGCCCAGCATGCGCGTCCAGACGATCTCGTAGACGAGCCCCGCGGCACCAGACACGAAAAAACAAAGCCAGATTGAAGCTATGATGACGAAACCGCTGCGCCGTCCTGCTAAACTAGCCATGTGGGTTTTCCTTTAACGCCTCTCGTAGACTCCAGAAAAAGCTAGGGCGACCAAGGGCCATCCCAACTATCCGCTGCATGTGCGCCGCCGTGTCCCACTTTACGCCGATCTCCTTCGCAAGCTCGGATGTGCAAAGTCCCTCCCCTATGAGCAGAAGAGATTGAAACCATTTCTCCAGGGAAAGATTCGTGCGGGCCATGGGAGTCCCTGTGAGATCACTAAATGTCCTGCGACAACTGAGGCACAAGTAGCGCCGCCGAGAGCTCCCCGTTGATTGTGAGTGGGTTGTCACCCGGGGTTGCCCGCAAAAGGGACAAATGATCCCGTTTGGCCACCGCATCTTTCGAAGCAGGTCGTAGCAGCGACGCTCGTTGAATCTCATCTCCTTTTCATCCTAAATCGTTACCGCCTGTTGTTCTCCAGAGCGAAGTGATCACCACGCCCTGGAAAACAGGGCCAAAAAAGAGGCCCGGTCTTTTCTTGCCTTCTTGACCAGGCCTCTAGGTTAGGCCTCCCGCCTGGCTACTTGGTATGGCACTTGAGACAAATGTAGCTGGCGTCGCTCCCCGTCAGCATTCCGCGGAGAAAATACTTATCTACGGATGCCTTGTTGTGCGGGTCGTGGCACGACGAGCACTCAATCCCGGTCGTTCCGGCGGATGCCCCGGCCACGACGACGCCACCGTTATCGGAGAACAGGCGGATGCCGTTGGGCTGCGGATTAGCCACGAAATCGCCCATCAGCACGCCGTCGCCTGTAGTCACGCTGTTGTAAGTGTTCTTACCGTTGTTCAGCGGATACGGCGCCGCCACAGGGTGGCTTCCCGCCAGGCTACCGCCGAAGCCGATCAGTTTGCTCTGGTGGTGTGTCATATTATCCTCAAGACCAACATTTATCGGCGAGGCGCCCACGTACACCTTCCTGTCGAACCAGTACACTGAGCCGAACGCCACGCTCCCGTCGTGGCACGAGAGGCAGAACCGAGTCGGTCCGGTCCAACTCGTGTCAATAGTAGGGAGCGGCGTGCCGCCAATGGTGTGGGTGACGGTCCCCCAGTTGTACGAATAGGCCGACAGCTGGTGGTTCCAGATCAGGCGCTGCGTGCCTGCCTTGTGGGGCGTATGACAGAACGTGCAGAGCCCCACAGCAATATTCGCCGCGAGCTCGCCCTGGGTGAAATCGTGCTGCGTGCCCGTGATCCCGGCCCCAGGAGCGACCGCCCAGGCCACGCCCGCAACTAGCAGGAGAATCGGCAGAAGTAACGACAGAATTTTTTTTCTCATTTTTCTCATATCCTTTCTTCATGGATTTTCTTTGTGGACCGATGTACTTCCAACGTTTTTTAGAGCGGTCTCACCTCCCTCTTCCTTCATGGATTTTCTTTGTGGACCAATGCGCTTCCAACGCTTTTCAGAGCGGTCTCACCTCCCTTCTTTACCGCAGACGGCATCTCGACGAAGTTGTCTCCGGCTGCGGTGTTGACTAGCTCATAGACTGACACCCGGTAGTTCAGGTGATCTGTGACGTAGATCCGGTTCTTCGCGTCGATGGCGATCCCACCGGGGTTCTTCAAGAGGCCCGGGTAGGTACCCCGCCCGCCGAAGAAGAGGAGGATATCCCCCTTCTCGTTGAAGATCTGGACATTGGACCATCCCGAATCCACGACATAGAGGTTCCCGAAGGTGTCGAGCGCAACACCTTTCGGCCGGTCGAACATGCCGAAGTCCGTCCCGCGCTCGCCGAACCTTCTGAGAAACTTCCCGTCCGGGTCGAAGAGATCAACCCTGGCGTTCATAGTGTTCGTGACGTAGAGCTTCCCCTCGCGGTTCACCGTCAGATAGGTGGGGAAATAGAGGCATCCTTCACACACCCCTTTGTTCTTCCCCACCTTGCCCACGAGTATCCCGTTGAGGTCGAACACCTTGACCGTATGCTCGGGGGAGTCCTTACTCGCTGGGTCCGCCACATAAATGCGACCACGACCCCTGTCAATTGCGATGCCGGTGGGTCGCTCGAGACTCGGATCTGAAAAGACCTTGGCCACCTTGCCTGATCGATCGAAGACAGCAATCCGCTTCGTTCCCTGTTCGACCACATAAAGGTTCTCGTCTGCGTCGAGAGCCACGCCGAATGGCCGAACCAAAGGACGGTCATTGCCTAGCAAGGTCACCTTGTTGCGCTCGAGGTCAAAGCGGTAGACCAGCCCCTGGCCGTAATCAGAGACATAGATGCGCTGGCCGTCGTCAGAGACTGCGATGCCTACAGGCTCCGAAAGGTGGCCGACTTGGGGCTTCTTCCCGGCGACTGCGTCCAGGAGTAGCTCGGTGAAGGTCTGCTGCCGACCCAGGTCGCGTTCACTCGCCAGCGTCCTCACGAACTTGATCCGAGGCGCGAGCGGCGGCTCGGGCCACATAAGTTCGATGAGCTTAGACTTGTCAGCGACGGTGGCGCAGCCCGCCATAGCCGCCAGGAGCCCACACACCATGAGGAAGCCTGTGTTTTTTCTTCTAGTATCCGTTAGCAACACGCCTATCACCTCGTTTCGTTACTTCGCCAAGCTCCTGATGTAGGCAATAACGTCTTTGATATCCTGTTCCTTGAGTTGGCTGCTGAAGGGCGGCATGAGCGGAGACTTTCCGACGGCGGCGCCTCCCTTACCGATGATGTTAGTGAGGTACGTATCATCCAGCTTGGAAACATAGGCCTTATCCGTCAGGTCCTTCGGCTTCGGATTCAGAGCCGCCCCGGCAGGACCATCTCCTTTCCCCGTGTTCCCATGACAAATCCCGCAGGATTTGGCGAATATCTCTTTCCCTTTAGCCGCGTCGCTTGGAACCGCTGTTGTTCCCACGGCAATCCACAGGAATGTCAAAATCATTGCTCCGACGACAGTCACGTTCCGCATTTCTAGCCTCCTTTACTTGTTACGTGCCAATTTTATCTGTTCCTTTTGTAGGGCGCATTCCGGTGGGCTTCTCGACTGCTCCGGCACCAGGGTCAAAACACATTTGAGAAGATCTTGTACCGATTGAGCTGTGCAGCGATGGCCGGAATAGAGGATGCAACTATTGTCCTCCATGCTTAATCGAACCACCTTGGCTTGAAGGTGGTCGTGGAGAGAACGAGCAAGGAACATTTCCGGTTCAGATTCATCCTCTCTGGCTTCGACGATGATCACATCGGGATTGAGCGCTCTGATGGCGAAAAATGCTTTTTCTCCCCGCGCCTCAACCCCCACGACTTTCACGCCTTCCTCCTGCTGCAGAAGTTCCTCCAGTCCTCGAGCGAAAAGATAATGATCGTAAAGAATGAACAATGTGCACATGTTTTGCGTTAAGGTTAGGGCGTCTCTCTGCGAGAAAACAGCCGCAGAAGAGCCATTTTGGGCGAAATAAAGGGCTGTGGAAGAAGTAGCCCCTCGGAGCTATGTGCGAGCGGAAAGCGGACTATCCTGATTTTTCTTATTGGATCTTCAGGCTTCTGTGTGGCGAACCTGGCCAACGCTATTTCTGTGCAAGGACTCGGAGATTGCACCGCGGAGGCGTTGAGACCGGGGAGAAAAGAGTTTATGGATTAAAAAAATACTCCGAACTCTGCGTACTCCGAATTACTATCCGAAAACAAAGACCAACATGTTTGTCATAACGCGCAGCCTAGGTAAATTTTCCGGTGATCGAAGACTCTCTGATTCGGATATGCCTCTCGCAAAGGCGCAAAGACGCCAAGTTCGGAGGGAAAAGACAAATATTCTTACGAAAGATTTTCACGTGCTTTCTCCGACCTTTGCGGCCTTGGCGTCTTTGCGAGAGATATTCCGAGTTTCGGTTACGGTTGTTCGCCGGAGGCGAACCCCTTTTTCCCAGCGCAGTCTGGGAAAAAGCGTGTGCTACTATAGCTCAAAATTTGCGCAAGCTGCGCAAATTTTCTGGGAGTCGAAAACTCTGGGATTCGGATATTGTTCCCGCCAAGGCGCCAAGACGCTAAGTGACAGGCCCAAGGCCTGTCATTCCGAGCGAATACGAGGGATCTAGGAAAGATTTCTCTCTTCGTTCGAAATGACAAAGCTCTTCCTTTGCGTCTTTGCGGGAGACTAATCCGAGTTGGGTTGCGGCTTCGCCGCGCTGTGTCTCTGTGGTGAATACTCTTTCACAGTAATCCCGGAAGAGCTTTCTTATTCGGGGTCGTGCTTCTTAGGGACAATGCCTTTTCCGAGGGCAAAGGTGGCGGCCTGCACCCGGTTTTCGAGGTGGAGTTTGCCGAGGATATTTTTGAGGTGGTTCTTCACCGTGTTTTCTGCGATGGCCAATCTATTGCCGATTTCTTTGTTGGGGCGTCCTTCGGTGAGAAGCTGGAGCACTTCCTGCTCTCTCGCGCTGAGCTTTTCTTCGTAGTTTTCCTCGCGAGGTTTCCTGGCTTGCCTGGCGAACTCGTCTAAAATTTTGGCTGCAGTTGCCCTGGAGACGGCGGCCTCGCCACGAAAGACACTGCGAATTGTTTCATAGAGCGCCTCGGGGCGGACTTTCTTCAAAAGGTATCCGTGAGCGCCATATTTGATCGCTTCAAAAAGATCTTTGTCCTCTTCAGATACGGTGAGAATCACCACTTTAGTCGCGGGAAGAACCTCTCTAATCTGCCGAGTAGCCTGGATGCCGCTGCTCCCGGGCATGTGAATGTCCATCAGGACGAGGTCGGGTTTGAGATCTTTTGCTTTGTTGAGCGCCTCGGAGCCGTCTTGCGCCTCTCCGACTACCTGGAATCCCTGCTCCTGTTCCAAGAGCCTGGCCAACCCCTTTCTGAAAAGCGCGTGGTCATCGACCAGCAACAGCCGAATTGGTTTCATACCCTCTCTTTAACTTTAATAAGAGGTACGTGAACGATGACCTTTGTCCCTTCGCCGGGAGCGCTCTCAATGGCAAGCTTCCCACCTACGCCCTCGATCCGCTCTCTCATAGTTTGAAGGCCGAAATGGAGTACTTTTCCCTGTGCCTCCATCGGGACAAAACCGTCCCCATTGTCCGCAATAGTCACCTTCGAGAAATCCCCATCCCGCTCGAAATTGAGCATGCACTTCGAAGCCCGCGCATGTTTAAAAGCGTTAGTCAGAGCCTCGTGGATAATGCGGATCAGTTGAATCTCTTCGCGAGGGGAAAACCGGACAGCTTCTGGCGCCTGGACCTTGAGATCGACCGGGATTTTCCTAATCTCGCTGAAGTCATGAAGGTACTCGGTAAGAGTGGGGACAAAGCCAAGGCCCCTGGAGACCATAGTTCGTAGGCCGAAGATGGCCTGCCGCACATCCTCGTATGCCCCATCCGCGATCTTACGCATCTCTACTAATGTCTCTTTTGCAGCCACAGATCCACTCCGGTCCAGATTCGTTTCCGCCTCGTTGAGTTTGAGGTAGATTAAGGCAAGGTCTTGGGCAAGGCTATCATGGAGTTCCTGGGCTATCCTTTCCCTTTCCTCCTGCGTTGCCAGGGCCTGGAGCATCATCTCATGTTCCTCTAAACGCTCCGCCATTACGTTAAAAGAGTGCGCGAGCTGGCCGATTTCGTCCTGCGACGCAACAGGGACCCGTTTTTTGAAGTCGCCCTTAGACAGTTCAACGGTTGCAGAAACTAGCTGGCGAATGGGCTGGACAATGCTCTTCTGAAACACGATGTTACCGCCGAAGATTAGAACGCTGCCGATAATAACGAGGGCAAGATAGAAGCCAAGAATAATCGACATCCTGTTTCGACTCTCGCTGATCGCTTGATCTATTCTGGCCTGATGGACCCTGTTCATCTCATGGGCAAGGATTGGTATGATCGCGTTTGCGGAGGTCAGATACTGGAGATCCCGGAGATCAGTGTTTTGTCCGCCGGCTACCGCCTCGGACAGTCTTTCTGTGACAGAGAAAAGCCCTGTGACAAGCTTCCTGATTTCTAAAAAGGTTTTCAATTCTTGCTCTTTTTCAGGGAACTCGTTTTCCACTTCCTCCCGCTTCGCGTAATCATCTAGGTGCTTTTTTACCTCAGCAACGAGCTGCTGACGGTCCCGCTCGGGAAAGACGTTCCGACTGATGATTGATTCTTGAACTGCTAAGACCAGTCGGTGCACATAGACATGAATAGCGTCGATGTCCTCAGCATGTCGGCTCACCTTCTCGATGTCCTCCGTGCTCAGGTAAATTGACCTCGCTGAAAGGACGGAGATTCCTCCTATTAGGAGCACAATAATGAAGATGACACCTAACAGCAGGCTCAATCTCCGGTTGATCCGACCTCGAAAGTGGGCTCCTTCGCCGTTTTTACCCGCGACTCCCGTCGTCGCAGTGAAGCGCACGACTCGTGGGAAAAGGTCTCGTATGCAGGACATCCGAAAGAACACTTTTCTAAGGTGCCAGCCGATACTATTGACCCTCCTTGGCAACGATCCTCGTATCATAGCCGTAATACTATAGAATTACCATTTCTTAATTAGGTCCAGCACCAAAGCCACTAAGTAAAGAACATACGACAGGCCAAGTAAATAGCCCGAAAGTGCTATCCGCCATAGCTCTTAGTTTCGCAAGATTTGGCTCTTCCTTGTCTTCTCATGAGGGAGGAAACACATTAACCTCTCAGCCAATCATGGGCAAGTGGGAAACAGCAAGGCGTTACCGTTGTCTCGCGACTCAGCGTAAACTTTCCGTGTTTCGTATTTGGTTTTGCGCGTTTCTTTGTTCCTTCCAGGAGGCAGCATATGGCCGATCTGTCGCATAGGACCTTCGGAACGGAGAAAAAAAAGGGCGGTCGACTGTTTCTGGGACTGACCCTTTACGTCTCTATGCTTTTCCCTTTGCTCGCCATTGCCGGCGAGTCCGAGAAGGCAATCGTCAAAGGCGTCATTAAGTTACGTGGAAGGCCGACTGCGGACGCTGTCGTTTCCGTAGGGGGCATGCCGCAGGCAGACGCAAGATTCCAAATCGCCAGGGCGGTGATGGACCAGCGTGACCTCAAATTTAATCCTCGCGTTCTGGCGGTTCTCGCCGGCACGACTGTCGATTTTCCCAATAACGACAAGACGTTCCACAACGCCTTTTCCCCCTCCGATACCAAACGATTCGACCTGGGGCTCTATGCGCCCCAGAAGAGCCGGAGCGTAAGGTTCGAAAATCCCGGTGTGGTGCGAATTCTGTGCAACGTTCACCCCAATATGGAAGCCTTTATCGTAGTCAAGGATCATCCTTATTTTGCTGTGCCGGACGGGCGCGGGAACTACCGTATTAATAACGTCCCTTTGGGAAAGTATCAGCTTGAAGTTTGGCATCCGGAATACGGTACGAAAACAGTCTCCTTCAGGCTTGCTTACGCAGGAGAGGTCCTTGTGATCGATCTTGATCTCGTCCGGTGAAAAAGATGGGCCGGAGAAAGTTGATTGTTTTTTTGCTGGCCGGAGTCGTCTTCGTGGGGATTGGCGTTTTTCTACTGAGCGCCTTTACTCGTGCCAGAGTCGCTCAGCAACCCATCGGCTTCAGCCACAAGGTTCACGCTGGGGATTTTAAGGTAGCCTGCGAGTACTGCCACAGCTATGCCCGCCGGGCCGCAGTAGCCGGTATTCCCTCGGTTCAACGGTGCATGGGTTGTCATAAGATTACCGCGGCGGACAAGCCTGAAGTACAAAAACTCCAGAATCATTGGAATCAAAAACAACCGATCCAGTGGGTCAAAGTCACCTCGATGCCGGATTTTGTTTTTTTTGAGCATTGGCCCCATGTCCGAGCCGGCGTCAAGTGCCAGACCTGTCATGGCCCTATCGAGACGATGGAGGAGACCGTTCAGGTGAATGCTTTGGATATGAACGAGTGTTTGGCCTGCCACCGAAAGCAGAAGGCGAGTATCGACTGTGTCACCTGCCATTGGTGAGGGAAGAATTTTGTGAGAAATTTATCTGCGCGGTAAGCAATGGAAATCAAGCGGCGAGATTTTTTAAAGATCCTGGGGGTGAGCGGTGTTACCGCTGCTGTGAGTGGCTGTTCCTCCGAGACATCGAGAACCCTCATTCCCTATCTGATTCCAGAGAACGAAGTGGTCCCCGGCCAGGCGACCTGGTACGCAACGGTTTGCCGGGAGTGCCCAGCTGGCTGCGGGATGCTGGCCAAGACGATGGAAGGGCGCGCCGTCAAGGTCGAGGGTAATCCGGACCACCCGGTCAATCAGGGGCGGCTCTGCGCTCGCGGGCAGGCAAGCCTTCAAGGGCTGTACAATCCGGACCGAATCCGGCAGCCGTTGAGAAGGGGCGCCGATGGAAACCTCCAGCCGGTTTCTTGGGACGAGGCCGAGAGAATTCTGGCCGGCCGCATTTCGGAGTTGAAAGGAGAAGGGGATAGGCTTGCTTTCGTCACTCCCGTCATGGCGGGAAGTCTCGATCGGCTCATCGACCTGTGGCTTAAATCTGTCGGGGGCGGCAAGCGTCTGCGCTACGAGCCGCTGAGCTATGAGTCCTTGAGAGAAGCCAATCGTATCACCTTTGGCGTCCAGGAAATTCCTGTTTATAACCTCCAAAACGCGAATTTTATACTCTCGTTCGGGGCGGATTTTTTAGAAACCTGGCTCTCACCTGTGGAGTATGCCCGCCATTTTGCTTCGATGCGCGCTTATCGAGCGGGCGTCATGGGCCGGTCGGTTTACGTCGGCCCCAGACTTTCGTTGACAGGGGCGAACAGCGATGAATGGATCGCCGTGCACCCGGGAAACGAATCTTTCCTGGCTCTTGCAATGGTCAATGCTATCCTCGCCGAAGGTTTGGCGGAGGGATTGCCTGCTCCGGAGGTAAAAGGACTTCAGGATATCGTGGCGCCCCACACTCCCGAGGCGGTTGCGAAGCAGGTCGGAATCTCCGCCGATAAAATTCGTGTATTGGCGCGGGCTTTTGTGAAGAAGCATCCGAGCGTGGCTTTGGCGGATGCCAAGAGCAGCAACGCGACAGATATATGCGTTGCCGTGAATCTGCTCAACTATGTCGCCGGGAACGTCGGCGCGACGGTGAGGTTCGGCGCTGAGGCAGCGATGGCCCAGGTTTCCAGCTACGGTTCGTTCCAGAAGCACTTGCGGGAGATCGAACAAGGCGCAATTTCCATCCTATTTGTGGCCGGGGTCAATCCACTCTTCAATTTTTCGGAGGGAAAACGTTTGCGAGAAGGGCTAGGGAAAATCCCCTTCGTGGTCAGTTTCTCCAGTTTCCCTGACGAGACCACCCAGTCAGCCCAACTTGTTCTGCCGGAAAATACTTTTTTCGAGAGTTGGGGAGATTATGAGCCGTGGACGGGAATACGGGGGCAGCAGCAGCCGGTGATGGAGCCCCTCTACGATACCCGGCCTCTGGGAGATATCCTGCTGTTTTTATCGAAGCGGTTAGAGACCAAAGAAAAATTGCCGTGGAAAAATTTTTATCTCTATCTCAGGGATCAGTGGAAGGAGCTTTATCAAAGAATCAAACCGGCCGAGGACTTTGAGACCTTTTGGGCCGAGTCGGTGCGGCGAGGGGGAAGTTTTCAAAGCGCGCCAACCAAGTCGATTCGATTGAATCCTGCGGTCTTTCAGAAAAGTTTTCAGCCTCCCGTATTCGCGGGAGCAGCGGAGGGATTTGCACTCATTCCCTATCCGACTCTTGCCTTTTACGACGGCAGAATGGCCAACCGCCCCTGGTTGCAAGAGTTGCCGGATCCGGTCAGCCAAATCGTGTGGGAGAACTGGCTTGAAATCCATCCCAGTGACGCCGAGAAACTTGGAATTAAAAAAAATGATTTGCTCCAGATCCAATCGCCTGCAGGCGAGATCAAACTGCCAGCTCGTATCTCCAAGAATGTGAGGCCCGGCATCGTTGCGATTCCCGTGGGGCAGGGCCATAGCGCCTTCGGCCGTTACGCGCAGGGACGGGGAGCGAGCCCAATGTCTCTGCTTTCTGCAGAGCCCGAGGCAGACTCGGGCGCGCTTATTTGGTACGGCACTAGAGTGGTGGTTCGTCAAACGGGGCTTAAGCATACGTTGGCTTCGACGAGCGGGAGTGATCGTTCCCATGATCGCGGGATCGTTCAGACGATTTCCCTGGCCGCCCTTCAAAGCGGAATAGAAAAGAAGGAGCATCCTCATCTTCTCCGGATGTATGCAGAGCATCATCATGACAAACACCGGTGGGGGATGGTGATCGATTTGAACGCTTGCGTGGGGTGCAGCGCGTGCGTGGTAGCTTGCAGCGCGGAGAACAACATTCCCATCATGGGAAAGGAAGAAGTCGCCTACGGCAGAGAGATGTCCTGGATACGAATTCAGAGATACGACGAGGGTACCGACGAGCGGCCCGATCACCATTTCATACCCATGCTTTGCCAGAACTGCGACAATGCCCCGTGTGAGCCGGTCTGCCCGGTATACGCGACCTATCATAATCCCGAGGGACTCAACGCCCAGGTGTACAATCGGTGCGTAGGAACACGGTACTGTTCAAACAACTGCCCTTACAAGGTCCGTCGATTTAACTGGCATACGGCCCAGTGGCCCGAGCCGCTGAACCTGCAGCTCAATCCGGATGTCACGGTTCGAGAGATGGGGGTCATGGAGAAGTGTACCTTTTGCGTCCAGCGTATCCGGGGGGCGGAGCTGGCGGCCAAAGAAGAGAATCGCGATCTGCGGGATGGAGAAATTGTTCCCGCATGCTCCCAGACCTGTCCGACGCGCGCCATCGTCTTCGGTGACCTCCATGATCCAGAGAGTGAGGTGGCGAAGCTGGCCAAGAATCCGCGCGGGTATCACGTTCTGGAGCATCTGAATACGCAACCCGCGATTACCTATCTCAAAAAGATCAAGGCGGGTCCTGTGGAGGGTTAGGTGGCTCAACTGACTTATCATCAGGTCGATCACGACATTCTTAGGGTAATGCAAGCTCCGGGATGGCGGTATTATACGCTGCTTAGTCTCGATATGGCTGTCGTGGCGTGGGGGATCTTTGCCTGGCGGTACACGGTGCAGCATGGCCTCGGGGTGTGGGGGCTCACGCATCCGGTCATGTGGGCCATGGACATCACCAACTTCGTCTTCTGGGTCGGTATTGCCCATTCCGGAACATTGATCTCCGCGATCCTCTACCTCTTCCGCGTTCGATGGCGAGCCAGCATCTACCGGACCGCCGAAGCGGTCACAGTCTTTGCCCTGTTTACGGCCGGCTTATTCCCGATTATTCACCTGGGCCGTCCATGGGTTTTTCACTGGCTTTTGCCTTACTCGCAGTTTGGAGGGCTGTGGGTGAATTTCCGCTCTCCTCTGGTCTGGGACGTCTTTGCGGTTATGACCTACATGATCATCAGCGTGCTCTTCTTTTTCACGGGGCTCGTTCCCGACATGGCCGTCGTTCGGAACCGAACCTCAGGATGGCGGCAAAAGATCTACGCTTTTATGGCTCAGGGGTGGCAGGGAACTGACCGGCAGTGGCGTCACTACAAGGCTGCCTATGTCTTCCTGGCAGCCCTCGCGACGCCGCTCGTCATTTCGGTCCACAGCGTAGTCTCGTGGGATTTCGCGCAGTCGGTTGTGGCCGGATGGCACAGCACGATTTTTGCCCCTTATTTCGTGGCCGGAGCGATTCATTCGGGCCTGGCCATGGTGATTACATTGCTGATCCCGTTAAGGCGGATCTTTCGCCTGGATGCCTACATCACTCAGCAACACCTGGAGAATCTGGCTAAATTGATCATCCTCACGGGACTAATTGTTGGTTACGCCTACGCTGTGGAGACCTACATCGCCTGGTACAGCAATAACGTTCCCGAATGGCAGCGCTTCACCTACCAGGTCACCGGAGAATACGCCATCCCCTTCTGGATCATGATTCTGTTTAACTCGCTCGTGCCTCTCCTCTTCTTTGTCAAACGGATACGGACCAGCACCCCTTGGCTTTTTGCGATAGCGATCTTGATCAATATCGGGATGTGGATGGAGCGTTTTGTAATCATCGTAACTGGCTTGGCTCATGAGTACGACCCGTACTCTTGGGGAGTCTTCATCCCCACCTGGGTAGATATAAGCATTACGCTCGGTGCCTTCGCCTGGTTTTTTCTATGGTTTCTCTTGTTCATAAAGTTTTTGCCCGTGATCTCCATTGTGGAGGTCAAGGAAGAGTTGCCACCCCCTACGAGGAGCCAGAATGGCGAGGAATAAAGTGGCAGATTCCCTTACAGGTCTTGTGGGAACATTCCTTCATCTCGATAGTCTTCTTGAGGCGATTGAGCAGTTTCGTCAGGCGGGGTATCGCGATCTCCAGTCCTTTTCGCCGGTTCCGCATCATAACATTGACGAGACGCTCGAGAAGCCGCCTAGCCCGGTGCGTTATTTTACACTCGCTGGCTGCCTGCTTGGAGCCGCAACAGGCCTGACGCTTACCATCGCAACTTCTTTGCATTATCCGTTGATCACCGGCGGCAAACCCATAGTCTCGATTCCTCCGTTCTTGGTCATCGTCTTCGAGCTGACCATTCTGTTAGGGGGGCTTTTGACCCTTGGAGGGATGCTTTTCAATGCGCGGTTGCCAAAGGTCAACATCGGCCCGGCATATAATCCCCGCTTCTCTGAAGATCAGTTTGGTCTTTGGGTCCGTTGTGAGCAGAAGGACCACGAAACGGTTACGACTTTGCTAAGAAGCGCGGGCGCGGAGGAGATTATTCCTGCCGGACAGGGTAGAGAATTATAAGGTTTGAGGAGAGACTCTTTTGGACCAAGAACGGGATAGAAGCTGGACGCTACGTCCGCGCGTGCCACGAAAGGTGCCCCTGATATTTGGGGGGCTTCTCGGCCTGGGGACCGTGATATTTCTCGTCGGGCTCCGGATGTATCCCCTTCGAAGCTGGCAGGCTTACCTGATTAATTTTCTTTTCTGGGGGGGGATCGCGCAAGGTGGCGTCGTCTTTGGTGCCATGTACCATGTGGTGGGGGGGAAGTGGGGACCTCCGGTCCGGCGCTGCGCCGAGGGGATGGTAGCGTTTCTTCCAGTGAACTTTGTGCTTTTCTTTCCCCTCTACTACGCGCTGGACATGTTTTATGGGCCCGTCAGGGAAATCAACCCGGTCCGGGGCGCCTGGTTTGACCCACGATTTATTTTCGTGAGGGGGGGGTTGGGGCTTGGACTCATGACGGTCTTAAGTCTCTTTTTTGTATACTACTCGTTGCGCCCGGAGGTTGGCTGGCTTCAAGAGCAGAAACTTCGACCTCGACATTGGCTCTATGAATGGATCACCGACGGGTGGCAGGGACAAGAGCTGGAAGCGCAGCGCTGCCAGCGTGGTTTGGATGTTCTGTCTGCGGGTGTGCTTGTAGTGTATCCCATCACCTATACTTTCATGGCGTTCGATTTGATCATGTCCTTGGATCCCTTCTGGTATAGCTCTCTGTTCGGCGGTTATTTTTTCATTAGCACCTTCTACCTGGGCTTGGCTGGGCTTGCCCTTGTGTGTGTTCTGATTCGCTGGCAACTGGGTCCTTCGGTCGTGACTTCGACTCAGCTCTCGGATATCGGAAGGCTTCTTTTGGGATTCAATCTGACCTACTTTGCAATGATCTGGTCCCAATACATCGTGATCTGGTACGGGAATCTTCCCGAGGAGACGCAATTCATCATCCTTCGGCTCTGGGAAATGCCTTGGGCGGGGTTCTCTTGGAGCGTTTTTATTCTGAGCGTTTTCGTTCCTTTTCTGATTTTTCTGAGCCAAAAGGCGAAGCGCGAGCCGAAGATCGTCTTTGCTGTGAGCGTTTCGGTCGGCTTGGGACTCTGGCTGGAGCGATATGTTTTGATTGTTCCGTCCGTATGGCATAGCGAGGTTATCCCGCTCGGTTGGATTGAAATAGGGGTCACCGCAGGTTTCTTGGGAGCGGCTGTGTTAAGCTACCTCTTTTTTTTGAAAAACTTTCCGGTCCTCCCTTTCGTGTCTCTCATCCCTTCGTCTGCCGCCTTCGAGCAGCAACATGCCGAGGAGATCCCGACCGACGTACGGCTCGCTGAATAATGATGGGTATGCGTTAATGGCAAGCAAAGGTTTTCAACTTCGAAATCTTTTTCTCGGAAGAGATCATGGAAGGGTTGCGAGATCAGGGATCTGGCTACTGGCCGGAGTTGTCTTTTTGCTGGCTGGCGTCAGCCCGGCTCACGGCTGGTTTTGGCGCTCGGATATGAAGAACCAACCCTCGATTAGACCGCAAGAAGCACCCCGACCGTTGCCCCCGAATTCGATATCGAGGCAAGGAAAAGAGCCGCGTATGGATCGAGTCGAGGCGGGAAAGAGACTGCGTAACCCTATAGAGCCAAACGCAGACGCGGTGGAAAGCGGGAAAAAGCTCTACGGGATTTACTGTGCTCTTTGCCACGGTGCGGAGGGAAAAGGGGGAGGACCCGTCGCAGGAAAGTTCGTTCCACCGCCGGATCTCACACTTGACGTTTTTCGCAATCGGCCGGATGGTTTTCTCTACCAAACGGTCACTGATGGAGGCCCTCTGATGCCAGCGCAGGGAGAAGCCTTACGGTTGCGAGAACGATGGGAGATCGTTATCTATCTGCGGCGCCTTCAAGGAGCTGAAAAATGAGACCTCGCGTCCTGATGGTTTTGAGCCTGTTTCTGGTGTTGATGGGGGCAAGTGCTGCTCAAGTGAGATCCAGGGGTGACGCCAAAAGAGGCGAAGAAGTATATAAAAGCTTGTGTTGGACGTGCCACGGAAACTACGGTCGAGGCGACGGGCCTGCAGCTAAATATCTTGCATATCCTCCACCCTATTTCACCGATCCCCGTGTGCTCGGGCAGAAATCGGATGAGCAAATCTTGTCCGGGCTCATCGATGCGAAGGAAAAGGCAGGTGCCAGTCACAGGACCATGGTTATCGGAGACCTCTTAAAGAAAGAAGCGCTGCGGGATGGCCTCGCCTATATTCGCAGCTTATCTGTGCCGGGCAAGCAAGTCAGCATTTCAGCGGGCAAGGACATTTACAACACTTTCTGTTCCTCGTGTCATGGGGTAAAGGGAGATGGACAGGGGCCTGCGGCGAAGAACCTGGTCGGAGTAAAACCGCGCAACTTTGCTTCTAAAGACTTTGTCATCGAAGGGCGTGAGGAAGAGATTCGACAAACGATCTTTGAGGGAGCAGCCAAAGCCTTCCATGGTTCTCCCTATATGCCAGAGTGGAACAACACGCTGTCAAGACAGCAGATACAGGACGTTGTAGAATATCTGAAGACTTTCAGGAAGCCGAATTCTCCGGGTCGGCAGTAATGTCGAGCGATGAAATAACAATTCGAATTTTCAAATTCGGATTTCGAGAGTGTCGTTCTGCCGCTTGCCCATCAGTTTCAATCGCTCGGGGTCACCCATTAGCCGGCAGGTCAAGCAGGCACAGACGTTCCCGTGAAAAAGAATGCTCTTCTTTCCCTCTTTTTCCCTTCTCGCACAGGCCGTGATCTTTAGTTACGCGCCCCTGTTTTCTTTTCATGCGGTGTCGGACGCTGTGTCGGGTAAGGATGCGGCGTTACCGCCGCCTCCTCCCCTAAGAACCGGACTGGAACGTTTCCGCTCATCCGGCTCAAGCCGTTACAAAGCGCTGCCTGAGCAGCTCCGGTGTTCACGACAGTCGATA
>Ga0214472_10000846_pt1 | contig 36531 bp, 32 predicted proteins | sample RVTome_6_FD_207662 | JGI IMG/M metagenome (GOLD analysis project Ga0214472, IMG submission 207662) | Soil microbial communities from uranium-contaminated site in the Upper Colorado River Basin, Wyoming, United States - RVT140D175 | ecosystem: Environmental > Terrestrial > Soil > Contaminated >...
CGTCAGCGAAGCGGTCGGTGGCGTGGTATCTACGTTCGGTGATGTACCGAGCGCAAGTTGAACAGCCCTTTTCGCATTGACTCGCCCCCAACCGTAGGTGGGATCCCACGCTTCAGGGCCTTTATCATCCGCGCTGTCCTTGAGCAGTTGTTGAAGTTGTACGCCCGTGAGATCCGGATTGATCGACAATGCCAGGGCACCCACGGCGGCTACAATCGGTGCTGAAATTGATGTTCCGCCGGCAGTTCCGTAATCGCCGAAAACGGTCGTCGTGGCTACAAGCTCTCCAGGTGCAGCAAGATCGGTGAAGTTCCCCGTTGTGGACCATGAGGTGATCAGATCGTCTTGTCCGGTCGCCGTTACCGTCAGAATGTATGGATCGTCGGGAATGTCCTGGAAGAACGGTGAGTTTCCGGCGGAGTTGGTGACAATGCCACCCTTACCTTGATTTCCAGCATTTTCTTGAAAGTATTGTGCGGCAGCCGATTGAATCGCTGATTGGCCCGCTCCAAAGCTCATGTTGGCAATGCTCGCACCATGATCCGCAGCCCATGTCAACGCACTGGCCAACTCTGTACTACTGGTCGTCAAGCCTTCCGCCGCCACGATGGGCATGATCTTGCAGTCCCAGGAGACTGATGCCACACCGAGCGAGTTGTCGGTCGCTGCCGCTGCCGCACCGGCGACGGTGGTTCCATGTCCGGTGAAGTCGTGTGTATCTGAGTTGTCACTGACAACGTTCCACCCGTTGACCATTTTTGAAGCGAGGTCTTCATGTGATCCATTGACCCCTGTATCGATGATCGCAATGATGATGTCGGAACGTCCTGAAGTCGTGTCCCACGCCTCAAGAGCACCAATTGTTTGCAAATGCCAGTGAGGGTAAATCGCACTGGGATACAACGGATCATTGGGCGTTGTCGCTTTCTCGAAGATGACTTCCTGCTCGACGAAATCGACAAGCGGATGTCGCTCATAGCGTGCCATGACGTCTTCGGCGGTTTTCCCAGGCGGGATCTTCACAGCATGGACATGCAGTTGGGGAATGATTCGATCGAGTTCGAATCCATTGCGCCGGTGTAGCGCCGCACGCGTGCTGGGGGCCGCGCCGGGTCGGAATTTGATCAAGACCCGGTCGCCCTTTTTCGGACCCTGGACTTCCACGCTTTCTTCGAGGGAGGATGGGTCGGTGTCTTCGATATCATCATCCCCTGATGCCAGCACTCCGACCTCGCCGTCCGAATCGTCGGATCCATCACTCGATGATGCATCTCCGCCGACGTCGTCATTTCCGCTACCGTCGTCGTCCGAAACAGAGTCAGCAGAAGCATCCGGGCCGGGAAACGCCGTATCGGACTTCTTGAACCCGCTGAAAAGTGATGAATCCGCACCGCAACCGCCGGTCAGCAGCCACGTCGCAGCAACACACGCAAATAACGTCCGCCTAATCATCTCTGCTCCCCTCACGATCGTTTGGGAACTCGCTTGAACCAGGTCCGATCACAGTTCGGAAGTGCCGCGCTCTAGGCATGGCACAAGCCCGGTTCTCCTAGAATAAGCTGTAAGATGAAAAGACTGGTTCTGCAAATCCGATTAGTGAAAATCGGCAACCAAGGTGGTCCGGGGCATACTTGTGAATACCTCTCGCCGGCAAGAACTTAACCATTAGCACCCTATAAGAAATGCCAACCTGTAGCGATATGGGACGTATCTTTCGCTTCGCTGTATAGTGACTGATGATTGTCAGTTTTGAAGGACGACTGGAATGTCGCATTTTGATTCACGATCGCGTCCGTAGACTGAATAACTTTCCCTTATCGGCATTCGACCAACTGGGCGTGAATAAACCTTATAACTCTATCTGTCGCGACCTGTCGCGGGAACACGTCCGAACAACAGCGACTGAAGAACTTCCCGTTATTGGCATAATAGTTGGTGTTTAGCAGTGCGCGCCGCAGCTTCACGCGCATCGGTCTCACAAGCCTTAAATCATCGATAGCCACAAGAAACACTTTAATCGTTACTCGAAATGCAAGGCGCGCTTGAAGCAAGAAACAGAGTTCCAAAGAAAAGAAAACTCGATCAAGCTTGACCCCGCAAATCCGCGCGGCCTATAAGAACTCAATGCGTCCCGAACAACGGGCAAAACCAATCATCACACACGTCGCCGAGCGCCGGCGATTAGGTTGATGCTGGGAAAATTTGCGTTGGACATGGAAGTCGAAAAACCAAGAACGACACCCTACCCCAACGGCACGCCCGTTTTTTTCCTTCGGAATGAGGATGATTGCCTTTTTCGAAAACTCGGCGAATGCCGAAAGGATGTACGTTATGCCAAGCGGAAAACGAAACCACCATTGTGACGACACGCTTCTTTACTTTGGGGAGCTACTCATGAGTCGTATGCGGGCCTGCCTTGATCGTAAGGAGCGACAAGAGTTTCACCCGCTTGCCTCGCGGGGGATCGCAGGGCAACTGGATGGAGCGGCCTCGGACGAAAACCGATTCTTGCTTGTCCCGCGTGAGGTCTGGGAGCGGGTTCAACCCGCCATTAACGCGCTCGCACGCACGGCCGGTGTCGCAATCACCCATCCGGAAGTCTATTGGTCCGGCGAACATACCACGATTGTCAGATTCCACGCCGAACACCCACCAACCGAGACCCATCGAGAGCGCGTCAGAGCGTAATCGCGAGGTCTAACCTGCGGCCCCACTCAACGGTACCAACAAACTTGGTGGATAGCCTTTTCAAGCGTGTCGAACGGCGCCCTGATGGAGCCCTTCCAGGCCTGAACCACGATAACGCATCTTCACTTGAAGGACGCATGGGGTTATAGTCATACCCCGTGGACGAAGATGCACAGACCGCCGAAACGAATTGGACCATTGGGCGCTTGCTGCGGTGGACAACTCAATACTTGGATCGCCACGGCGTAGGTGAATCGCGCTTGGCGTCCGAAGTCTTGCTATCCCGCGCTTTGAATTGCCAGCGCATCGACCTCTACGCTCGCCACGACGCACAGCCCGACCCCGAAGCGCTCGCCCGATTCCGAACGTGGGTACAACGTGCCGGACGGCAAGAACCGGTCGCGTATATCGTCGAAGAAAAGGAGTTTTTCTCTCTGCTGTTCCGCGTAACGCCCGACGTGCTGATCCCACGCCCCGAGTCCGAAGTCCTGGTGGAATGCGCCATGGATTGCCTGAAACAAAACGGACCGCCGGACGCACACGTTCTCGATCTGGGCACGGGTAGCGGCTGTCTCTCCATTGTAATGTTACATCAAGATCAACAACTCAGAGCGACGGCCACGGACGTTTCACCCGCAGCACTGGCGATTGCCAAGCATAATGCCGAAAAGCAGGGCGTCTCGGATCGCCTGACGCTTGTGGAGATCGACGGCCTGGAGCTTCCCGCCGTGATGGTTCCCGAGGGTGGATTCGACCTCTTGATCTCCAATCCGCCGTACGTCGCCGCCGACGAAATGGAGTCGCTCGCTTCCGGCGTTCGAGAACATGAACCCTCGATCGCGTTGACCGATGATCACGACGGATTAAACTTCTACCGCATGATCGCTGAGCATGCTCCGTCACTATTGAAACCTAAAGCGGCGGTGGTTGTGGAAGTCGGTGACGGGCAGGCGACTGCGGTTCGCAGGCTCATGGAAGAACGAACCAATTTCATGCAACAAGAAACACGTAAAGACAAGGTTGTCGGAGTCGAACGGGTATTACGGTTCGTGCATCGGTAGCACCAACCAACCCCGTCGAATCGCAGGAAAGGAGTATCATGCAACGCTTTGAGATCGTCGGCGGGAATCGCCTCAAGGGCACCATCGAAATCGACGGTGCCAAAAATTCGGCACTTCCCATCATGGCCGCCACCATCCTGCTGGAAGGCGAAACCGTTCTGAAAAACGTCCCCGACCTGGCCGATGTACGCCAGATGCAAGCCCTGCTCGCCCGATTGGGCGTCAAGACCCATCGCGACGAAAACGGCGCGATGCACATTCGCGTCGAGGATGAAATGAACACCCACGCCGAATACGAGCTGGTCAGTAAGATGCGGGCCAGCGTTTGTGTGATGGGTCCGCTGCTGGCCAAACGAAGAAAAGCTCAGGTGTCCATGCCCGGCGGATGTGCCATCGGGTCGCGCCCCATCGATATGCACGTCGCGGGGTTGCAGGCCTTCGGGGCGGATTTCGAGCTGGTTAACGGCGACGTGCTGCTACGGGCGAAGAAACTTCGTGGAAGCGAGATCTTCCTGGGCGGACCGTTTGGCTCTTCCGTTACCGCCACCGCTAATGTCATGATGGCCGGCGTACTCGCCGGGGGCCGAACCGTTATTGCCGCTGCCGCGTGCGAACCCGAGATCGTTGATCTCGCTGATTTCTTGAATGCCTGCGGCGCCCGCATCACCGGACAGGGCACGCCTCAAATCACCATCGACGGCGTGGAAACCCTCAAAGGTACGGAACATCGCGTGGTGCCCGATCGAATCGAGGCGGGGACCTATATGATCGCCGCCGCCATCACCAACGGTGATCTCGAATTACAGGGGGCACGCTTGGAGCACATGCAAGCGTTCGTCGATCGACTTCGTCGCATCGGCGTGATTGTTGAACGCTACGAAAAGGGTGTCACCGTTTCGTCCGCGCGGCGCCTCGAAGCCATAGAAGTAACCACACAACCTTACCCCGGTTTCCCAACGGATCTTCAAGCGCAACTCACGGCGCTCTTGTGTTTGGCCGACGGCAACAGCATCGTCACTGAGAAGATTTTCCCAGACCGATTCCTACACATCGGCGAGCTGGCGCGAATGGGCGCCCATGTGCGCAAGGAAGGTCCAACCGTAATTATAGAAGGCGTGAAGCGATTGGTCGGTGCTCAGGTCATGGCCTCGGACCTCCGCGCATCGGCGGCGTTGGTGCTGGCCGGTTTGGTGGCCAAGGGTACGACCTGCGTTCACCGAGCGTACCACATCGATCGGGGATACCAACGAATCGAAGAGAAACTCGCAGGGGTGGGCGCCTCGATCCGCAGGCTACAGGAATAGCGACCAGTCAACCGGGTCATCAGGGTCGCCAACGGCTTCTTGCCACCAGTGCCAGTTGTTCATCACACAGGACGGGTAGCCCGCCTCATTAGGGGCTGTCGATTTAATCGAAATCGTGCGCCGGAAATGGCATCATCGGTGCTCAATACTATGTTCTCACTGCTTGACAGGCGTTTGATGACAGCATGTTCGCACTAAATCGACAAGCCCTTCAGCGGTGGGGGGACTCCGGCCCTCTTACCCCCCTCCCTTTGAGGGAAGGGTTGGGGCAGGGTGGAGACGCGCGGTCGTCATCTATGGACGAAACGCCGCCCCCCCTCAATCCACCCCTGCAAGGGCGGGGAGGTTCTTCCCGCACGTCGCTCCGGCTGCCGCGTGGCGTCTTGCGGTTTGACAAACACTGCTCGCAATGCAGTGGCACACCCGCAAACTCAAGAGGGACAACGCACTGACGCTCCCCTACTACTGCCCGTGCGCGCCCATCGCGCATCAGCATTTTCGGACGGCTGTTGCGGGCGCACACTTCCGCGTTGCCCCAGGTCAACACGCCGGCGCAATCCCTACGTGGTAGCCGCCTGAACCGACAAGAATCTTGCCTTGCAACTTGATGTATTGTAAGGACTTACGATCCTCAGCCGCTCCGCCAACCCAATTCGCACCACTGGTACACCCGGTGCATTGGTATATGCCAGACACGGCTCCGGGTGCGAGGTGTCCGGCCGCGTACCGTGTCAGTGGGAAATCGGCACCGGTAACGGTGCATCAATGTGGGGTGGGAAGCTTATGAATGAAGAAACCTTTCAGCGGAAACTGGCCGAGCTGATCGCTGAAATCGGGACGTTGCCGGCAGAGGATCGTGGCAAGCTCGAAGTGTTAGCCGAACAAACGCAAGAACGTCATCGACAGCTCAAGGAAACGGTCAACAGTCTCCAAGAAAGCATCGATTTCGTACGTCTGAGTATCAAGTACATGCTGTTCGACCTCGAAGCCACCCGGCGTGAGAACGAACAACTCCGAAAAATGCTGGACGAAAATCCGCCCGGCTAAGACCAAACCTCTGGAGGAATGAACAAGAACGATCTAACGATCCTTCCGCTACGGATCGTACGAGACGACGACCCGCAGGTAACGTTACCTGCGGGTCTTCTTTTTTTACGCCCGTATCGCACTCTTCGATAAGACGGTACACTGGAACGATGATTTGGGAATCTGTTGAAGGAGTCGATCCCGGTAGCCAAAATGTATCGCCACCCTTTAGGGGTGGCGCCTGTTGGCCGGGGACGAACCCGTCGTTGTTCTACACTAAGTTGACACCCTTATCGCGCGTTCCGGACGTAAAACCAGCGGTGGAAAAGTTCCCTGTAGGGCAACAATAAAGTGGCCCAGGGTAAGTCCGCCGCAAGCGGACGCCACCCTAGGAAATAAAATCAGGAATTGAGCACGAACCCTGCAAAGGTTCCAGAAACCCAGTGCCCCTTTGTGCAACCCATACAGGGTTGGAATCAGGATGGCTCCGGGAACACAGGGTGGCACTCGCGGCTACTGCCGCTCGGCTTACCCTGGGCTACTTTCTTGAGCCCCTCTGGGGCGAAGCCAAACGAACCTCGTGGGCGAGCCAACCAGGACACTCCATCGCACCAAAACGGAGATGCGCAGAACAACGAAGGATAAACCCCGGCGCTACATGGGTGGCGCCATGCGACGCTTTTTGTCGCCCCCAAGGGACGGCGCTACATATATCAAAAAGCCAATAGGAGAATCCGACATGGCTGACAACGCAATGTTTGATCGCGAATACTTCGAGATCCGGCACCGGCTCTTGGACATAGGGGCCGCACTGGACCGCATCCACCGCGCGGACGGCAACAGCGCCGATAGCGATCCACGCATGGACATACTACGCCAAGCATCCGTCATTCTCTTCGACGGCCGGCCAAACCGTGCAGAACGCGCGCAAATGGTTTTCTCAGACGATTACGATCCCTCATGGCGCAAGTAGGGCAGGCACCGTGAACGCACCATTAGGTCATTTGACTCCACCAAGAGTCCGCGCGAGCGGATACCCCATTGACTGCCCCCCTCCCTCGTTTGAAGCGACGCGAAGGACGGTGAATGGGGTATAAGCGGTCCCTGAATTCCCCGAACTAAGCAATCTCAACCTTGGTTTAGCCCATTCCCGGATCCGCTTGCTTAAGGCGTACGGCTCGTTTCTGACCGAGCGCCGGTTCGGTGCGTGAACCTCCGAAGTTGCATTCTTCCTACGAATCACGAACATGTTCGGGCATGTACTACGTCGATCCACACATTCACATGGTTTCGCGGATTACGGATGACTACGTGCGCATGGCGCGGGCGGGGTGCGTGGCCGTGTCTGAGCCGGCGTTCTGGGCGGGGTTTGATCGCGGATCGGCCGCCGCGTTCGCGGATTACTTCCGCCAACTCACCGGCTTCGAACGTCAGCGCGCCGCTCAGTACGGCATCCACCACATGTGCTGGCTGTGCATCAACGCCAAAGAGGCGGAGAACGTCGCACTATCACGGGAGGTCATCTCCATCATCCCGGAGTTTCTCGATCAACCCGGCGTGCTGGGCATCGGCGAGATCGGCCTGAACAAAAACACCAAGAATGAAGTTACCATCTTCGAACAGCAGGTCGACCTGGCGATGCAGACCGATGAGCTGATCCTGGTGCATACGCCGCACCTGGCTGATAAATACAAAGGCACGCGAATGATCATTGACATGCTGCGGGGCGACGTACGGATCAAGCCGGAGCGCGTCTTGATCGATCACGTCGAGGAGCACACCATTAAGAACGCGCTGGACGCCGGTTTCTGGGTGGGTATGACGCTTTATCCTCAAACGAAATGTACGCCTCAACGGGCGGTGGATATGATCGAGATGTACGGCAGCGAGCGAATCATGGCCAACAGCGCCGGCGACTGGGGAGCGAGCAACCCGATGAACATGCCGGATTTTCTACGCGCCCTGCGTGCCCGAGGTCACGACGCGAAGACTGTCCACAAAATTGTCTACCATAACCCGCTACGGTTCATGTCGCAGGCCAAGCGGTTCGATTTCCAACCACCAATCCCAATTTCCGCGGAATAAACTTGCGTGTTGCATGCTTACTCGAATGATGCGACCCCCTACTGCCCCGCACCGCTAGCGTCATGGCAAGGTCATTGAATCGAATACCCGGTTCATCTCGTTGATTAGACGGCGGACGCGGCGCGGATTGCGCTGAGCATGAAACGTGCCTGACAACTCCGCCCGCTCGAAGAGATCGTGTGTCACGGCCAACCGCCGCGTACGCTTCAACGCCGCCATCTCCAGCGAGCCGCTCAACAGATGGGTCTTGGGATCCTCTTCGAAAAAAAGAGCGCCCACTCCCTCAAAACCAGCGCCGACTCGACCCATCATGATGTAATAGCTGATCGTCGCGTTGATCTGCGCTCGATCTGCAACGGTCTCCCCCGGAATGCAAGGCCAGACACTGCGCAGATGAATGATTTGCTTTACACGCTCACCGGAACCGTCCTCGCTGGGCGATGAGCGGATGAGGACGACATCCGCATTGCCGCCGGCAGCGAGGGTGTAATACGCCGAAGTAAAGGTCTCATGGTATCGCTGAGGCTCGCCCAGCCGTCGATAGTCTACAATCTCAAAGGTGCACGCTTGCTTCGCACATCCGCCAAGAGATAACAGTAGTACGAAGACGAACAGGCCGATTCGTATCGAACTGAAAGCAACGCGCCCCGCTTCGTGGAACAACGTCCCGCCTATGTGATTATCGTTCCAACCGATGCCCGCGCCGTTCCTAAAACGGCTGGCTGCCTTTCCTCCCCCCTTTCCAAAGGGAGGTTGAGGGGGGTTGTTCGATCGAGAAAGAACCTTCCCCAGCCCCTCCTTGGTAAGGAGGGGGGCAAGAAGTCGAGCGACCTTTATGGAACTGCCACTAGAATGCACGGCGCGTGCAGGGCGTTTGGTTTTTTCTCTGAGCATGAAGAAACGGTATCGCCGCGCGGAACGACCGTCAACGCACTCCGGGAATTGATGTACGTGGTGCGATGCCGGCGGGACACCGTCTCCAAAGATCTGGAATGTCGTTGCCACCCCCGGGGACCGCTGTGTTCACGCCTACGAATGCTCTCAGTACGCCGCATTTCTGGTGTCAAGAAAGAGCCATAGAACTTAATTAGCCGCTTTCTCAATTGGAACTAGGTTGGCGTGCAAACTGTCGGGATGCAGTTCTTTTGCGCCCCCCGTGAGTGAGTCGATGATGAAACCGGGAATCCAACCGAAGACGATGTTGCCCCATATCCACCCACTCAAACGACTATCGAGCATGAATTGGTATTCTTCGTGGCCATCCAAATTCATCTCGACGAGATGGCTCCGCCCGCGCCTAAGATTCGCCATAACTGGGGTTTGTCCGCGATGCATGCCGTCAATCCGAACAGCTACTTTTGGTGGCGTACTCGTTATATAGATATCTTGGTATCCGCCGTGGATGATTGACGCGCAACCAATCTGTGCAAAGAGAATCGAAAATGCCACAACGACTACATTAAACTGACGTGCCATAAGGTGTCCTTTCTACTTGGCTACGTTTGACGCACACACGCTCAAGGGCGATCAAGAGTCCATCATTCGCCACCTCGATGGTCGGCACGTCAACGGTGGGCAACGCTTCACCATCGGTCTGCGATACGTCGAACACGTGGACGGCGCAAAAGTATAAGCCTTGTTCGGTATCGCCCGTCGATTCATTTTCGCTTTTCCACGGGCGAGGCGCAAAGATCATAATTCCACGTTCGCCCTTGCGTACTTGTCGATCTAGCTTCTGCCACATTCGATAGCCCGCGATGCGCTCGGCGCTTGGGCATTGCGACATAATCAAGCGCGTATTGCACCAAGAATAGCAGTGAACTTTCGCTTGCACGTCGAGACACGCCTTGAACGTCTCGGACGCTCGAACGCCGTCGATGGGCGCGTCCGCGGAGGCCTCCATATCAAAATTGGAAAGGTCCAAGTTCTTCGATGACAGAAAGGTGAAGTCCCCCAGGCGTTGTGTACAACCGGAAGATAAGAGTAGTCCAGCCCCAAGGGCCACGACAATCGGACACTTCATCACAATTCTCCCTATTTTATGTTCCAATATGCCTTGAGCTCCGGCGATGTACGTCGCCGCAAGCGCCAAAAAGTTCGGCGCCATGCACAAACGCCAGTGCGAACATGGCTGGGGTCGAGGAGTACCACTCGCCCATCGTAATTGGCCATTCTGAATTCGGAATTTCCCATTTATGACGCCTCGCGCCGTGAACGTACCTACCGGCCGGGATCGCGTCAAGCCGCGTCAAGGGGTGCGTGAAAGAATCGGCGGAGGGATGTCGCAGGCTTTCAGGCTGCAACAGTATGCCACGATCAAGCCGCCTAAACTGTCACGCACCCCGCATCAAGTTAAGATGTAATAGAATTGGCCCGGGATCATGGTTTTATGGGATTTTTTTCGAACGGAAGCCCACTGAGCCAGCGGATCCCAACATGCATTGGCAATGAGGCCATGTCATCTAGCAAAATTGCCTCGTCCAGTGCTGTCGAGGTACGATGTACGACGATGATGACCCTGGGCCTGCTGCAAGTAGAACGTATCAAGAACGATCTGCGCACCGTGCGGATCGGTCGGCGCATCGAGTACGTGGAAACGACGACCAGCACCAACGACGAGGCGTGGGCCCGCGTGGCAGCCGGCAACGCGGACGGGCTGGTCGTGCTGACGGAACATCAGTCAGCCGGACGAGGCCGATTGGGACGAAAATGGGAATCGCCGCGCGGTGCGAGTGTACTGGTCAGCGTGGTGCTCGTCGAGAGCGAGCTCGAAGAAGGCACGGAACACACCTCCGCCGACGGCGAGATGGGAACACGCCGGTTACAAACCGGTGTTACACGCGGCGCAGAACGCGCCCGCGTGGGTGGTGAGATCATCTTGCGTTCGGCCATTGCGGTTTGCGATACGATCCGTAAATGCACTGACGTTCCAGCGACGATCAGGTGGCCTAATGATCTGTTCATTGGCGAAAAAAAGGTGGGCGGGATCTTGGTCGAATCTCAACAGTCGGCGCCCGACGTCCTAGTTTTTGTCGTCGGCATCGGTATCAACTGCCTTCAACACGCCGGGCACCTTCAGGTCATCGGTGAGCGACCGGTGACTTCCTTGGATTTAGAAGCGAAGCAACCGGTGGACCGGTCAAGACTGGTGGCGGTCTTGCTGGAACAACTCGACGCCCGCCTGGCGTTGCTCGGCGACGGCGACGGCGCTCGCCAAGCGTGGTTGGAACGGGCGGAGCCGGTAGGGAAACCGATCCGACTCCAACACGGTGGACGGATTCTTACCGGATCAGTGATTGACATCGATCCCGCAGCCGCTCTGGTGGTCCAACTGGATGAGGGCGGCGTCCGGGCGTTTGACGCATCAACCACCACCATGCTCTGACCGCGCGTTGAAAAAGATTGGTTTCGAGTCGCAACCGTCAAGGAACGGTCTGGTAAGTGAAGTTGGCGTCCGCTAGAATCGCCTTCGCTGATCGAGCAATTTCCGTGGGCAGGAGGCCCCAAGAGATGCCTGAGCATTCGCGACGAAACGCGGTCGCCCGCAAACCCATCGAATCCCGCCGGTCCGGCGGACCGTCGATACCGCGCGTAGTGCGCCGGGGCATTCGCGCCACCTCGTTGGGTTCCATCTTTAGACGGCCAACGCCGGCCTTCACGCGCGGGCACGCTAACGAATTCACTCAGCGCAATCATCATAATGCCAGTTACGTGACTCTATCTTCAATTCTGCTCGGCGTGACGACCGGCATGGTCGTCGCGGGCTTATCCCTGAAAGCCACGGCGGCACGCACAACCATGGATACATCCCGCGCGTTGCAACAAGAAATGTGCATCGCCGTCACACTTCTCGTGTTGGCGTGGGGAGCGCGGTTGCCTCGTCGGTTCGCACTGTGGATATCAGCCAGAGCCTGGCGGCGATTCGCCATGCGAAAACACCCGGAAACCGGCGTTCTTCTGCACGTCAACGACGTGGATCCGGCCTTTCGATGGATTGTCTTGTCTGCCATCGCGTTGATGGCCGGCGTCGTGATCGCCACCCTCCCGTTGATTATTTCGGCTGTCTCGGTTTCATACGGCTGGATGAGCACGCGGTTTCTTTGGTCGGCAGTACCGCTGGCGATCCTTGATGTCGGAACCCTTGGGGCCATGAGCGGACCGGCTTTGCTGCCTTTGGGGTTGGCGGTTTGCTGCGCGCATCGAATCAGTCGAGTCGACGCTCGTTGGGATCCCAGGGTAACCGGTTCGCTGTTACTGGGGGCGGGTATTGGTGTCTTCGTAGTGTCAGCCATAAGCCGAAGTGGCTCAAGACCGGATCTCTTGCTGGTAGCGGCGGCGCTCCCCGCTCTGGCCACCGCGCTGTTGGGAGCACTTCGTAGCTCATCAGCCGCTCATGCGGCGAACCTGGGTACGAATCCGGAATCCGTAGCCCTTCCAGAATGGTGTGACCGCTGGCCGGGCCTGCTTCGTGCGACCATTGTTGCGCTGGGAGGTGGAGCTGCCGCAGCGATGTACGCCTTTGCCGGGCAAGCGCCCGGGGGATTGGGCACGTCCGGCGCAGCCGTTGCCTGGCTGCTCGCGGCCTTGGGCGGGGGTGTTGTGCTAGGTTGCTACGTGCGCCACGACTCCGTGCGATCGATCGGTGGTCTTGGCGTGGCTTGTGCCGTGGCGGGACTCGTCTTGATTGCCTCGAGCGTCGGCGGTGGCGCTTCACGGTCCGGTCAAAACGAGTTAAGACTGATTCCGTCATGTGCCAGCATGTTGTCTCTCGGACTTGCTTTTGCTTACGGCTGGAAGGTCCTGATGAATCGCCTATCGGGCATGGCACTGGCGGGCGCCGCACTGTTCTCCAGGGTGACAGTTTGTGCTGCGCTTTCCGTGTGGATCGGGTTTCCGCTCGCCCGAGCCTGGCTTGGAACTTCGGCCACCCTACTGATGATCGCCCTCTCGTTTCTAGCGCTGGGCGGTGCACTCATTATTCATGAACCGAAATATTCCCCCCGTACCCGCCGTGCGCGGCTGGGTACCATCTTCGCTTCCATCGCGACCATGATCCTGGCCGCGTGGATCATGCCGCATTGGTGGCATCGTCGAAAACAGTTGCATCAGTCTGCCGTCGCGCCCGGTGATACGCGCTCGCTTTCCGAAGCTTTTCTTGAAGAGTTCGAAAATCAACCCGGCCATTCGACGCATCTGCAAACGACCCAAGGCGTGCCTAGCTTACCCGAATCTTGAAAACCGATACTCAACCTAAGGATTGCAACATGGACCAAAAAACGAATCGACAGGGATCAATGTTTTGGCGCACGGTTATTGGGCTGGGCGTCCTGCTGACGGCCATCCGCGTTTGGACCGGCCCCGTACTACTGGTAGAGCCGGCCAGCGCCCAAATTCCAGACAGTGGACTACAGCGGCAGCAGCTACTGGAAGAAACACGCCGCACCAACCAGTTGTTACAGGAAATCACGAAAACCCTGAACAGCGGCACGCTTAATGTCCGTTTCCCAAGTGCCGATAACCCATCGGATGCGCCCAAAGAAACCCGCAAACGCGGGTAGCAGCCCGACGTCCGAGCTGACGCGTGAGCACATCCGAGGCACCAGGCGCCCGATTAGGCGCCAATCGAGCCATACCTCGATGTTATCGGTCAACACGGACAAACATCACCGCAACGCCTGCGCGATGGGCGAACGGCACCACCTCGGGCGGGCATGCATTCGTCAGAGATTGACGCAGGCTGTGTCGATCGCATTAGCGCTTTCGGCCGGCTCGGCTTTGGCTTTGCAAGATCAATCGCAGGAAGTTGATCCCGGCGGCCCAGCGACTGAGATTCAGATGACGGACCGAGGTCGCGTGCGAATGCACGTGGCCGACATGCCTCTTGCCAGCGTTTTGCATCTGCTGTCGCTGCAGACTCGCCGGAACATCATCACCTCCCCCAAAGTGCAAGGGACGGTAACGGCGAACCTGTACGACGTAACCTTCGACGAAGCGCTGCACGCCATTCTCGTCGCCAACGGCGCACGCCATCGCATCGAGGGCAACTTCGTCTACATCTACACCCACGAAGAACTCGAAGAAATCGAAGAAGCCAATCGCCCAACGCCGCTGACGCGCGTCTACCGCCTGAACTATATCTCGTCCGTCGATGCACAAACATACCTCAACGCCATCGTTGGTGAAAAGGACGGGGCTATCGCCGTTTCACCCGTTCCCGCCACGGGCCTCGCCAGCACCGCCGAAAACGGAGGTGGAAACGCCAGCGCCGCGTCCGACTTCGTGGTCGTGACCGCGCGTGCGGAACTCCATAAACGGGTCAAGGCGGTGCTCGAGCAAGTAGACATTCGACCGCTGCAGGTGCTTATCGAGGCCACCATTCTCCGGGCTCTGCTCTCCGACGAAAACGCGCTGGGCATCGACTTCAGCTTGCTCGGCGGCGTTGATCTGAAAATACTCGGCGCTACATCCAACGGCCTTGCAGACCTTCGCCTGGGACAGCTTCCCCAGAACCGTTTCGACGGCACCAACCTTGGCGCTTTCACGGACTTTCGAAAGAGCGTCCCCGACGGCGGATTCACACTGGGCGTCATTAAGAATAATGTGGGTATGTTCCTGCGCGCACTCGAAGGTGTCACAGATACGACGGTTCTCGCCAACCCCAAAGTCTTGGCGCTGAACAAACAAAAGGGCCAAGTTATTGTCGGTCGCCGCGACGGATTCATGACCACCACCGTCACACAAACGCAAGCCATTCAGACCGTAGAATTCCTCGAGACCGGTACGCAACTCATTTTCCGCCCGTTTATCGGCGACGACGGTTACATTCGCGTCGAACTGCATCCCGAGGTGAGTTCCGGCGGTCTCGACGATCGAGGATTACCCAACGAACAGACCACGGAAGTGACCACCAACATCCTCTTGCGCGACGGTGAAACCATTCTGATCGGTGGATTGTTTCGCGAGGTGAGTGAGGACAAACGATCACAAGTTCCAGGCCTGGGCAATTTGCCGGGAATCGGAGCGCTCTTTCAGTCAAGAACGGACGCGACCGAACGTGAAGAGATCATCATCCTCCTGACGGTTCAAGTCATCAAGGATCAGGCCGCCTACGCCAGCGCGTCTGAGCAGCAGGTGGACAACATTGAACGCATGCGCGTCGGATTGCGTCAGGGTATGATGACGCATGGCCGCGAGCGGGTGGCCGAAAGTCACTACCACGCCGCACTCGAAGCCATCGCCAACGGTGATGAAACCAAGGCGCAGTGGCACCTGAACATGGTCCTCCACAACAACAGTCGGCATATTCCTGCGATCCAAATGAAAGAGCAAATCTTGGGCGAACGCGCTTGGGATGAAGATGCGGCGGGCGGGCGGTCGTTCATACGCAGGCTGATCTCGGACGAGAAGGGATACGCCTTGCCGGCGGACGGACGGTCGAATTCCCCCTTGCCCCGGAATCCCTAGCAACGGTATGAGAATAGCCCGAAACGATCAGGAATAATGGTTATGAAATCTGAACTCGCCAAGCTCGGCCTCGCTGCGTGCTTTGTACTTACCATAGCAGGGTGCCACACACTAAAGCATTCCCAGGCCAGAACCGATGCGACCGCGCATTGGAACCAGGTACGGGCGCAGGTCAAGCAAAGTCTCGCTAAGCAACAGTTTCAATCAGGTGCCCATGAGGATGCGATTGTTTCCATCTCGGAAGCCATCGCACTGCGACCTCAACAAGCGGAATCGTACGTCATTTTGGCGCAGGCGAATCTCGAAATGAACCGCCCGGCATCCGCTCAGGCCGCCCTCGATGCGGCGATACGAAACGGTGTCACCTCCCCCGAAATCACTTATACCAGCGGCGTCATTCACGAATTACGCGGGAATCTCGATCAAGCGAGTATAGCGTACGCTAAGGCCCGAGCGCTGGACGGCAACAACTTGGACTTTCTGGTCGCGGAGGCGGAGTGTTTGGTGACACTGGATCGACCGGAAGAGGCCCTTCGTCTGCTCGATGAACACGGCGATCGACTCGACAACGACGGCACCATACCCACGCTAACCGCCCACATCGCCGCGCTCATGGGGAATCCCCGCCGCGCCGCCGACGGATACCAGCAAGCCATGATCGCCCAATCCGGCGCGGGGTCCGGCCCCCCCCAAAGCATCAACCGACACGATCGCAACAACACCGGATCAACGGGCCGGAAAACCGGCAGTGTCGTCGTGGCGACGGAATACGCCCGCGTGCTTTTGGACAGGAAACAATACGGCGAGGCACTCGACGTTCTCTCGCCCCTGTTACCGCCCACGACGCCGGCGGGTGAAGGGGGAGCCGTCCGGCGGGCCATCGCCGCGTGCCAACTGGCCTTGGGCGATACCGATGCCGCCATGCAGGTGATCCAACCCTACGCCCGCACCAACCCCAATGACTCAATGGCACAGCTCTTGGTCGCCAAAGCAGCCGTCAACCAAAACGACATCGTTACGGCATTGCAAGCCATTGATCTCGTCGAGCAGCACGAACCGGACCGCCTGGAATTATGGTTTGTGCGCGCCACGGTGAATTGGCGTCGTGGACATCTTGCCGAAGCCGCAGCCGAACTGTACGACCTGTTGCAAAACGCCCCCGACGACTTGGACGCATGCTGCCTGCTGGCCGAGGTGTTGACCGAACAGAAGCGCTACAAAGCTGCACGAACGCAGTTTGAGCGCGCTTTGGAAATCGATCCCAACTGCGCCTGGGCCAGTCAAGGCCTCAAAGAACTCAAACGCGCGGACGTTCCGAAGCGAACGACACCCAGAATGACCTCCGCTAAAGTCAGGCGCACCTAGTACTCCGTCAGCGATCTTCTGATGGGTCGCGCTTCCGCGGTCGGGGCCCTCGAAGGCAGGACGGTTGGACAAGGCTCAGCAGGAGCTTCGCCCTCCCGACGGACAACCCATCCATTTAGCGTAGACCGAGCACTAATACTCGCTGAGTCACGCAATCGGCAGTGTCGCACCGATTTCAGAGTAGCACCGGTTTTCAACGGGTGAATGACAATGAGGATGACCGCATTACAAATCATATATCGGCGTTAGTTTCTTGGTGAGATAATTCATCAACGGATCGATGGAAAGCGGTTTCCCGGTTACTTGTTCCACAAGTTCGCCCGCCCGATACCGCTGCCCGTGTCGGTGAATATTTCTGCGAAGCCAGTCCAACACCGGTTGGTTGTCATTGCGGGCGATCTGATCGGCCAGGTCGGGAAGGTCTTCGCCGGCCTGCGCAAAGAACTGCGCCGCATACAGATTGCCCAAGGCGTACGTCGGAAAGTAACCAAACCCGCCCATCGACCAGTGGATATCCTGCAAGCACCCCTCGACGTCGTTCTTCGGCGTAATCCCCAGCATCTTCTGCATCCGCTCATTCCAAATGGCGGGAAGATCTTTCGCGTGAAGCGAACCGTCAAAGAGTCCCCGCTCGATTTCAAACCGAAGTATGATGTGCAGGTTGTACGTCAGTTCGTCCGCCTCGACGCGTATCATCGAAGGCGTGGCGGCGTTGATGGCCGCGTAAAACTCATCGACCGAAACTTCTCCCAGTGCCTCAGGAAAGGCATCTTTGACACTCGACCAGTGAAAGGACCAGAAGGGCTTGCTGCGCCCGACGAAGTTCTCCCACAGACGAGACTGAGATTCGTGAATGCCTAGGGAGATGGCTTCGCCGCAGGGCGTAAACGTATGTTCGCTGGGTAAGCCTTGTTCATAGAGTGCGTGACCGACCTCGTGCAGCGTGCCAAATAATGAAGGCGTAAGGCACTTTTCCACATAGCGCGTCGTAATGCGTACGTCCTCGGGACCACCCAACGTGCAGCAAAACGGATGCACTGTTACATCGCACCGACCCGCATCAAAATCATAATGGAGCGCCTCCGCCATTCTTCGCGAAACCAACTTCTGCGCCGGCACGGGATAGGAGCGATTGAGGATCGTGAGGTCCGGCTGCTTGGCGCTCGCTTTGACCCTATTGAGTAGCGTCACGATTCTATCGCGCAACTCCGCAAACAACCCTTCGATTTGACGCCCCGTGGCGCCGGGCTCGAACTCGTCCAACAGCGCGTCATAGGGCTCCGCCCGGTAGCCGATGTGCTCTGCCATTTGCTTCTTGAGTTCAACCAGCTTCAATAAAGACGGTTCGAACATTGAGAAGTCGGACTCCTTCCGCGCCGCAACCCAATCGTCCTTAGCTATGCTCGACATGCGTGCCAGCTCCTTGACCAGATCCGTAGGCACGTTGGCCGCCCGCTCAAACGTTCTGCGCGTTTCGCGTATGTTGGTTTCCGCCACGAAATCACCGGCGTCGGCCGATGCACCCTCGACAAACCCGCGCATCTTGTCGCAAACCAAGCGTTCATGAGCAATGCCCGCAGCCAATGCCAGCAGCTCTGACCGTACCCGCACACCCTTTTTGGGCATGTAGGTCTCCTGATCCCATTCCAGTATCTCTGCAATAGACCGCAGACGACGGATTTCGCGGACTTCCTCCATGAGTTTTGTATATGTATTGGACATTCTTTGTGCAGCATCCCTTTATTGAATTAGGCTCAACGCCTCATTTAGAGGCGTATTCTACCTGTTAAATAAACTAAAACTTTCCGTCTGTGCCGTCCAACTTGAATCCACTGACGCCCTTTTCAGTGCCCTAACGCGCAATGACGGCAGTTGGCGTGCCTCCCCGCTGGCCGCCTCTTGCGAACCAACCCAACGCTCGAGCGCCGCGTAATCTACGGGGTGTCACGGAATTATTCAATCCGAGCCTAGACCACAAAAACAGGTGTTGACAATTATCGGGCGGCGGTGTATACTTCTACCGACGAAGAAAAATTGAATAGGCGGGTCTAAGATGAGCGGGGAACTTTTTAGTTTCCATCAGCGAACAGATCGTTCGCTTATATTTGACTTTCTTTTCATAAGACAAGATTCATAACGTTTGCTCCGCTATCGTTTTTGCTCATACAACAACCCATCAGCCATCCCTGACCGCCACCCTTTTGACATCTTGAATTATTTTCTGCGCTGACGGTGTGGTATATCCGCAGAGCGCCGCTGCCACGTGCTGTGTTGTAGTGGTAATCGCGAGCCGCACCGATGGCATTGCCATGGGCAATTGTTTGAGTTGTGTGCGTCATGAAGCGGTTAGAATTACTGCCAGTGAAAACCTTGAGTTGTGCGGGGCCACCGGGGCAGCGGACTTGTTCCGTTGGTGGCGCCGCCACATCCTGTGCGCCGAACGTGTCGGAACGGACGGATCGATACGCGGCGGACGTCACTCAAACACGACATCGGCCGGCCGGCAATCGGTCCCACCCGTCAGCGCGGATTCTTAAATGTCCCACCACCACCGCCCCCGATGACCGGGTCGCCGTGGTTGGTTTACGGAATTCTCTTACGCGTGATGAAAAACTATGCCAGGAATCTGTCGCTCAGTTGTATGTAACTACAGTCGGAGGATACCGACCGGTTGAGCGACCGCACCAGGGAGCCCGAGTGATGCGCCGCAAGCATCCTCAGACCCTCCCTGGGATACAAACTTTCCCTCCCACTCCCGACCTGGTTGCGCAAAGCGTCGCGACCGGCTGGGGGTCCGTCCCTCCGCGGACCCCATCACAGTCGGTCGCCGACGCTTGCGCCGCCGGGTGACCTGGAAGCGGGTGGAACACCAACGCGCGGATTAGGGCGTGGAACGAAATGTACCAAAGGTGATACGAGTGAACGAGGCGCTTTGCCGGTGGATCTGTCGGGGTGAATCATCAAGCCCGAGCGCCATGGCCGCGAATCGAATGACTCAAATGGATACGTCGGCTGCCCAGGTCGTCTTGAGTAACAGTGCGCTGGAGACGGGCGGTGGTGGGGACCAACTTGTCCGACCTCCTACAGGGAGGACGACCGGGCGGCCGCAATCATTTAATGTATATACAGGATGCCGAAAACTCGGCACTGCGGTTTGAAACGTAGGGTGGGCACGGCCCACCGATCGGCTTGGCAATCGTAGGGTCCGCCGTACGGACCAAACCGTAGGGTGGACACGGCCCACCGACCGGCTTGGCAATCGTAGGGTCCGCCGTGCAGACCAAACCGTAGGGTGGGCACGGCCCACCGACCGGCTTGGCAATCGTAGGGTCCGCCGTGCGGACCAAACCGTAGGGTGGGCACGGCCCACCAATTGGAACCGTACGGGAGCGGCCCAAAAACGATATGCCGCACCTACGGCATCCAGCGTCCGCACAGGGGGGCGGATCACATTAAGACTCGGGAGTCGAACACGACGTAGTGTGACCGAATCCCACCCCCCCCAAACGAAAACCGAAGTCCGCCTTGGCCCGCCGCCACCAACGTTATTGGCGACCGACGTCGCCGAATACGCCCCACGCGCGGGCCGGGCGGTTTTCTTTTGCGGCACGAATGGGATGTAAACTGGGACGGACAGGAAAACTACACTGCCGGCAGTATACCACTTTACATGCGGCGGTGGACGCAACGTGTAAATGAGGCAAACCACCACACTGAGGGTATTCTTGTAGGTGAAATTTTTGAGCGGATTGATTCCGGCAACTGGAACAACCCGTAGAGGAGACGAATCATGCTGCTGGTTCTCTTAAATATCCTGATTCTGGCGAGTGTGGGCACGATGCCTTTAGAGGAGGCGTTCGAGATTCTCACGAAGGATCGTGGTATTAGCGCCGAAAAGTGGATGGAGGCGTGTGACACGGTCGACCGTGGCTGCCCCGTAGGCGACGAAGCCTGCATCCGGCGCTTGATGGCGATCTGGGAAACTCCGAACTACCGCGGGCGAACCCGTGGGCCGTTGGAGATCGCGTGCGAGAAGGCAAATGACGAAACGCTCCCCATTATCCTGGAGAGCGCCGACAGGAAGCTGGAGCAAGAAGGGGTTCGGGCCGGAACACCCCGATCGGAGATGGTCGTGTTTGGCGAAGCGGGAATAGTCGAGTAGTCGAGCAGGGTGCATCTTGATGCACCAATTAGTCGAGTAGTCGAGTCGAGTAGGATGCATCAAGATGCACCCTACAAGCTGCGAACATCTATGCGCAACAGAATTGGAGTATGCCGGTGCCGTCCTCCCCGGTGGATTCACAAGATGGAGCGATCGACAACCAAGACGCTGATTGAGAACTCCACGGCGATCCATTACAACGGCTTGGTCCGCCAGTCGATCCAGATCGAGCCGGAGTGGGTGGACGAAACCGCCGGCGACGGCCAGTGGATCGCCACGGTGCGCTACGGCATCCGCCCGCCTGACCGGGCACCGGCGTGTCGGTATCGGCGATGACGCGCAATGGACCTTTCCCGTGCTCAGCATAGGCTTTCGCGGAGAAATACATCGTCGGCAAGGCAAGAATCAAAGCGAATCGGCCCATCATCGACCTCCAATCACCGAAAACGCGGTTTTGATCGACGCTCAGTATGGTCTGCCCTCCCAATTCATGGATTACGGCAATTCAACGCACACGCCACCACTGTACAAAAGTTCATGCAGAGTCAATTTATTCCCGGAAAGCGATATTTTTCTTCTTTTTTTCGTCGCACAAATACGCCTTTGCGGGAAGCAGCCTGTAGATTAGCTAGCCTAAGATGACTCACGAATGTGTGCGGACGAAATGATTCCGTGAATTTCTGGCATCGCTCAAGAGCCGTGGCACACCTGAAAACTCAAGCGCGAGGGCGCGCTACTTCTCCCGCCCCCAGAGCTTGGCGAGTTCGATGAGCACGCGAACCGAGTCCTGCATCTCTTCCAAACAGGTGAACTCGAGCGGCGAATGGAAGTTGTGCATGCCCACGGCCAGATTGGGCGTGGGCAAACCCATTTCGCTGAGGCGCGAGCCGTCCGTGCCGCCGCGAATCGATTTGAATTCCGGCTCAAACCCCGCGTTGCGCAGGGCCTGTGCTGCGAGATCAACCGCCCGAGGTTCCGTAGCCATGGAGTCCTTCATGTTGCGGTATTGTTTCTTCACATCGACCTTGATCTTTGCGCGCGGATGCTCGCTCACGATCGAATCGGCCACGTCGCGGAGGATCTGCTCATGGAGTTGTAATTCGGCGGTATCGAAGCTTCGCAGAATGATGCGAATCGAAACTTGATCCACGCCGCCGTCGATTTTGTAGGGGTGCAAAAACCCCTCCCGATCGGAAGTGTTCTCCGGTGAACGCTCTTCCCACGGCATGTGTGAAACAAACAGACCGGCCAGGCGAAGCGCGTTGACCATCTTACCCGTCGCAAGACCGGGATGAATATTGTGACCGGTGATTGTCACCACGGCAAGGTCGGCAGAAAAGGTCTCGTTGTCGAGTTCGCCGATGGTCTCGCCGTCCAGCGTGTAGCCGCAAACGGCGTCAACCGCTTTGACGTCGATCTTGTCCGCCCCCCGCCCCACTTCCTCGTCGCAGGTGAAAATGATTCGGATGGGACCATGTTTGATATCGCGATCGTTCATCAGCTCGGCGGCGGCGGTCATAATGACGGCCACACCCGATTTGTCGTCCGCGCCGAGGAGGGTCGTACCATCAGTGGTGATGAGGGTCTTGCCCCTGAGGGTGGGCAGGACATCGCAATCGTCGACCTTGATGACGCGAGCCGTATTGCCGGGCAGAACCATGTCATTGCCGTCGTAGTTCTTGTGGACCACCGGTTTGACGTTGGTCCCGGTGAATTCAGGTGAGGTATCCATGTGGGCGAACCATGCGATTCGTGGAGCAGATTCAGCAGTCGCGGGGATATCCGCCCAGACCAGCCCGTTTTCGTCGATGCGAACGCCCTCAAGCTTGAGATCGCGGAGCTCCGAGGCGAGCATCTTACCCAGGGCGAGTTGCCCGGGCGAGCTGGGGTAATCGTCGGTCTGCTCGACGGCTTTAGTGTCCAGCGCGACGTATCGTAGAAATCGTTCGAGTAACTGGTCCATGGAGGATTCTCCTTAGGGGTGTATCGCTAACCACAAACATGCGAGTTGGCCATGCGCCGACTCGCTCACGCCCGCGGTACTGATCTGACACCTCCTGAGCAACAGTACCGCCTGATCTACAAGTTCTTCAAGCGCTGGTCCTTGTCGTAGGCCTGCAGGGCACCGATCAGTTCGTCCAACTCGCCTTGTATGATTCGGTCCAGGTGATATAGATCGAGCCCGATGCGGTGGTCGGTGACGCGGTTCTGCGGAAAGTTATAGGTGCGTATCCGCTGAGAACGGTCGCCGCTGCCTACCATGGTCTTCCGCGCCGAATCCCGCTCCGCGGCGTTCTTGCTTTGAAAATGGTCGTACACGCGCGTTAACATAATTCGGCGACCTTTCGCCCGATTCTTGTGCTGGCTCTTCTCATCGCGCATGGAAACGGTGATGCCGGTTTCCTTGTGCACCAGCCGGATCGCCGATGACACTTTATTGACATTTTGACCGCCCGGCCCACCGGACCGAGACACATATTCCTCGACATCAGTGTCCCAGTTGATATCGATGTTGATTTCTTCCGGCTCAGGCAGCACGGCCACCGTCGCCGCGGAGGTGTGTACCCGACCTTGGGCTTCCGTCGCGGGGACGCGCTGCACACGATGCCCACCACTCTCGAAACCCAGCAGCCGAAACACTTCCGCCCCTTTAATGTTCATCACCACTTCCTTGAGCCCGCCCATTTCCGACCCACTTTGGTCGAGCACTTCAACTTTCAGACCCTTGGCTTCGCTATAACGCAAATACATCTCATACAAATCGCGGGCGAACAGCGCCGCTTCCGCCCCGCCCGTGCCCGCGCGGATCTCCAGGATGATCGAGTTAATCGCGGCATCGTCACCGGTCACGAGCAGAGCTTTAAGAGACTCAAGTATGGCACTCGTATTCGATCTGAGCTCTTCGATCTCCGCCTGGGCCATTTGAACCATATCCGCATCTTGCGATGGATCGCCGACGATGGCCTCGGCGTCCGCAAGCTCCGCCTTCGCTTTCTTGTACCTGCGATACGGCTCCACCAACCGCCGCAAGCGCCCCAGCTCTTTGGTGATGGTGATGCTCTTGGTGGGGTCCATGGCCACGGCGGGGTCCATGAGCTCGGTGTTGAGCTGCGTGCTACGATCGTCGAACTCGTCGAGCTTGGCGATCAATCGGTCTACCAGTTCCTGGACCATCGTTTTCCTCGTAGCCGTCAAGATTCCCGGCATGCGCCGCGGACCAAACATAAGTCCACCCGCGCGAACCCTACATACAAAAACCACGGTCCAAGCTATCGTAAGCCTGATCCGTGGTATCGCAATGCCCGTATGGGAAAGCTAAGCGCGTTTGGTCTTGGCTTTAGCCTTCTTGGGTGATTTGAAGTAATCCGTTCCGAATTTCTTGGTAAACCGATCAACGCGGCCGAGGGCGTCCACGAACTTCCGCTCGCCGCCTTGATAGAACGGGTGGCACGATGAGCAAACCTCGATCTTGATCTCGCGGACCGTGCTTCGTGTTTCCCACTCCGCACCGCAACCACAGTGAACTTTGCAATCAACGTATTTGGGATGTATTTTCTTTTTCATGGCCCTGCTACCTGCTGTCGATGATTTCCGTTCGTCGAGCCCCTTATTGTAGATTATTTCAGGGCCGCCGCAACCCCCCAATTTCCCGGTCGTCAATGGGAGGGGATTACGGTTTAGGCGGCTTCATCGCGACAGATTATTGTAGCCGAAAGGCTTACATAAAGTATGCGACCCTTTCAGGGTCGGACGGCGGTGGGTGGCACCATCCGGGGGCGGCGCTCCGCTTGCCCCCGTCTACTATAGAGCAGGCCTTCAGCCTGCTAAATCACACCGCCGCAACCCCCCAATTTCCCGGTCGCCATAGGCCGTTAACAGGCAATCAACCCGGACGATTGCCCCTAATTCGGCTTGTCCGGCTCTTCGGCTGCGAGAACCGGAATGGCCCCCCGCGCGGCGAGTTGATCCGTCACCCAAGCGTCCCTCGGGTCCAAGAGATAGGCCGCCTGTAACTGAAACACGGCTGCCGGCTCGCTGTTACTCCGAATGAGGAAGCGGGCGAACTCGACGCGGGCCGCGAAGTTGTCGGGTTCAACCGCTACGGCCTGGCGGTAGCGGAGCAGTGCACCATCGACATCACCCCGCTCCTCGAGCTCACTGGCCAGGAAAACATATTGAGTCGCCGCCGGACCGACGAACTCCGCCGCCCACTCGGCCTCCTTCAGCGCCTCATCGAACTGCCCCTTCAACTCCAGCGCGATGTTTTTCCCTTCCAAGGCGGCTAGGTGGCCGGGGTGAACGTCCAAAGCACGCGAATAATAGGCGATGGCAGAGTCCAACTCGCGCATGGCCGCCGCGTGGTTCATCATATGGAACTTCTCCCGCGCCAGCATGACGCTGCACACACCGAGATCATGCAGATTGTCAATGCGGCGGGGGCTCATGGCATCGGCTTGGCGAAAAAAGTACTGGGCGGGACCATAGGCCTCGCCGAGCATGGCCCGCTGACCTTGCTGTCGAAGTCCGTGGTAGGTCGGCGAACACCCGGCCTGGGTGATCAGCAAGACCGTCACCGAACATGCAATGCCCATCGACGCAAACTGACTACGCTTGCACCTCGTGCTCATGGTTGTATCCTCAATGACGTTGTCAACAATAAACCCGCCCCGACATGGTTCAACCGATGAGTGGGTACGCCGGGCGAACCGCGTGGCCCATGGCGATAGCCGTGGGGGACGCGAATTCGGAACCCATCTGAGCCCCACCTTCCAAAAGGCGGGCCATCCATCGAATCAAGTGCGTCGGAGCACCAGTACGGCCAGGAGATGCGACCAGCAATGCCCAGCCGGTTCGTTATTCTACATCATCGTGTCAAGGGTGGCGAGCACTGGGATTTGATGCTCGAACACGGGGAAAAGCTGGCCACCTGGCAACTATCTCGCGAACCGGCCGCCCCCACGGACCTACCCATGGCGGCCCAACGCATCGGCGACCACCGCAAGGCGTATCTCAACTATGAGGGGCCCATCAGTGGCGACCGGGGGCACGTCCGCCGCGTCGACGCGGGCACGGTCGAGTGGCACGAATTCTCGGATGACACCTGCGCGTTCGATCTCAACGGAAGTAGGCTACGGGGTAAGTTCCAACTCACCTCCCAGACCGATGGCTGGATCCTCGAGTCAGCGTAAGCCCGTGGAACTTTCCATGCGGATCACTTGGTACAACGCGAGCGTCACAGACGCCAGTGCCAGCCGACGGAACTATGAGACGACACCGATTCCGTGCGTCCGCAAAAACGGTTTTGGAGCGTGTGTGACAGAATCGGCGGGCAGGCTTGGTCCTTGGTAGGTATGATTCGCAGCATCATCCAACAATGCCAAATAGGTGTCATAGACCAGCCCAGGGCAACGCCCTGGGAACAGGTGACGCCTTGGCGTGTAAGCCCTGAAAGGATGGAATAATGCTATGCCGCCCTTTCAGGGCTCGCGCTGAGTCGGGCCATTGATCCCAGGGCGTTGCCCTGGGCTGTTGTAGTGTGCCCCTACAGGGCAGTGAGAATACGCAGCGCATTGGGAAAAGCGTAGTACCCGCGTGTGGGGATCGTTAATCGACTTCGGAAGTCCTATTTCAGCCGCCGAAAGTGTCACGCACCCGGTTCTGGAGTTTTTCTTTGGTTTTTCTTCCAATTTGTCTACGAATCGGATAAAGGGGAAATTGGACCGTACTAGTACCGCGTTTCATAAATACTGCGACGATCATCCCCTCCCGAGCCGCGGGCTTCAGCCCGCGCGATGCCACGGACGACGAAGACGTCGCGACAACCGACAGTTCGCGCAGGCTAAAGCCCGCGGCTCAGGTGGTCGTGGAACTTATGAAATGCGGTACTAGCATCAATCTCAGTGCCTCATATTTGGCACAATCAAACAAAGTCGGCCCGCCCCACTGCTCGAGTGGGACGGGCCTGAGTTTTGTGTTTGCTGCCGTAACAGCAACGTCTGCTGCCTACAGCAGCCAACCTATACTACAGTTCACGAATCACCTCCTCAGTAAATCGGGTCCGTCCCACCGGTAAGGCAATGCTCCTCCAGCCGGTGCGCTTTGACCATCCTGCGGACCGTCGCCCGCAGGCCGATCCAGCAATCGACGCCTTTATCAGTCGTCGACCACCTGGCGAGGCGCGCTCTTCGCCGACGTATGCCCAATTCCATGCGGCGTACGAACAACACTACCCCACACCCTAATCCTAGCGCAACGGACCCACCCGGTCAACGCAAAGATGGTTCCGAGAATATCGTCGCTGGTGACACCGAAAACGGAGGTTGTATGATCGCGAATCGAAGATCCAGATTGCGCGCGGCGAACGATAGACCGGATGCATCCCAATGCGCTCGGTTGCCAAGCGCGGTCAATCTGGTATTTATTCGTCTCCCCCGCGCTCGTAGCTCAGTTGGATAGAGCATCGGTTTCCTAAACCGGAGGTCGCAGGTTCAAGTCCTGCCGGGCGCGTTCCTGTTTCTTATCATGCCCTGTGCCCACTACTGGGACGCAGATCAAATTCTTCAGGCTCGCCGGGAACCAATCACCGCGCTGCGCAACTAACTCAGTGTACAGCATGTGGCATTACAAACGCCGCCACGTGCACCATGTTCACGATTGGTTCCAAAGCATAGGGAGGGTCGGTTGATTATGAACACGAAACGCTCATCCATTCTAGGATCTGCCGGGAAAAGGGCTAGCGTCATCCAGGTGCCCAGTAGCGCCGGACTCTGTGCCCGAGGATTATCCTCATCGGCTATCACGCCAGCCGGCAGTGACGCCGGCTCAACTCTTTTCCGGTACAGCCTACTCTTGTTGGCCGCGACGCTTTTCATGGGGCATGCCGAACAAGCCATGGGCAGCATCAAGCTGATCACGTTGCCGCCGAGGGAACGCGTGGAGTTGCAACTCGATCATCCCGGTGTCACATTGGTGGAAGAAGAACGATTCGTTCCGTTGACGGCCGGAGTCAACGAGGTGGTGTTCGGCTGGGTCAACGCCCAGATCGACAAGAGCAGTATTCAGTTTCACTGCATGACCGATCCGGACCACATTAAGGTTCTCTCCGTCTCTTATCCGCCGGGTCAGAACAGTTTGATTTGGAATGTGGCAGCGCCGACGGCCGTCTCCGCGCGGGTGCGGATCAGCTATATCATCGGCGGACTCAACAAGTCTTTCGCCTATCGGGCGGTGGCGGCGCACGACGAACGAACCCTCATGCTGCGGCAGTACATACAATTGCACAACCATGCGAACGAAGAGTTTGGATCGGCCGGTATGTGGGCGGGATTCGGGGAACGGCTGGAGCGGCCCATCGGCATCAACGAGACCAAGAAACTGCTGTCAGCCAAGTTCACGAAGGTTCCGATCCGCAAGACCTATACGGCGGACATGGGGGTCTACGGATACTCAGATCCCACCAAGAAACAGCTTCGGATTCCCATGCATTACGTGCTCATCAACGACGAGGCGAACGGGCTGGGTCGGTTCCCACTGCCATCCGGGAAAATGCGTATCTTTCAGGACGACGGGCAAGGCTCCGTGGCGTTTCTCGGCGAAGACTGGGGCGGGTTCACGCCGCGCGATGATGAACTGAAGCTCTTTTTGGGCGAAGCCAAGGACGTGGTGGTGAAGCGGACCATCGCTCGACGCGAGCAGGTTCGCACGTTCGGAAACCTTCATGATTACCACGTCGTCGTGCAATACGAGATCGAGAATTTCAAAGATCAAGCCGTCGGTCTGGATTTGATTGAATCGCCCACCGCACTACGGCGCGAACTCTTTGGGGACATCCCACGAAACGTGCAATGGGAAGTCGGCGACGAGGGAACGCTCAGCGAACTGCGCAACACCGAAAAGAGCACGGCGGAAAAAGTGGTCTTTAACGTACCGCTGCCGGCGCGCGGCGCCGACCAGAAGGCGGTCAAGCTGGTTCACACGTTTCACGTAGTCATCAAGAATGAGTGGTAGGCTTTGTCGGTGAATGATGTCGCCCGATAGGTTGATCACGTCTGGTGCATTTACCCATTCGGTATACCGGGTTACGCGCCACTTTGACATCGTCTATTTCGAGAAATCGCGCAGGCTAAAGCCTGCGGCTTGGAAAGAACTTAGCAAACACACAAATAAAGGGGATCGTACGATGAAGAAAGTATTATGTGTCATAGTCGTGTCCATGTTTTCGGTCGCTAGGGCAAATGGAAAGAACGTGGATTTATCTACGGTTACACCACGCAACAGCGTGCAACTCACCATCTACAACAGCGAGGATCTCACGCTGGTTCGTGAAACGAGAACCATCTCGCTGAAAGAAGGAGTCAATCCGTTGCAATTCTCATGGGCCCAAACATTGATCGATCCGACCAGCGTCGACATACGATTCAAGACCCATGCCGACGAGATCGACCTGCTCGACACTACCTTTCATCACCAGAAGCGCGAAATGCTTTACTGGAACGTGCGCAGCGAGTTCGAGGGTGACGTGACCCTCGAGATTACCTACTTCACGAGCGGCATCAGTTGGTCGGCTGATTACGCCTGTATCACCGACCCGGCGGAACGGAGTATGTCTTTCGACGGTTACGTGCGTATCACCAATGACTCCGGCGAGGACTACGCCAACGCCGGCATTCGCATGGTGGTCGGCACCATCAACCTGGTCGAAAAGATCGAAGCCCTCGCGAAACAGGGGGTCATCGGCTTGAACGACGTGCGACATTATCGCGAAGGCAGGAGATCCAAAATGTCCAACCGCGCTCGCGGGGCCGTGCACAAAGAACTCGAGGCCGCTGCCGACTTCGCACAATCCGCGCCCAAGCAAATCATCAAACAAGGGCTGTCGGAATACTTCATCTACACCGTACCCGGCACAGAAACCGTTAGGCATACGTGGTCGAAGCGCATGCGACTCTTCCGGGGGCTCGATGTGCCCTTCCGCGTTCTCTACCGGTATCGGGCCGAGGCGTATGGTCGGCAGCTCGTCCGCCTTTTCATGCTCAAAAATGACCAGGCCGGCCATCTCGGCGAGACGCCGTTGCCCGACGGTATGCTCCGGCTCTTTCGCGACAACGGAAGAGATGGATTGTCGTTCGTCAGTCAACAGCCAATCAAGTACGTACCCATCGGGCAAGAAATCGAGATGAACCTCGGACCGGACCCGGAGGTGATTCATGAGCACGTCCGGCTCAGCAGTTCACGCGACAATTTCTGGTTTCATCGCTCGGGCGCTACGGTCTACTACAGCCCGAGCGAGGGGCATCGCATTGAAATCAGAGACAGCGTGGCCGGTTGGGACGATCATGACATGTGGATCGAGCGTATTCGCAACTACCGCGACCAGCCCATCCAGGTCGAGTTTCGCCGGAGCTTCCCGGGGCACGTCGTTTTCCGTAGTGACCTTGCTCCGACACTCCACGATTTCAGAACGCCGCAGTTCAGCGCCATCATCGAAGCCGGGGCCAAGCGAGAGCTATCCTACGAACTCGTCACCCATCAGGGATACAACAAGAAACAGGACAACGTCACGCTCGCTGGGAAGAGTTAGTGCCGTTTCCGAAGAGGTTGGCTACTTTTCCTCCCCCCCAACTAAGGGGGCTTGAGGTGTGGTTGTTGCATCGAAGGGTGGCCCATGGCCTTAGCCGTGGGGGAGGCGAATCCGGAACTCATTCGAGTCCCCCGCCTCTGAGGAAATGGGCCACCTTTCGGGGTCCATGCCCGTTTAGGTAATTGCAAGTCATGCCAACTATCCGGCACGGAGGCCGGAGCTACTTGCTTGATCCGTCGTTCCACTGCAAGGCTGCGGAAAGCGGTTTCTTGACCAGGTCGGGCACGGTGCAGTCGGCGGCGGGAAAACCGACGGGGATCAAAAGAAACGGCTTCTCGTTGACCGGGCGCCCCAGCAACTCTCGAAGAAACTTCATGGGGCTGGGTGTGTGGGTCAGCGTGACCAGGCCGACCTGATGACACGCCATGAGAAACATCCCGGCCGCAATGCCCGTTGATTCGGCGGGGTAATAGTTCTGAACGCGCCGGCCGTCGACTTCTTCCCAGTCGATCCGAAACATAACCACCAACCAAGGGGCGTCCTCCAGGAAGGGTTTGTTGGCATCCGTACCGAACGGCTCTAGCGATTCCAGCCATTGAGGCGGAAAACGCCGGCCGTAGTTCTCGCGCTCTTCCTCCTCCGCAGCCAGACGAATCTTGTACTTGAGCTGGGCGTCGTCCACGGCGACAAACCGCCACGGCTTGCGGTTGGCACCACTGGGTGCGCCGTGGCCGATGGCGATGACTTTCTCGATCAACGTGCGCGGAACAGGGTCGCGGCTGAAGAACCGACAGCTACGCCGCGTCGCCATTTCCGCCGAGACCGCGTCGGCCCGGGTCTGCATCTGCACATCCGACAAGCGAACGGGATTATAGGGTATCATTTTAGCAGGCATGGCGCCCCTCGAAATGCGTGGAGGCGGCTATTCCGCCCGCATCGTAACCCGCAGCGCTTCCTCTAGTGTCGTCAATCCGTCACGCACCTTGGTCACGGCGTCATCGCGCAGGGTAATAGCCCCATGTTCTACGGCGTATCGCTGCAACTCATCGGTGGTTCCCTTCCGCATCACCATCTGCGCCAAGCCGTCGTCGAAGGGCACGAACTCGAACAGGCCCACACGATCGTAGTAACCACTCCGTAAACACCGAGAACAGCCAACGCCACGGTAAACCTCGACGCCGGTCCGATCGGCCGGGACCCCCATAATTCGACGTTCCGTTTCATTCGGTTCGTACGCTCGCTTGCACTTCGTACAGATCTTACGCACCAGTCGCTGCGCCATCACACCGATCAACGCGCTGGCCACCAGATAAGGCTCGGACCCCATGTCCAGCAGGCGCGTCACGGCGCCCACGGCCGAATTCGTGTGCAGCGTGGCAAACACGAGATGACCCGTCAGCGAGGCCTCCAGCGCCAAATGTGCCGTCTCCTCGTCACGAATCTCACCGACCATGATGACATCGGGGTCGTGCCGCAGGATACTGCGCAGGGCGAGCGAAAACGAAACGCCGAATTCCGAGTCGACCGGCACTTGATTTACGCCGGAAATCTGATATTCGACCGGGTCTTCAATGGTGATGATGTGTTTATCGATCGAGTTGATCTCCTGCAACGCGCCGTAAAGCGTTGTCGATTTTCCGCTGCCGGTCGGACCGGTCAGCAAAATGATCCCGTAGGGCCGCCGAATCAGCCGCTGAAACGCTTGGCGCAGCTCGACACCCATCCCCAGCGTTTCCAACGTGAGGCGTGATCGATCTTGTGAGAGCAAGCGCAGGGTGATGCGCTCACCACGTGCGGCGGGGATGATGGCCACACGCACGTCAATGTCTTGGTCGAAGCTCCGCCGCGTGAACCGCCCATCTTGTGGCCGGCGGCGCTCCGTGATATCGAGTTGCGCCAGTACCTTGATGCGTGATATCAGCGCAGAAGCCGCCTCCACCGGGTAAGCCCGGGCCTCAATCATCCGACCATCAATCCGCAATCGAACGCGTAAGCGGTCTTCCTCCGGCTCCACGTGAATATCGCTCGCGCGGCGATCGACGGCCTCGTCGATGATGCTGTCGAGCTGCTCGACCATGTTCAGCCCGGTGGCGGATTCCGTGGTCACCGCCGCCGATGCCTGCGGGGCGGCATGCATTTGTGCCCCGCGCGCCCGCGCCGTGCCGTAGATATCTTCGACCGCCTCGCGAATCTGAAAGCGCGGACTGACCACGTACTGCATGGGCCGATCGAAACCCGCCTCGATAGAAGCCCGGACGGACGCGTCGATCGGATCCGCTACCGCCGCCACCAATTGACCGGATACCTCGCCAAAGATAAGGCAATCTTTCCGGCGTGCAATGTTTTCGTTCAGTGTCAGGGACCAGGCACGACTAGGAGTTCTCCGCGACAAGTCGAGAAACCGAACGCCACTCAATTCGGCATAGACTTTGGCGACGTCGGCCTCGCTGATCATGTCTCGTTCGATCAGCACTTCCACCAGTGGCAGTCCGCATAGTTCCGACTCCCGCCGCAGAGATGTCAGCCCCACGCGCGTCAGCGCACCCTCATCCAGCAGTCTGCAAACGATGTTGTATTCCGAGGCCGCCGCTGCGATCATGGCATCGACCATCTACACATGTCTAGGAGTTCCGGCCGTGCCGGCGTATGATCGTTACCCACCATCTCGACGGCCCGCAGGAACGCCGGCTCCACGACTTGGGGACAACGCCTAATCAATTCCCTTGTCCGCCAGCCAGCGTTCCGCGTCCATGGCGGCCTTGCAACCCATGCCCGCAGCCGTAACCGCCTGCCGATAAACGCTGTCCACGCAGTCACCGGCCGCAAATACACCGTCAACATTCGTAAGCGAACGATACGGGTCGCGCAGTTTGATATACTTTTTAGCATCAAGGGCAAGCTGACCATCGAGAAACCCGGTCGCCGGAGTATGTCCAATAGCCATGAACAGCCCCCCCAGGCTCAACGGCGATTCTTCACCGCTCTGCGTGTCTTTGAGCGTAACGCCGGTGATCTTCTCGTCGCCCAACACATCCAAGACGATCTTGTTCCATAGAATGTCAATCTTAGGGTGATCCAGGGCACGCTGTGCCATGATCTTGGAAGCCCTAAGTGCATCGCGCCGATGAATCATATATACTTTGGAGGCGAACTTGGTGAGATAACTGGCCTCTTCAACAGCCGAGTCACCGCCGCCGACAACCGCCAACTCCTGGTCGCGAAAAACCGGCAATGCCCCATCGCACACCGCACACGCACTGACACCGCCGCCGCTTCGTGCCAATCGTTGCTCATTCTCCAACCCCATCCAATTCGCCGTGGCGCCGGTGGCAATGATGACCGCATGCGCGCGATACTCCGTATCATCTTCGCCCACCACCAATAAAGGCCGCTGCGACATATCTATTCGTTTGCAATCGTGATAGGAATAGCTGTGTCCGTCGTCGGGATTGGATACATCGGGATCGAGCCCATCATCCGTAACGATGCGCGTCCCGAACCGCATCGCTTGCTGCTCAAAATAAGCCATCAAGATTGGACCGGTGATCCCTTCCGGAAAACCGGGATAGTTCTCCACTTCCGTAGTCATCATGAGTTGTCCGCCCGGAAGGACCGTGCTGGGCACGGTCTTGGGCCGACCGGCGAACACCAGCGGATTGAGATTGGCGCGCGCCGCGTACAGTGCCGCCGTCCACCCCGCCGGTCCGGAACCTACGATGATTAGTTTTTCCACTGGTTCGTGTTTGGGCATGGCCTTCTGATTCTCCTACGCGTTAGCCCCTGCGATGTCCGGCAGACGTTTGCCCACCGCTCAAGTCCCGGCATGATAATCGCTAAGCCCCTGCTCGTCTAAACCGGAACTAAGAACCTACCCGGAACCGTGTGGCACCGGCATCTCGCCGGTGTTTTCACGGGCTGGAAGCCGGTGCCACACTTGAAATCGGAATAGGCCCGAAGGCTAGGCGGAACCCAGACACCCCTAACGTAGGCCCAGTTGCTACTCCAAAGTCTGAAAATACAGGGCTTCGGCGTGCGTAAAAGGCACCGAGCCCTAACCCTTGCTGAGCAGGGCGCGAACCGCAAGTCGAGGTCCGAAAGTGCCGAAAGTATTGCGCGCCTGCCGAAGGTCGCCCGGCTCGTTATGCACACGACTGGGATTCCGGCGGGTTCCGATAATGCGAAGTCCAGCGGGCTGACGGGTGGTTGGTTCCGCTTACGTGCTACGACTCAAAGAGATCAACCTTCTCAAGGAGAAACCAATGACGCGTGTAGCAACAATAGCCTTGGTGTGCGGTTTGGCATTTACCCTTACCGGTTGTGCGACGATTATCTCCGGAACCCAGCAGACGGTCACGGTTCAATCGTATCCATCCGGCGCCCATGTCAAATTCGGAAACCTTACCGGGACGACCCCGGTAACGTTTACCGTGGACAAGGGTCAGCAATGTGCCATGGAAGTGTCGCACGCACCGGGTACGCGCGTCGTCCAACTCAAGCGCACGTTCGACCCCGCGACGCTGCTAAACCTCATCCCGCCGTTCTGGCCCGGATTCATCGTGGACGCTTGGACCGGTGCGATGTCCAAGTACAATCCCGAGGTCGTCTCAGTTGACTTCCGAGCTTCGTCCCGTTCCACAAACGCCACGCTCACCGGATTCGGTGGTTAGGGTCGGTTGATCTTCTTACGCGGCGCGGTCGCTGTAAGCAGTATCTAAGCGGCTGAACTTGGTGAGGAGCCAATGATGAAGCGACCAGTGATCGTACAAGTGATGCTAACGGCCGTTATGGTCGCTTCCGTTTCAGGATGCGCGACGATGATCTCCGGTTCGCATCAGACCGTTCGGGTTGAATCCTACCCGCCCGGTGCCCATGTAACCTTCGGTGACCAAGCCGGTATCACGCCGGTCTCGTTCGTCGCGGACAAGAGACGCGACGACGCCGTTAAGGTATCGCAAGGGCCGGACACGCGCCTGGTGATTCTGGAGCGCCGTCTCGATCCGATGACGCTACTGAACCTCATCCCGCCGCTCTGGCCCGGAGTCTACATAGACTGGTCCTCGGGCGCGATTAGGAATTTTCAGACTGATATTGTGACGGTGGACTTCCGCTCGACCGGTGAAAACGCCGTGCAATTGACCGCTTCGCATCAGTAATTCGCCATTCGGCAAACGAATAGCATCGAAAATAGTGGGCTCCACTCGATGCGGCAGATTGCCGCACGGGCTGGAGCCCGCGCTCATTTTGCGGGTGCCTGCGCAGCTTAAGACTTGGTGTTGCGACAACTTTTAATTTGTGGGTCGCGCGTTGCTGGGTGCCACTACACCGTTAGCAGTGTCGCATGCGTGACGCTTTCGGCGGGGTGTTCGGGAGGGCGAGCCGTGCGGAGTGTCGATTGACGTTCTCCACGTGCGGGCACTTCGCTTAGCCCGATGCGCAGCGTATTCTCTCTGCCCTGTCGGGACACACTACAACAGCCCAGGGCAACGCCCTGGGATCGATGGCCCGACTCAGCGCGAGCCCTGAAAGGGCGGCATAGCATTATTCCACCCTTTCAGGGCTTACACGCCAAGGCGTCACCTGTTCCCAGGGCGTTGCCCTGGGCTGGTCTATGACACCCCTTTGGGGTTGTTCGATAATGCTGCTAATCATACCTACCAAGGACCACGCCGGCCCACCGATTCTGTCACTCACCCAGCAGTGTTTGTCCGAACCTCGAGATTCCGCAATGCTCACCGAGTAGTGGCACACCCGCAAACTGAAGAGCGACGAAACGCTAATCGCCGGTTAACCATGCAT
>Ga0214472_10000847_pt1 | contig 36527 bp, 29 predicted proteins | sample RVTome_6_FD_207662 | JGI IMG/M metagenome (GOLD analysis project Ga0214472, IMG submission 207662) | Soil microbial communities from uranium-contaminated site in the Upper Colorado River Basin, Wyoming, United States - RVT140D175 | ecosystem: Environmental > Terrestrial > Soil > Contaminated >...
GCGGAATAGGATGCATAGTGACAGCAGAGAGGTTGGCTTGGTGTGTTTGGCGACTGCCAATTTACCTACTTCTCTGCCTGTCCACCTCATCTTCCCCACGATTCTGCGAAGAACCTTTTTTTTGGAGCGGCGATTGACTCAACAACCGGTGCGTTGCTTCAACCGTTCGAAGCGGCGGCTCAGTTCCGGGAACACGTTGCAGTAAGGCCGGGTTCTCCACTCCAGATCAAGTTCCATCACATCAGCCGTGGAGGGGTTTTGGTTCTGCTCGGCCAGGGCCTGCTGCAGGCGGCGCATCTGATACTCCATCCGCTGGGCCTGGTCCTCGTCCGGGGTCGGCTGGCCGAGCAGGATCTCGAGGCGGATACACAGCTCGCGAAGATCCTGTTCGCTGTCGGCCAACTGCTGCTCCAGTTCGTCGCCGGACTCGAGACTGCGTTCGATCACCTCGGCGCGCTCAAGTATCGCCGTACGCCAAGGGTTCGGCACAGCTCTGACCGAGTTGCGCACGGCATCCAGCATCTTCGCGATCGAGGCGGAGTCGCCGTCGAGAACGGCCGATTCCGCCTTGGACAGCATCTCGGCACAGCTGCCGAAGGTGCTCAGTTCGACCTCCTTCATCGGCGCTGCCGTTTCCTTCAGCACGATCTGGCCGGCCGGCATCGCGTTATCCTTGAGGCGTGCAAAGAGGGTGTCGCAGTGGCCGCGGAACGCCTGCCAGAGTGCGCGCTCTTCGCTGCGGAAGGCGGGCCCGGTGGCTTTCCAGTGGCGTTGCAGGGACTTGGCTTCGTCGGCCGCTGACCGGAGATCGTCGGCTTCGGCCAGCTCGGCCGCGCGTTGGATCAGACCGCGTTTGGTATCGGCACACTGCTGGTGCCAGTCGCGCAACCGCTGGTCCAGCGTGCGGATCAGTTGGTTGAAGGTGTGTTGAACCGTCTTGCCCGGTGCCCGGTCGACGGGGGAGAACTGTTTCCACTCCCGTTTTGCGGTATGGCAGATCCGTTCGATGGCGGGCCAGTCGACCGCCTCCCAATCGATGCCGTCGAGCAGTTGGGTCAACTGGCGGCAGATCTCTTCACGCTGCGCGAGATTCTGTTCACGCACCTTGCGCAACGTGGAGAAGTGGGTCTCGCACGGGGCGTAGGCGGCTTCGGCGGCGCTGCGGAAACGCTGCCACAGCTTCTGCGAATGCATGCAGGCACCGGCGTCCAGCGCCTTCCACTCCTGCTGCAGTGCACGGATCCGATCGGCCAACTGCTGAGGGGCGAGTTCGGAGCCGATCAACGCTTCCATCTGTTCGCACAGGCTCTCCTTCTTGCCGTTGACGGCAAACCCCTGCCAGTCCTTCATCTCCTGCAGTTGTGCGAGCAGTGACTTATAGCGCTGTTCCAACCGGTGATTCGCGACGCCGTCGAGCCGCTGCAACTGCTCGGTGACCTGCTCCTGGCAACGTATGGCGAGGCGGATTTCGCCCTGGGCGATCGCCTGCTCCAGTGCAGTCAGGCTTGTTTCGAGATGGGAAGTGGCCTTGTCGGCCTGTTCGCGCATCTCCTGCTTGCGTTTGGCGACCGCCTTCAGCCGCTGGTCCGCCTGCACCAGCAGGGCGGGCTTGGCCAGGGCTTCGGGCCAGTGGATCCCGTGCAGCAGTTTTTCCAGCGACGCTTTTTCCAGTCGCTCCGCCGGTTGTTCCAGCAGAGCCTGAAGCTGATCTCGGTGCTGCTCCAGCTGTTCCAGTGCCGACAGGCTGCTGTTCGCCGTCTTGAGTCGGGTGTCGAGGCTATCGGTCAGCCTGTCCTGCCGGGCCAGCCGCTCGGCGCTGTCGAGGAGTGAGCGAAGGGCGGAGGGCTCGATACCCTCGCTGTCGCCTTGGCCAAGCAGCGCGTCGATATCGCGCTCCAACCGACGGCAGGCGTCGCGATGCTCGGCGGCGGCACGTTCTCTCGCTTCCAGCTGTTCACGTTCCGCCTGCTGCTGCGCGAGGAAGGCACGGGCGCGTTGCTCCAACGCCCCGAACTGCGCGTCGCCGGCCGCCTCGGCCGGGAGCTGCTCCCATTCGCGGATGATGATGTCGAAACGTGCCTGGTAATACTGGTGGTCCAGGCCGTTGACCAGCGCGTCCAACGCCGAGATCAACTCCAGACGCTTCTGTTCCAGGGCCGCCTGTTCGCGCTCCTGCTCCTTGTAACTCTGGAGCCTGTCGCGGGCGATGCGGTGCACGCTCTTGTCGCTGCCGCGACTCTCTCGACAGAGCCTGTCGAGCAACTCCGGTCGGGTAATGCGTTCTGCCGCCTGTTGTCTGAGCTGGGCGGTTGCGCCCTGCAGGGCAAGGGTCATGAGGGTGGGTTCGTCGTCGACGAGTGATAGGGCGAGGTGCTGAATCCGTTTGCCGCCATCGCAGAGTACCAGTGCGGCGAGGTTCTCGTTGCCCGGCAGGCGCTCGAGCCAGTTGCGCTGTTCCTGCTCGGGTAGTCTGTCCAGGTGCCGGGCGACGGCGCCGGCCGCACATAGCCGCAGCTCCGGATCCTGCTCGGAGGTCAGCGACTGTATCAGTAGAGTGAGATCTTCAACCCGGTTCAGCGCTGCCAGGCGTACCTCGCTGCTGTGATCGTCCAGCAGCAAGCGGCGCAGAATATCGATGTGTGCAGGGCGGTCTATGCGTAGACGAGCAACGGCGCCGGCACGAACGGCGGCGCTGGAGTGACGCCATTTGGGTTTGAACAGATTTACAAACATCAATCACCACAAACCGGCGCTATGCGCTCGGTTACTCAATCGGAGAACCAGACAGTAGAGTGGGGCGCCGGCTACAAGGCGTAGGCGGCTCCATGCTCCGGCGTACTGACGTTATCAGCGTGTCCCAGGCGGGCGGCCAACTATTCTACCGGCGTCCGGTAACGCAGGAAAAGCCTTGACAAGGCGCTAAACTCCCGGCGTCAACCGGTCGGGTCAGGCAGGCTTGAGTCTGACCTCTCCGTCGACATAGAGCCAGCGCCCGTTCTCGCGCCGAAAACGGGAACGTTCATGCAGGATCCCGCGGTCCGGGCCCGATTCGAAGCGGGCTTCGAATTCGACCACGCCGCGGGTATCCAGCGCTCCGCCGGCCTCGATGTCGAGGATCGTCAGGCCGGTCCAGAGGGTGACCTGGGTCTGTTCGGCCAGCAGTTCCGCTTCGCCCGGCTGGCGCTTCTCCGGTGCCAGGGTGTCGATCAGATAATCCACGGCGCCCAGGGCAAAGGCGCTGTAGCGCGAGCGCATCAGCGCTTCCGCCGTGGCGGCAGGGGTTACGCCGGTCAGGGCCGGTTCGCAGCAGGCTTTGAACATACGGCCGGAGCCGCAGGGACAGGGCAGGTTGCTGTTCCGCTTGTCGTGAAGCATGCGTACGATCCCTTTCGATGGTAGTGTGTGCCCAGTATACATGAGTAGATGAAACACCCGAACGGATCCGAGATGGCAGCCAACGCGACCGAAACCTTTTTCTGGCACGATTACGAAACCTTCGGCACCGACCCCAAACGAGACCGGCCGGTCCAGTTCGCCGGGGTGCGCACCGATGCCGAATTCAACATCATCGAAGAACCGCTGGTGATCTATGCCGCGCCGGCCGAGGATGTGCTGCCGCACCCCCAGGCCTGCCTGGTGACCGGGATCACGCCGCAAAAGGCGCTGGAGGAGGGGGTGTGCGAAGCGGAGTTTATCCGCGCCATCCATGCCGAGCTGTCCCGTCCGGGCACCTGCGCCGTCGGCTACAACAGCATCCGTTTCGATGACGAGGTGACCCGCTACACCCTCTACCGCAACTTCTACGACCCCTACGCCCGCGAGTGGCAGAACGGCTGCTCGCGCTGGGATATCATCGACATGTTGCGGCTGACCCGGGCGCTGCGACCCCAGGGGATGGAGTGGCCAGAGTATGAGGATGGCACGCCGAGTCTGCGGCTGGAGGATCTGAGTCGGGTCAACGGCCTGGCCCACGAGCAGGCGCACGATGCGCTGTCCGACGTCTACGCTACCATCGAGGTGGCCAAACTGGTGCGCGATCGTCAGCCCAAGCTGTTCAACTACGTGCTGAACAACCGCGGCAAGCGGGCCGTGCAGGCGCTGCTCGACGTGCCGACGATGAAACCGGTGCTGCATATCTCCTCCAAGTATCCGGTGCAGTGGGGCAACGCGGCGGTGGTGGCTCCGCTGTGTTGGCACCCGGTCAACCGCAATGCGGTGGCGGTCTGGGATCTGAGGGTCGACCCCCGCCCGCTGTTCGAACTGGAGGTGGAGCAGATTCGCGAGTTGCTCTACACCCGTCATGACGAGCGCCCCGCAGGCGCACCGGAGATCGCGCTCAAGTTGCTGCACACCAACCGTTGCCCGATTGTGGCGCCGGCCGGTATGCTGAACGGCGAAGAGGCGGCGCGACTCGATATCGACGGCGATACCTGCCGCCGCCATCTGGCGCTGCTGCGCGCCGAGCCGGGGTTGCAGGCCAAGCTGGCCGCGCTGTATACCGATGATCAGCCGCCCGCCGATGGCGACCCGGATCATATGCTCTACAGCGGCGGTTTCTTCGGCGATACCGATCGTGCGCTGATGGAGAAGGTGCGCAACGCCTCGCCCGATGAGTTGGGTCTGCTGGAGTTGCCGTTCCAGGATCCGCGCCTGGAGGAGATGCTGCTGCGCTACAAGGCGCGCAACTACCCGCAGGCGCTGAACGAGGAGGAGCACCAGCGCTGGGAGGAGTATCGCTCGCGCAAGCTGCTCGACGAGAACAACAACGGTTACCTGACCATCCCGAGGTTCTACGAAGAACTCAACCGGCTGGCGCAGCAGCCGACAACCTCGGAGCGGAACAAACTTATTCTGGAAGAACTGGCCTACTATGCTGAATCGATCTACCCGATGGAGTTTTGATCTCGCCCTGCTGCTGGTCGGCCTGGCGTTGCCGGTGTTGACTCAGGCGGCGGGAGCGAACCTGCCGTCGAGGCAATCATCCTCGGAGATCGACTATCGGGTGATCGAAGTGGGGCCGCCCGGACCGCTGCCGGAGGTCACCGTGGTGGCGCCCTCGGCACCGCTGCCGATTCATGAGATCGTGGTGGAACCGGTCAAGGTTGCCCCTCTGACCGGCGAAAACCAGGTGTTCGCCCGGATCGAACGCGACGCCAAAATGCCGCCGGCGTTCGATCTTCTGCCGAAGGAGGCGCCGGGACCTGCACTGACGCCACCGCCGACCTTCGGCACCCATCGTGAGGTGATCGAGCTTTAACTCCGCGCCGCTGCCGATCAAGGCAGCGTGGCGCTGCCTGTCACAGCGTTGCCCGACAGAACGCTGCCCGGCAGAGCGCTGCCCGGCACGTAGTGCTGTTCGGCCTTGAGCGCGTCCAGCAGCGCGCGATCGTCGCTGCCGCCATCCCCCCGATCGCTCTGGTTGCCGAAGCTGCGCACCGCCAATTGGCGTGCGCGCAGTTGCTTCAGCCGTTCGCTCAACTCTGTCAGCGTCACCTTCCGTACCGCCGCGATCATCTGTTCCGGGGTATCGAACGCGGTATTTTCCCGGTCCAGCTCGCGCCAGAAGCGGGAGGTGCGCTGTTTCAGCGAGTTGTCGCGCTGGTCGATACGGGAGATCAGGCTGAGGCGAAATCCCTCCAGCGTCTGCTCCGGCAGGTTCGACAGTGCGCTCTGCATCTGGTCGAGGAACAGGTTGAAGGCCTGCTCCAGCTTGATCGGATCGGCCACCGGCGACTGCACCACCAGGGTCATCCCGGGCACTTCGCTGAGCGGCATGAAGCCGGCAAACACGATATAGCCGAGCTGTTGCTCGGTGCGCAGTTGGTTGTAGAAGGGGGTCGAGAGAATCTCGTTGAGCAGCGCCACTTCTGCGCGGGTCTCGAGGCCGGTGTTCGCCCCCTGCAGATAGAGCATCAGCGCCGAGTCGTTGTGATCGATATCCAGCGTTGTATGCAGCGGCCGCCCCTCCGGCAACTGCACCACCGGCAGCCGCGGCGCGGCCGGTGCGGGGCTGTCGGCGACCAGTGCGGTATAGGCCTTCTGCGCCATCTGCCGCGCGGCCTCTTCGGTGAGATTGCCGTGGGCCAGCCCTCGCAGGTGCACCTTGCTGAACAGCGTCGGCAGGTAGGCCTGCAGGTCGGCCGGCGTCAGCGGTGCCAGCGCTTCCAGTTGCTCCTCTTCGGTCCACTGCGGCAGCAGCGAGCGGTAGAGGGTGCTGTAGGCCTGGGTGTAGGGCTTCTCCTTGGCGGCGTTGTGCAGCTCTTCGGCCAGCGATTGCTTGATGCGGGCGAAACGGGCCTCTGAGGTCGGCGGTTGCCTGGCGGCGTCGACAATGGCGTCGAGCAGCAGCGGCAGGCGCTCGTTGTAGCCGGTCAGGCGCAGGCTGATGCCGCGGGCGTGGTTGTAGATGTCGGCCGACAGTCCGGCAAGCCCGGCATCGTAGAGCACTTCGTTCAGCCGGTCTTTGAGTATGCGCGTGTAGAGTTCGTTCAGCACCGCCGTTTTCGGACTGGTGTTGGCAGCGCCGTTGAGCAGCGCCAGATAGAGGTTGGCGCGGGGTACGCCGAAGCTGTCGTCCTGCAGAAACCAGAGTTCTCCGCCCTCGATCTGCCAGATCCGCTTCGGCTTGGGTTCGGCTTGAGTGTCCGCGGCGAACAGCTCCAGATCCTGAGCGACGAAGGGGTTCGGACCGCGTGCATGCAACTGCTCCACCGGTTTCGGCGTCTGCCAGCGGGCCAGCGCCTGGCTATCCGGCTTGCCGAGTCGGTAGTCGATTCCGTAGCGGGGAGTACGTTGCTCCGTCTGCAGGTTCTGTGCGGCACGGGTCAGCACCAGGCGGTCGGGGGTCAGCTGGTTCAGGTAGTGCTCGATCAGGTCCGGGTCGAAGCTGTCGAAGCGGTAGGGGGCATCCAGCAGATGCACGCTCGGGTATCGTGTCAGGCTGACCGACAGGTTGGTCACCTCGTGGATCGGCGCGCGCGGTTCGCGGAAACGGAATTCGGTGGCGGAGAGCAGCGCCTCCTCATTGTACAGATCCTTGCGCACGCCCGCGTCCTTCAGCGCATCCACATAACTGAAGAACAGTTCGACCACGTCGTTGTAGTGCTCAAGGCCCGCTTCGGTCAACTCGATGCCGACATGAAAACTGGCCTGGTTGTCCAAGTCGATCCCCGGCGAAGCGCCCAGTGCCTGGGCCCAGCCCTTCTGCTTGAGCAGGCTGAGCAGGCTGCCCTTGCCCTCGTAGCCGATCAGGCCGGCGATATAGCGGACCGGCTTCTTGCGCCAGTGTTCGCGTATCGGATCGATCGGGAAGCTGAGTTGAAGTTGGCGTGTCTGCATCAGCGTGATCACGTCCAGCTGTCTCGGCAGCTGTTCCCGGTTGTACAGCGGAGCTTCGATCCTCATCGCGTCGAGATCGCGATCGGCCACGGCCGAGAAGCGTGCTTCGACCAGTTTGCGCAGCTCGGCGGTGGATTGGCGCCCGACCACGGCCAGGGTCATCAGGTTGGCCGAGTAGTGTTGCCGGTAGAACTTGATCAGATCGTCGCGCACCTGGCTGTCCGGTCGGTCGGCGAGCGTGTCCAGGTTGCCGACGGCAAAGTGGCTGTAGGGGTGGGCCGGATTGATCGCCAGCTTGCTCGCCACGTACAGACGGCGGCCATCGTCGCGAATCTTGGCCTTGAATTCGGAGTGCACCGCGTGGCGCTCGCGATCGACGTATTCCGGCGTGAACAGCGGTGCGATGAAGAACTGGGCGAAGCGGTCCAGCGCGTCGGGCAGGGCATCCGCCTTCACATCGAAGAAGTAGTTGGTGTGATCGAACGCGGTATAGGCGTTGTGGCTGCCGCCGTTGGCGCTGATGAACTGCTGGTAGGCGTCCGCCTCGGGATATTTTTCCGTCCCCAGGAACAGCATATGCTCAAGGAAATGGGCCAGCCCCTCGCGCCCCTCCGGGTCGTCTCCGCTGCCGGTCTGCACGTTGAGCGATGCCGCGCCCTTGTCCGTGGTCGGGTCCGATACCACCACCACCTTCAGCCGGTTGGGCAGGGTGAACACTTCGTATTGACGGTTGTCGGTGGGGCTCTGGATCGGCAGCGCTGCCTGTACCTGCAGTGCAGGCAGGATCAAGAGCAGCAGGGTGAACAAATGGATCAGTTTCGAACTAGGGCTCTGCATGCGCAATCGGTTCCGCTCCGGTTGGATTGTCGAATTCACTGCTCTGACTATACCAGCCGCCTCGTGGTTCCGCTGGTATGCGTCGGGCGACTGCCTATACAATCGATGAGAGTAATCGACGAGAGTAATCGGCGAGAGTGTACCCAAGGAGTTTGCACGGATGAATCGCGAAAAGGTGATCTTCGCTTTCTTTATCGTTCTGGCGCTGACGTTGAACTTCGGCTTCTTCATCGGCGAGATCGACAACCCCGACCATCACGACGTGTTCGAGCTGTTCCTGGCGCTGGTGGTCAGCCTGATCTGCACCGTTCTCAAGTTCGGCGACCGCAGCCACCTCGGCGCGCTGATGTTGGCGACCAGCCTGGTGGCCGACCTGCAGTTGATCGTTGCCGCCGGAATCTGGGGCTACGGCGAGCATATCGCCGCCACCGGCGTGGAGGCGGAGGTCATGGCCAGCGTCGTCTCCTTCGCCGGCGGAGCGTTGGTGGCCAACATCACCTCGGTGATCCTGCTGATGGTCGAGACGGTCCTGATCCGGCGCTGACGCGATGAACGATATCCTCTATGTGCTGCTGCGTCGGCTGCGGGCGCCGCTGATTACGCTGATCATCGTTTACGCCGCGGCGATCCTCGGCTTCACGCTGATTCCGGGACGCGACGATGCCGGTGATCTCTGGCGCATGGATTTCTTCCACGCCTTCTACTTTGTCTCGTTCATGGGCTCGACCATCGGTTTCGGCGAGATCCCCTACGCCTTCACCAGCGCCCAGCGGATGTGGACGCTGGTGACCATCTACGCCTCGGTCGTGGCCTGGTTATACGCTATCGGCACCCTGCTGGCCGTGTTTCAGGATTCCGGCTTTACCCGTCTGTTGCGTCTGCGCGGTTTCGTGCGCGAAGTGCGCGGCCTGAACGAGCGCTTCTACCTGGTGTGCGGCTATGGCGTCACCGGCAGCTACGTGGTGCGCGCACTGATCGACCACGGTGTGCGGGCGGTGGTGGTGGATATCGATCAGCAGCGGATCGACGCGCTGGAACTCGACGGGCTGGTGCTGCCGGTACCGGCGTTGTGCGCCGATGCGTCGCTGCCCGACGTGCTCGACTATGCGGGGCTGCAGAACAGGCACTGCGTCGGCGTACTGGCGTTGACCAACAGCGACAAGGTGAACCTGGCGATCGCCATCGCCGGCAAGGTGCTCGCGCCCAAGCGCTTGATGGTCAGCCGGTCGGAGAACGATGTCACCAGCGCGAACCTGGCGTCATTCGGTACCGACATGATCGTCGACCCGTTTCGCTCCTACGCCGAGTATGTCGCGCTGGCCGCCCGCAGCCCCCATCGCCATCTGGTCTATGACTGGCTGATGAACCCGGAGCACCGAACCCTGGCCAGCGTCTATCGTCGCGCCAAGGGGCGCTGGATCATCTGCGGCTATGGCCGTTTCGGCCGCAACCTCGCCCGCAACATGCGGCAGGAGGGGACCGAGGTCACCATTATCGACCCCGATCCGGAGGATATCCGGGGGATGAGCGACGCGGTGCTCGGGGTGGGGACCGAGGCGGTTACGCTGCAGCAGGCGGGCGTGGAGGACGCGGTGGGCATCGTCGCCGGTACCGCCAACGATGCCGATAACCTGTCGATCATCATGACCGCGCGCGAGCTCAATCCGAAGCTGACCACCGTCGTGCGGCAGAACCTGAGTGCCAATGAGCTGGTGTTCGCCAACTCCCGTTGCGACTTCATCATGCAGCCGGGCAAGATCATCGCCGCGCAGATCCTGGCCCAACTGAAGACGCCGCTGTTGTCGGTGTTCCTCGAACATCTGATGCAGCAGGACGAGGTGTGGGCACACACGCTGGTCAACCGCATGAGTGCCACGGTCGGCGACGAGGCGCTGGAAAGCCGCTCGATCAGGATCGACGCACTCTCCGCACCGGCGATCAACAGCAAGCTGGAGGAGGGCGAGGAGGTCAAGCTGATCGCCTTGCTGAAGAACCCGCACGACCGGCGCGAGACGATGGACTTCTTTCCGCTGATGCTGCGTCGTAACGGCGAACTGAAAACACTGCCGGGAGAGCTGACGCTGCTCGAATCCAACGATGAGCTGCTGTTCTGCGGTCGCAAGCGTGCGTTGAACAAGTTCGAATGGACAACGCACAACTACAATACCCTGCACTATCTTCTTACCGGCGAAGATGCCACGCAGAGCCCGTTGCAGCGTTGGATCAGCGGTCGGTCGGGTGGCCGATGAGCCCGAACGGCATCTAACCGGCGACTTTGTCGCAAACTATCGGTAAGCTGCGTGTCACGCATGCCCGGGAACAGAAAGCCGGGAACAGAAAACCGAGAACAGAAACACGCCAAAGGAGCTTCAATGCGAACCCTGACCACCAGCATCTTCGTTATCCTGCTCAGCTTTCTGATCCCGATGGAAGAGGCCCAAGCCAAGCGGCTCGGTGGCGGATTCTCGCTGGGCAAGAGCTACACCGCGCCGAAACCGGTATCGCCGTCGCCCACCTACAGCAAGCAGCAGGATGCACAGAAGAGCACCGCACCGACCCAGAGCGGCACCGCCACGACGCGTCGTTCCGGCTTCGGTGGCCTGATGGGTGGCTTGCTGGCCGGCGGCCTGCTGGGGGCGCTGTTCTTCGGCGGTGCCTTCGAGGGGATCCAGTTGATGGATATCCTGATCTTCGGCCTGATCGGCTTCGTGCTGTTCAAGCTGTTTGCCGGGAAACGCAAGCAGCAACCCGCCTATGCCGGGATGGGGCAGGGGCAACCCCGAACCGACGACACGCAGTGGCGCACCCAGAGCGAAGCGCCGCAGCCACCGATCTACGACGGCGGCATCGGCAGCGCGCTGGCCGAACCTGAGCTGACACTGCCGCAGTGGTTCAACAAGAAAGCGTTTCTGGAGCAGGCCTGCAATCACTTTACCGCCCTGCAGAAAGCCTGGGACGAGAGCAACTGGGACGAGCTTCGCGGCTACACCTCGCCCGAGCTGTTCGAGGAACTGAAGGCCCAGCGCGCCCGCTTCCCCGAGCGTCAGCACACCGAGGTGGTGTCGGTGATGGCGGACCTGATCAACTTCATCGACGAGCAGAACCAGGTGATCGTCAGCCTGCACTTCTACGGCTGGCTGCGTGAAGACGAGCAGGGCGACACCGCCGAGTTCAGCGAGATCTGGCACCTGAGCCGCGATATGACGACCGAGAATGCCGACTGGTTTATCGTCGGCATCGAACAGCCGAAATAATCCGCGCTTGCCGCTTCTCCATTGATCGAAGGACAGGCCCGCGCCGGGCAGGTCCTTCACCTCAATTCGATAGCCTCAATTCATCGGTCCGCATGTCGAAGCTACCGTCCAGGTAGCTTGCCAGCCTTTCACGCTCACTCGGTTGCAGGTAGAGACCCAGCCGGGTTCGGCGCCAGATGATGTCGTCGACCGTCTGCGCCCACTCATGCTCCACCAGATAGTCCACCTCGCGCTGATACAGGGTGGCGCCGAAGGCGGCGCCGAGATCGTCCTGCGCACGGCAGCCGTCGAGAATCCGGTGGCTCAGGGTACCGTAGGTGCGCACGAAACGACGTGCCATCGCCAACGGTAGCCAGGGAAACTGGCGCGCCAGCGCGGCCTGCAGGCTTTGCTGGGTTTCGAAGTCGCCGCCGGGCAGGGGGGCGCTCCTGGTCCAGGCGGGGCCGGCGTTCGGGAAGTATGTGCAGATGGCGTCGGTGGCGGCCTGCGCCAGCTTGCGATAGGTGGTGATCTTGCCGCCGAATACCGAAAGTAACGGTGCCTTGTCGGGACCGGCGTCGACCTCGAAGCTGTAATCGCGCGAGGCCTTTTGTGCCGCGCCACCCTCCTCATCCATCAGCGGCCTGACGCCTGAATAGCTGTAGACGATATCGTCGCGGCTGATCGGCTGCTTGAAGTGATCGTTGACCACCGCGATCAGGTAGTCCACCTCGTCCGACGATATCGCCGCCTGGCGCGGATCGCCGGTGTAGTCGACATCGGTGGTGCCGATCAGCGAGAAGTTGTCCTCATAGGGGATAACGAACACGATGCGACCGTCTTCGTTCTGCAGAATGTACGCTTCGGGTTCGTCATGGATACGCGGCACCACGATGTGGCTGCCCTTGACCAGGCGGATCTGCTTCGGCGGTCGGGTCGACATCGTCTCTTCGAACAGCGTGCTGACCCAGGGACCGGTGGCGTTGACCAGGGCGCGGCAATACCGGGTTTCCAGACGGCCGTTGATTTCGTTGTGCAGTGTAACGGCCCACAGCCCGTTCTCGCGCCGGGCCTTGACGCAGCGGCAGCGGGTGCGGACCTCCGCTCCCCGCTCCTGCGCGGCCTTCGCCAGCAATACCACCAGGCGGGCATCGTCGACCCAGCCGTCGGAATATTCGAACCCGCGATGGATATGGCCGGCCAGCGGGGAATCGGGCTGAAAGCGGATGCCGTTGGAACCGGGCAGTCGTTCCCGTTTCGCCAAGTGGTCGTACAGAAAGAGACCGACGCGGATCATCCAGGCCGGGCGCAGATGCGGACGGTGCGGCAGGCGAAAGCGCAGCGGCCACATGATGTGCGGCGCGTTGTTCAGCAGTGATTCGCGCTCCGCCAGCGCTTCGCGCACGAGGCGGAACTCGTAATGCTCCAGATAGCGCAGGCCGCCGTGGATCAGTTTGCTGCTGTTGGCCGAGGTGGCGGAGGCCAGATCGTCCATCTCGCACAACGTCACCTTGAGGCCGCGCCCGGCCGCATCCATCGCAATGCCGGCGCCGTTGACGCCGCCGCCGATGACGATAAGGTCCTGCACCGCTGTGATCGAAGTCATGGCTTGGAATCCATACGCATTGAATAGGGGGTTGTAGGTTGCTCCGTTCACTATAGCGTTCGATAGCGAAAATAATCAATCAAAAACGAAAATAATATGATGAAATTATTCTTGCACTACAGACGGGCGTTGTCCGAGATGCGGATGGAGCGCGGGAACGGGGGAGATCAGACGATATGCAGCTCGACCTGATTGTCGGCCAGCAGCTTGCAGATACCGTTCGGCGGGCGCTGGTCGGTGAACAGGTGGTCCGCCTGGGTGATATTGCCGAGACGTACCATGGCGTTGCGGCCGAATTTGGTGTGGTCGGCGGCCAGCAGCACCTGGCGCGAATTGGCGATGATCGCCTGGGCGACCCGGACTTCGCGGTAGTCGTAGTCGAGCAGGGTACCGTCGCTGTGGATGCCGCTGATGCCGATGATGCCGAAGTCCATCTGGAACTGATTGATGAAGTCGCGGGTCGCCTCGCCGACGATGCCGCCGTCGCGGCTGCGCACTTCGCCGCTGGCGATGATCACCGTGAAATCCTCCTTCGGGCTCAGAATCGACGCGACATGGAGGTTGTTGGTGACCACGCGCAGGTCGCGGTGGTTGAGCAGGGCACGGGCGATGGTTTCGGTGGTGGTGCCGATGTTGATGAACAGGGAGGCGCCGTTCGGAATCATCTTGACCAGTTCGGCGGCGATCTTCTCCTTGGCTTCCAGCGTCAGGATCTTGCGCGTCTGGTAGGCCAGGTTCTGGGTGCTGGATTCGGCACTGGCGCCGCCGTGATGGCGCTGCACACGGTTGTCCTTGGCCAGTTGGTTGAGATCGCGGCGGATGGTCTGCGGGGTGACCTGAAAACACTCGACCAGTTCGTCGATGGTGACGAAGCCCGCCTGTTGGACCTTTTCGAAGATCAGATCCTGCCTGTGCCGTTGTGCCATAGTGAAAGGGTGACTCCTGCTGCCTGAACTCGATGTTCGAGAATGTGCCTTCAATCCGCTCAACTGGAAGCGGAGCAATTATCGCACAGAATCAGGGGGTTGGCATAAGAAGGGAGGCCGGTAAAGCGCGGGAGTGAGGTGTATGCTTGCCTCGGTCGGGAAATTTTACTTGGTTTTTGGCTCCGATCCGGTAAGAATTCGAAAAAAAAAGAACATTTATGAGGGCGCAGCATGACGGATTTTCTACTGGCGATCGATCAGGGCACCACCAGCTCCCGTGCCATCCTCTTCACCGCCTCGGGGCAGATCCATGCCACCAGTCAGCAGGAGTTTCCGCAGCACTTCCCACAGGATGGCTGGGTCGAGCACGATCCCGCCGATATCCGGCAGTCGGTCATCGATACCTGTCGGGACGTTATCGACCGGGCCGGTATCGAGCCGCGGCAGATCCGCGCCGCCGGTATCACCAACCAGCGTGAGACGACCATCGTCTGGGACCGGCACACCGGCGAACCGATCTACAACGCCATCGTCTGGCAGGATCGGCGCACCTCGAAATACTGTGAGCGTCTGCGAGCCGAGGGTCTGGAGCCGATGATCAACGACCGGACCGGGCTGCTGATCGATCCCTACTTTTCCGCCACCAAGGTGCGCTGGATCCTCAACGAGGTGTCGGGCGCACGCGAGCGGGCCGAACGCGGGGAGCTGGCGTTCGGAACCGTGGACAGCTTCCTGCTCTGGCACCTGACCAAGGGCCGCGTGCATCGCACCGATGCCACCAATGCGTCGCGCACCCTGCTGTTCAATATCCACACCCAGCAGTGGGATCCCGAGTTACTGGCGCTGTTCGAGATTCCGGCCAATATGCTGCCGCAGGTGATGGACTCCTCCGACGACTTCGGTGTCATCGACGAGGCTCTGCTTGGACAGGAGATCCCGGTCTACGGTGTCGCCGGCGACCAGCAGGCGGCGCTGTTCGGCCAGACCTGCTTCCACGAGGGGATGGCGAAGAGCACCTATGGCACCGGCTGCTTCCTGGTGCTCAACACCGGCCCGCGCGCGCTGAAGTCGGAGCACCGCCTGTTGACCACCGTCGCCTATCGGCTCGACGGCCGGCCGACCTACGCGCTGGAGGGCAGCATCTTTGTCGCCGGCGCGACCGTCCAGTGGCTGCGCGACGGTCTGCAACTGATCCAGGGCGCCGGGGAGACCGAGCGGCTGGCGCAGCAGACCTCGGTCGATCACGGCGTTTACTTGGTGCCCGCGTTTACCGGCTTGGGCGCGCCGTACTGGGATCCCGATGCTCGCGGGGCGATCTTCGGTCTGACCCGCGACACCGGTATCAAGGAGATCGTCACCGCCGGTCTGCAGTCGGTCTGTTACCAGACCAAGGATCTGCAGAAGGCGATGGAGCACGACGGCGTACGGCCGGTGGCGCTGCGTGTCGATGGCGGCATGGTGGCCAACAACTGGTTGCTGCAGAACCTGGCCGATATCCTCGGCGCCACCGTCGACCGGCCGCGAACCATCGAGACCACGGCGCTGGGCGTGGCTTACCTGGCCGGTTTGAAAGCGGGGATATTCAAGTCACTGGAGGCGCTCGAACAGCTTTGGCAGTGCGAGCGTCGCTTCGAACCGCAGATGAGCAAGGCGCAGCGCGACCGTCTGTACGAGGGCTGGACTCAGGCGGTGTCCAAGGTGCAGTGCAACCGGAGCTAACGAACGCCCAGCTCCTTGAGCCGTTTATACAGCGTGTTGCGGCTGATCCCCAACTGCTTGGCGGTGCGGGAGATATTGCCGTCGAAGCGGTTGTATACCGCCAGTGTCTCGGCCGGCTGGTTGTCGTTGTCGGAATCGGTCGTGATTACCGATTCGGCTGCTTGTTCGACGTCTGCCGCCGCTCGGACCGTCAGCTCCCGTATATCGTGGAAGAAGTCGTCGGGCAGGTGTCGGCGCTCGATCGGCTCGTCGTCCGCCATCGCCAGCGCGATCTGCAGAACGCTGATCAGTTGGCGGATATTGCCGGGCCAGGGGTGCCGCTCGAACAGGTTCAGGATCTCGTCGGACAGCTCTGCCTGTTGGTGCTGCTCCCGGTGCAGGCGGTGTATCTGCCGGAACAGCGTGCGACGGTCGCTGCGCTCGCGCAGCGGCGGCAGCTCGATGTTGAGGCCGCTGACGCGGTAGTAGAGGTCCTGGCGGAATCCCCCCTGCTGCACCTGGGCCCGCAGGCAGCGGTTGGTGGCGGAGACCAGTTTGATATCCACAGGGTAGGACTCCGTGGAGCCCAGCGGCGTTACCTTGCGCTCCTGCAATACGCGTAGCAGCCGGGCCTGGGCCTTGAGCGACATCTCGCCGATCTCGTCGAGAAACAGCGTGCCCTTGTGCGCCTTGCGGATCAGGCCGATGGCGCCCTTGTTTCCGGCGCCGGTGAAGGCGCCTTTCTCGTAACCGAACAGCTCCGATTCCACCAGTTCGCCGGGGATGGCCGCGCAGTTGACCGCGACCAGCGCGTGCGGGCGGCGGGTGCTGCGCTGATGCAGCGCCTTGACAAACACCTCCTTGCCGACGCCGGTCTCGCCATGAATCAGGATCGGGATATCCTTCTCGATCAGCCGCTCCGCCTGCCGCACACAGCGCTCCACGCGCTCGTCGCCATAACCGATACGGTCCAGTGTGATCTCGTCGGGCGACGGCGTGGCGGCGGATCGCTGCTTGCGGAAGTCCACCGCCCGGATCGGTTTTTCGGCCGGGCGCTTGATCACCGCGTGCATGTTGTGGCGGTGCCGTGTCTTCAGCTTCAGCGGCAGCAGTTCCGGGTGGTTCTTCAGCTCCCTGAGCGGGCAGTCGAAAATCTGCGCGATATCGGCCAGTGCGAGATCGTAGCCGAGCAGCAGCTCCGCGCGCCGGTTGGCGGAGATGATGGTGCCCTCTTCGGTAAACACGATCAGGCCGGACCACTGGCTGTCGATGTTGTCCAGGTTGGTGTTGAAGGTGAGCATGAAGTGTTCATTGCTGAACGTTTTCATGATCAGCCGGTTCTCGATCGACTGCGACATCAGTTTGACCATGCCCAGGGTATGGGCTTGCGGCAGGTAGGCGTCGCTGGAGATATCCAGCACGCCGAGCAGGTCGCGGTTGGTGTCGAAGATCGGCGCCGCGGAGCCGATCATAAAGCGGTTGGCCTTCAGAAAGTGTTCGTCACGCTGGATCTGCACCGCCTGACCCGAGGCGATCGCGGTGCCGATCGCATTGGTGCCGTTGCAGCGCTCGTCCCAACTGCTGCCCTCCTGGAAGAAGGATTTCTGCTGCGGCGCCACGAAGCGCTGATCGCCCCAGCCGTTGAGCACCTGGCCGCGGCTGTCCGCCAGCAGGATCATGCATTTGCTGTTCGACAGGATGTTCTCGTAGAAGGGCAGAACCTCGGTGCCGGTGGTGAGCACCAGGTAGCGGTGCTCCTCCTTCAGGTCGCGGCGTTCGCCGCTGCCGAGCTGGATCAGCGTCGGTGTGCTGTTGTGGTCGAGGCCGAACGACCGGCAGCGCTGCCAGGAGCTCTCCACCACCTCGGTGTGGTCTTTCTCTTTCCGTGGCCGATCGGTCATGTCGGGTTTTTCTTGTTATTGGATCTGTTCGTCGGCGCAGTGTGAGAGGAGCAGAGGACTTTTCTGACTCACCGCTCAACTGTTCAAGGTGTTCAATCTTGTGTTCAAACGAAAGTGAAGTCAACAGTGTTCTGAACACAGAACCGCTCAAAACGAAAACAAACGAATCATAAAAGAAAATTATTTTTGCGATTTGGTTCCTTTAAAAGCAATGTGGTAGGAGTTTTCCGCTTGATGGGTCGGAAAGTTGGCATGAGGTTCGCATTGGTGACAGCCGTTATCCGAAGCCCGTGGCGCGCGCTTTCCGAGTGAACAGCTCCGATAAGTAAGCCGCCCGGAGAATAATAATAAGGAACGGCAATATGTCGCTAACGTTGGAAAACGTCACGCGTGTAGTGGATGGGGTGCCATTCATTGCCGACGCGAACATCACCTTCGAGCCGGGCTCGTTCAATGTCCTGCTCGGACGCACCCTGGCCGGCAAGACCTCGTTGATGCGTCTGATGGCCGGCCTGGACAAACCCAGCAGCGGTCGAATCCTGATGGATGGCGGCGATGTCACCGGGATCCCGGTTCAGCAGCGCAACATCTCCATGGTCTACCAGCAGTTCATCAACTACCCGAGCCTGACGGTGCGGGAGAACATCGCCTCGCCGCTGCGCCTGGCGAAACTGCCGCAGTCCCAGATCGACAAGCGGGTTCGGGAAACCGCCGCCATGCTGCATATCGAGCCCTATCTGGACCGCCATCCTCTGGCGCTGTCCGGCGGTCAGCAGCAGCGCACGGCGATGGCGCGGGCGCTGGTCAAGGACGCCGGACTGATCCTGTTCGACGAGCCGCTGGTGAACCTGGACTACAAGCTGCGCGAGGAGCTGCGTTTCGAGATGCGCGAGCTGTTCAAGGAGCGCCGCGCGATCGCGATCTACGCCACCACCGAACCCAACGAGGCGCTGGCGCTCGGCGGCACCACCACGCTGCTGCACGAGGGGCGGATCGTTCAGTCCGGGCCGGTGAACAGCGTCTACAGCCGTCCGGTCGATATCAAGGCCGCCGAGCTGTTCAGCGAACCGCCGATCAACCTGATCCGCGGCCGCGTCTCCGAGACCGAGGTCACCTTCGACGAGTATGCCCACTTCCCGTTGAACCAGGATCTGCGCCAACTGGCGCCCGGCGAATACTGGTTCGGCGTGCGCCCCAGCCATGTCGGACTGGTGCCGCACAACGACGACGACCTGGAACTCTCGACGCTGGTAGAACTGGCCGAGATCAGCGGTTCCGAAACCTTCATGCACGTGCGCAACGAGCACTTCAGCCTGGTGCTGCAGCTCTCCGGCGTGCACGAGTACCGCACCGATACCGCGATCAAGGTCTACCTGCCGACGCACAAGCTGTTCGTGTTCGGCATGGACGGCAATCTGATTCAGGCACCGGTCAAACGGGTCAGGGGGTGATCGAACATGGCTGAAATACATCTGAAGTCGCTGGCACACAGCTATTTTCCCAACCCGGCCACCGGTGCCGACTACGCGATCCGGGAGATGGATCATGTCTGGCAGCAGGGCGGTGCCTACGCGCTGCTGGGACCGTCCGGCTGCGGCAAGAGCACGCTGCTGAACATCATCTCCGGCTTGCTGCAGCCCTCCGAGGGTGAAGTGCTGTTCGACAACGTCCGGGTCAACGAGATGCCGCCGAAGGAGCGCAATATCGCCCAGGTGTTCCAGTTCCCGGTGATCTACGACTCGATGACCGTGTACGACAACCTGGCCTTTCCGCTGCGCAACGCCAAGGTGCCGGAGGCGCGGGTCCGCGCCAAGGTCAACGAGGTGGCGGAGATTCTCGAACTGCACGAGGTGCTGCACAACAAGGCACGCAACCTGACCGCCGACGAGAAGCAGAAGGTGTCGATGGGGCGGGGGCTGGTGCGCGACGACGTGTCGGCGATCCTGTTCGACGAGCCGCTGACGGTGATCGACCCGCACCTGAAGTGGAAGCTGCGCCGCAAGCTGAAGCAGATCCACGAGCAGTTCAACATCACCATGATCTACGTGACCCACGATCAACTCGAGGCCTCCACCTTCGCCGACAAGATCGCCGTCATGTACGGCGGCCAGATCGTCCAGTTCGGCACGCCGCGCGAGCTGTTCGAGAGCCCCAACCACACCTTCGTCGGTTTCTTCATCGGCAGCCCGGGGATGAACCTGATCGAGGTGCGGCGCAGCGCGGGCGGCGTCTGCTTCGACGATATCCAACTGCCGCTCTCGAACGAGTTGAATGAGTATCTGGCTTATATCCCCAGCTACAACCTCAAGGTCGGTATCCGACCCGAGTTCGTGCATGTCTGGGACAAGCCGGTGGACGACGCCTACGCCACCGAACTGGTCTCGCATGAGGATCTGGGCACCTACAAGATCCTCACGCTCAGGCTCGGCAGGCAGTTGATCAAGGCGCGTCTGGACGAGGATCGCGAACTGCCGGTGGGCCAGGTGTACGTCAGCTTCCCGCAGCAGTGGCTGAAGCTCTATGTCGACGAATTCCTGATCGAGGAGCAGGTGTGATGAACAAGACCGAAAACAACAAGGCCTGGTTCCTGGTGCTGCCGGTGTTTCTGCTGGTGGCCTTCTCCGCGGTGATCCCGCTGATGACGGTGGTGAACTACTCGGTACAGGATATTTTCGACCAGAACAACGCCTACTTCGTCGGTGCCGAGTGGTTCCGCGAGGTGTTGCGCGATCCGCGTCTGCACGATTCGCTGCTGCGGCAGTTCATCTACTCGTTCGCGGTGCTGGCGATCGAGATTCCGCTCGGTATCGGCGTCGCGCTGATGATGCCGACCAAGGGCAGGATGGCGTCGCTGTGCCTGATTCTGCTGGCGATCCCGCTGCTGATCCCGTGGAACGTGGTCGGCACCATCTGGCAGATCTTCGGTCGCGGCGATATCGGTCTGTTCGGCGCCGCACTCAACGGTCTGGGCATCGACTACAACTACGCCTCCAACCCCGGCGATGCCTGGGCCACCGTGCTGCTGATCGATGTCTGGCACTGGACCTCGCTGGTGGCGCTGCTCTGCTTCTCCGGCCTGCGCGCCATCCCCGAGGCGTTCTACCAGGCGGCGGAGATCGACCGGGCGTCGAAATGGGCGGTGTTCCGCTACATCCAGCTGCCGAGGCTGAAGAGCGTGCTGGTGATCGGCGTGCTGCTGCGGTTCATGGACAGCTTCATGATCTACACCGAGCCGTTCGTGCTGACCGGCGGCGGGCCGGGCAACTCCACCACCTTCCTCAGTCAGACCCTGACCAAGATGGCGGTGGGGCAGTTCGACCTGGGGCCGGCGGCGGCGTTCTCGCTGGTCTACTTCCTGATCGTGCTGCTGGTCTCCTGGCTGTTCTTCACCACCATCACCCATATGGACAAAGCGAAGTGAGGCTCGAGTCATGAATATGAGCAAGCGCAAGACGCTGGGTATCTCTCTATATATCCTCTTCGTGCTGGTGCCGATCTACTGGCTGCTGAACATGTCGTTCAAGACCAACGAGGAGATCCTCGGCGGGCTCACGCTCTGGCCGCAGCAGTTCACGCTGGCCAACTACCAGGTGATCTTTACCGATCCGAGCTGGTACTCCGGCTATCTCAACTCGATCCTCTACGTCTCCATGAACGTGGTGATCACGCTGCTGGTGGCGCTGCCGGCCGCCTATGCCTTCAGCCGCTACCGCTTCCTCGGCGACAAGCACCTGTTCTTCTGGCTGCTGACCAACCGCATGGCGCCGCCGGCGGTGTTTCTGCTGCCGTTTTTCCAGCTCTACTCCTCGGTGGGGCTGTTCGACACCCATATCGCCGTGGCGCTGGCCCACTGCCTGTTCAACGTACCGTTGGCGGTGTGGATCCTGGAGGGGTTCATGTCCGGCGTGCCGCGGGAGATCGACGAGACCGCCTATATCGACGGCTACAGCTTCCCGCGTTTCTTCGTGCGCATCTTCCTGCCGATGATCCGCTCCGGCATCGGTGTCACGGCGTTCTTCGCCTTCATGTTCTCCTGGGTCGAGCTGCTGCTGGCGCGCACCCTGACCTCGGTCGACGCCAAGCCGATCGCCGCGATCATGACCCGTACCGTGGGCGCCGCAGGTATCGACTGGGGCGTGCTGTCGGCGGCCGGGGCGCTGACCATCATTCCGGGACTGCTGGTGATCTGGTTTGTCCGTAACCATGTAGCCAAGGGCTTCGCCCTGGGCCGCGTCTAACCAAATAAGAAGGAGACTCCGCATGATCAGTTGGATGGCGTGGACCCTGCCGGTCGCCGTGTTCTTCTCCGTCATCGCCTTCATTCTGTTGTGCATGACGGTGTATGAGGTGCGCTCGCCCTGTGTCGAACGCAGGGGCTTTCTCCCGATCTCCACCACCCGGGGCGACCGGTTGTTCATCGGTCTGCTGAGCAGTGCCTATCTGCATCTGCTGTTCCTCGGGTTCACCGATCTCAGCCTGTGGATCCCGCTGGCCTTTTCGGTGGTTTGGCTGGCCATCATCCTGCGCTGGGGGTGATGAATTTTCGATAAGTATTGTTTTTGTAGTTTTTCGAAAACTATTATTTGAATTATTTTCGAAATAGAACTAGGTTTACGCGTTATATGATCGTAAAGGAAAGTTAACGAAAAAGGTTAACGGAAAAAGTCGGCTTCGGCCCGACTGCAACAACAGGACCGGTATTCCAAAGGGGCGTCGGTCACCCGATAACGGAAAGCAATAAAAACGAGGTAGAAGATGAACAAGAATAAAAAGATGCCAAGGGTTTTAATGCTTAGCGCTGCGATCACCGCCGCCTCTATGGGGATCAGTGTTCAGGCCTATGCGGACCAGTATCTGGATGCGGCCAACAAGTGGCTTGCCGAGGAGTTCGACAAGTCCACCCTGAGCAAGGAGGAACAGTTGAAGGAGCTGCAGTGGTTTACCAAGACCGCCGAGCCGTTCCGCGGCATGACCATCAATGTCGCCTCCGAAACCATCGCCACCCACGAATATGAAGCCAAGGTGCTGGCCAAGGCGTTCGAGGAGATCACCGGCATCAAGGTCAACCACGACCTGATCCAGGAGGGCGATGTGGTCGAGAAGCTGCAGACCCAGATGCAGTCCGACCGCAATATCTACGATGCCTACATCAACGACTCCGACCTGATCGGCACCCACTTCCGCTACGGCAAGGTGGTACCGATCTCCGACATGATCGACGGCGACGGCAAGGACTACACCCTGCCGACACTGGACCTGCAGGACTTTATCGGTCTCTCCTTCACCACCGGTCCGGACGGCAAGATCTACCAACTGCCCGATCAGCAGTTCGCCAACCTGTACTGGTTCCGTGCCGACTGGTTCGCCCGCGACGATCTGAAGAAACAGTTCAAGGAGCGCTACGGCTATGAGCTGGGCGTACCGAAGAACTGGTCCGCCTATGAGGATATCGCCGACTTCTTTACCAACCAGGTGAAGGATATCGACGGCCAGCGCGTCTACGGCCATATGGATTACGGCAAGAAGGATCCGTCCCTGGGCTGGCGCTTCACCGATGCCTGGTTCTCCATGGCCGGCGAGGGCGATGTCGGGCGTCCGAACGGTCTGCCGGTGGACGAGTGGGGTATCCGTGTCGAGGGCTGCCGTCCGGTAGGCTCCAGCGTTTCACGCGGCGGCGCCACCAACGGCCCGGCTGCCGTCTACGCCACCACCAAGTATGTCGACTGGCTGCGCCAGTACGCGCCGCCCGAAGCTCAGGGGATGACCTTCTCCGAGGCGGGTCCGGTACCGGCCCAGGGCAACATCGCGCAGCAGATCTTCTGGTACACCGCCTTTACCTCCAGCATGACGCAGCCGGGGCTGCCGGTGGTGAACGAAGACGGCACGCCGAAGTGGCGCATGGCGCCGTCGCCGAAGGGACCCTACTGGGAAGAGGGGATGAAGCTGGGATATCAGGACGCCGGTTCCTGGACCTTCCTGAACTCCACGCCGGAGAAGCAGCGTCTGGCCGCCTGGCTCTATGCCCAGTTCACCGTCGCCAAGACCGTGTCGCTGAAGAAGACACTGGTGGGGCTGACGCCGATCCGCGAGTCCGATATCAACTCCGACGTGATGACGCAGGAAGCGCCGAAGCTCGGCGGTCTGGTCGAGTTCTACCGCAGCCCGGCCCGTGTGCAGTGGTCGCCGACCGGCACCAACGTGCCGGACTACCCGAAGCTGGCGCAGCTCTGGTGGCAGTACATCGCCGAAGCGGCCAGCGGCGAGAAGAGCCCGCAGGAAGCGCTTGACGGTCTGGCGGCAGCGCAGGACAAGGTGATGCAGCGCCTCGAACGTGCCGGCGTGCAGGGCGAGTGCGGTCCGAAGCTGAACGAAGAGCGCGATCCGCAGTACTGGCTCAGCCAGCCGGGCTCGCCGAAGGCGAAACTGGCCAACGAGAAGCCGCAGGGCGAAACCATCGCCTATGAAGAGCTGCTGAAGAGCTGGAAATCGGTCAATAAGGTGGCCGGCAACAACTGATAGCCGTTCCTGCAAGGCTGATTGGCCGGGCAGTGTTGGCGCTGCCCGGCCTTTAAACGCAACCAGCGACTCGGCTGTGTCAGGGGTATTACTTCATGCCCATACAACTGGCGTAGTAGCTGACCGTGGCGGGCCAGTCGGAGAAGATCCCGCTGATACCCACATCCCGTGCCAGCACGTCGAGCAGCTCCATCACCTTGCCGTCGTCGTTGGCGATCTTGTCGATCGACTGATAGTACCAGCCACCGCCCTTCTTGAGCGGGCCGGAACGTTCCAGCGTCCAAGTGATGATATCAAGGCCGGCGGCCCGGGCTTCCCGTGCATAGGGCGAGGGGACGATCTTGCCGTTGTCGTCGGTTACCAGCACCCACATCGGCGGTGCGATGTAGTTGACGCCCATCGCCTTGAGTTCCGCCATCGACGGTTTCAAGCCGGCCGGATCCATCGGGTCGAATCCCGGCTTCTCGTAACGGTCGTCGAGGTATACCGCCTGCTTGCCGAATTCGGGTTCGTGTTCGATCCAGTAGAGCACGTCGTCCAGATTGAACGACTGCGCCCAGACATCCTTCGCCGGCACGCCCGCCGCCTTGTATTCGTCGATCATCTTCTGGGCGTAATCCTGTTGCGAGAAGCCGTTGAACGGCATCTCCACCGACGGCGCCTTGAGCTCCGGCGTGAACTTGACGCCCAGGGACTTGAACAGCTCGATCGACTCGGCGTGGGTCATCAGGCTGCCTCTCTGGTCGGCATACAGATCGGTGCGCCAGCCCGGAGTGCCGTTCATGTAGGTCTCGATGTCGGCGGCTGCCGTATCGGCAGCGTCCATCTTGCCATTCAAGGAGCGGAACTCCGCCAGCGTCAGATCGCTGGTGCGGCACTCGGCCGATGCAGGGGTGTCGCCGTTGGCCGGGGCGAAGCCCTGGGTACACTTCGTTGCCAGCGGCGTTGCCAGAATATCGGTGGTGGTGTGCAGGTCGTTCTGCGCGTGACGGCAGACCAACTGCTTATCCCGGGTGAAGGTCACGTCACACTCGACGATGCCGGCGCCCATGCGTGCGGCCGCGAGGTAGGATTCCGTCGTGTGCTCCGGAAACTGCATCGCCGCCCCGCGGTGGCCGATGGAGAACAGCGTGCGCGTTATCGGCTTGTCGGCGCACTCCGCCAGTTTCTCCTTCAACGGGCTGTCCGCCATCTGGTCGATAAGAAACAGCGGGCGCGGTCCCAGTGAAATGGTGTCGGCGTGAAGTGCCATACTCAGCAGCGCAACCGCTGCGGCGAGAGAGAGTTTCGCGGATATACCGGTCATGATGCCTCCTTGGAGTGTTGGGTCGACTCGTGGATGCCGATAATGCTGGCGGCATGTGATATTGGAGTGACACTTTGTTGACATACAATCCGACATCTCGGTTGCCCTGTCCGATCCGGGTCGATAGTGTAGAAACCTAAATGAGGAGGTATCCATGAAAAGGATTTTGATCGTTGCCGGCGTACTGGCTATCGCAGGTTGTACTCAGGCACCCGTTGCAGAGCAGCAGGTTGAAGCGGGTACGGAGTGTATTGGCAGTACCGACCTGCCCGATGATATGAAAGGGAGGTTCGAACGCGTCGACGACGAACCCTTGTTGAACCAGGCACTGGGCGAACCGGACAAGGGCGGCCTGTGCCAGGGGCAGGTGTATCTCAGCAAGACCGAGGTCGAGATACCGCTCTATCGCGCCTGGAACAGCACCAACCCCAACAGTCGCCTCGGCAACTGGTGGGCGTTCGATATGCCCGCCGGCAAGGTGGCAACCTACCGTACCGACTACGAGATCTGCTACCAGTGGTCGCCGCTGGATAAACTGGAAACCTGCACCCTGAAGCCCGGCACCAGGGTGGTGGTAGGCACCGGACAGAGCGCCCAGTGTTCGCAGTATCTGAGCTATCCGGTGTCGAAGGCGCAGCAGATCTTTATCGATGATGCGGCCGAGGCGTTGGCCGACTGTCGCTCCTATGACGGGGAGTTCAGTTGGAAATGACGCCGACTGATCGGCGAGCCCGGTATTCGGCTGCTGATATCGGCCCGTATCTCTCCGCTCTCCCAACCAGTGTGTTAAACCAAAGACAGTGCAATCGCCCTGCACCCCGGATGGTTTTTAGTGTGGATGTGCTAGTATTCCGTTATCTGCCGGATAGTGTGACCATAGGATACGATGCTTGGGAGGGCGCATGGCTTTACCGACCTATCTGCTCAATCCTTTACTTTCCCCTTCTGCCTCAGAAACCCTCGAGTTGCCTGCTGATCCTCAATCGATCGAAGTGCTGCTGTCTGAGGTTCTTCATCTTGTACGTGTCAGTCTTGGGCTGGAGATGGCTTTTATCTCTGAATTCACGGATGGGCGGCGCGTGTTTCGTCACGTCGATGCCGATGACAGGGCTTTGGAGATTCTTCAGGTGGGCGGATCTGACCTGTTGGAAGAGAGTTACTGTCGGCGCGTCGTTGATGGGCGGCTTCCCGAACTGATTCAAAACGCTGCCGACCTGCCTGAAGCCCTGGCGATGCCGGTGACAATGTCATTGCCTGTCGGGGCTCATCTGAGTGTGCCGATTCGGTTCAGTGATGGCCAGGTGTATGGCACTTTCTGCTGCTTCAGCCGTCAGCCGGATCTCTCGCTGAACGAGCGCGACCTCAACATGCTGCGTATCTTTGCTCGGATGACCGGTCGCTTGTTGGAACTGACCACGACCAGAGCGCGTGCATTGGCGGAAAAGGCCAAGCGGATTCAGGCAGTTCTGGACAGTGGCGATTTTTCATCGGTGTATCAGCCGATCTTTAAGATTGCGGATCGCACCGTGGTCGGCTATGAGGCGCTGACTCGCTTCCAGTGCGAGCCCTTGCGCTCGCCCGACCAGTGGTTTGCCGAAGCGGCGGAATCGGGGATGGGGTATCAGATGGAGGTCGCGGCTGTTCAACGCGCGCTCGCCGGTTTATTGCATCTGCCCGAGGGCACCTACTTGTCCCTGAATATCGCCCCGGAGACGATTCTGAAATGCCCGGACCTGGAGCAGTTGCTGGGCGGGATGCTGCACCGTCTGGTGCTGGAAATTACCGAACATAGCACCATTGACGACTATGCCGCGGTTACTTCGGTGCTCGCGCCGCTGCGCAAACGGGGGCTGCGCCTGGCTGTGGATGATGCCGGTGCCGGCTATGCCAGCTTCCGCCATATCCTGCAGCTTAAGCCTGACATCATCAAGCTGGACCGTAGCCTCATCAGTAGCCTCAATGAAAACCTGGATCAACTCGCGCTGGCGGCGGCATTGGTGTCGTTCGCCGAGAAGACCGGCATCAAGGTCGTTGCGGAAGGAGTGGAAACGCCAGAGGAACTGAATGCGTTGCAAGCCCTGAACGTCAATAAGGCGCAAGGTTTTCTGTTGGGCCGTCCGACGCCGTTGCGGGACATTGTCGGCTGATCTCTCCGGAGGAGGTTGAAACAAGGATGGCTGACCAGTTACCCATCACCGTCTTGATATTGGGCGGCACCGGCAACTTCGGTGCCCGCATCTGTCGTCGCCTGATCGGCGAGCCCGGTATTCGGCTGCTGATCTCGGGTCGTAACCGGGCAACGCTCGACCCCTTTGTCGATGAGATCAATGCGCAGTCGCCGGAAGCGCCGGCGACCGCCGTGGTGATGGATCATCGGGCCGAGGATTTCCCGGTTCGGTTGGCGGCACTGAAACCGACCCTGGTTATCCACACCGCCGGCCCTTTTCAAGCGCAGGATTACGGGGTGGCGGAGGCCTGTCTGGACTGCGGCAGCCACTATATCGATCTGGCCGACGGCAGAGGGTTTGTCGAGGGCTTTGCCGCGCATCTGCACAAGCGAGCAGAGGAGCGGGGGCTGTTGCTGATCGCCGGGGCCAGTACCCTGCCGGGGCTGTCCAGTGCGGTGATCAGGGAACTGACCGAGGATTGGGCCGAACTGCACGAGATCGAGATATCGATCGCACCGGCACAGCAGACGCCTCGGGGGCTATCCACCATCGCCGCCGTGCTCAGCTACTGCGGCAAACCGTTCAAGGTACTGATCGACGGCGAATGGCAGCCGCGCTACGGCTGGCAAGGCATCAAGGTACAACGTTATCCACAACTGGGTACCCGGCTGTCGGCGGTGTGCGATGTGCCCGATCTGACGCTGTTTCCGCAGCGTTACGCGGAACTGAAGTCGGTGCAGTTCCATGCCGCGCTGGAATCCAGGATCGAACATCTGGCGCTCTGGTGCTTCGCGGCCCTGACCCGGTTCGGTCTGGTGAACGAGTGGGTGCCTCATGCCAAAAGGTTTCAGGGCCTGGGGCGGATCAGTCAGAAGCTGGGCTCCGCTATCGGCGGTATGCATGTGGCGGCAAGGGGACGCGACAGCAAGGGACAGCCGGTCAATCGCCGCTGGGATCTGGTCGCGCGGAACAACCACGGCCCCGAGATCCCGGTATCGCCTGCGCTGGCGTTGGCCCGCAAGTTCGTCAGAGGGCAACTGCCGCTGCGCGGTGCTTATCCCTGCTACGAACTGATGTCGCTGGCGGAATTCGACGAGGAGGTCGCTCAGCTCGATATCGGTTGGTCGATCGGCGCAGAGGGCACACAAGCGTGAGTGTCTACGCCCTGGTCAAGATGATCCATATCCTCAGCGCGTCGGTCCTGTTCGGCACCGGCACCGGCATCGCCTTTTTTATGCTCCTGGCGCATCGGTCCGGCGACAGGCAGAGCTTCGTCTCCACAAGTCGCACGGTCGTGGCGGCGGACTGGCTGTTCACCACACCGGCGGTGCTGGTGCAGTTCCTGTCCGGATTGTGGCTTACCCATCGGCTGGGCTTCGGGTACGGTTCGGCCTGGTTCGTCTCGGTGATCGGCCTGTTTCTCTTTGTCGGTCTCTGCTGGCTGCCGGTGGTCTGGATTCAACTGCGTCTTTCGCGGCTGGGCGAGGCCGGTCACGACAGTCCGGAATACCACCGCCTGATGCGGATGTGGATAGGCTTGGGCATCCCGGCTTTTTTGGCCATGCTGGTGATCTTCTATCTGATGGTGACGAAGGCGGGGGTGGGTACAACCCTGTTTCCTTAGTGTGCAGGGTGATATCAGGCTCGGGTCGCAGTTGTATCCGGACGGAAGTGGGACGGTTGTTGACCCGTCTATCGCTTCACCCCTCATACTCCCTCTTTTCACTACCGGGGGACGATGATGCCGGACGACATAACCTATCTTGAACGCTTCAGGCGCCGGGCGCTGGGCCCGGAATACTTCGATCACCTAGGTCATCTTCGCATCGCCTGGTTGCACCTTGTTCATTTCGACGAGGGGGAGGCGCGGCGGCGAGTATGTACCGGTATTCGTGAGTTGGCGACGCAGTTCGGCGTGCCGGAGAAGTTCAACCATACGCTGACCGAGGCGCTGATGCGGATCATCGCACAGCGGATGCAGGGGAGAGCCACACAAAGTTTCGATGCCTTCCTGTGTGCCAATCCGGACCTGCTGAACGATGCCCAAGCGCTTTTGGCCAGGTATTACAGTGATGAATGCCTGGGTTCGGAGCGGGCCAGAACCGGTTGGGTGGAGCCCGACCGGGAAGCGATAACCTAAAGGGGGCACCATGCGATCCATGACTGTCACCGCGTTTGCCAGGAGGTTTGGGCTCTCCCGGACAACGCTGCTCTATTACCACCGTATCGGTCTGCTGAAACCTGCCGAGGTTTCGGCGGCCGGTTATCGGCTTTATGGCGCGCGCGAAGTGAAACGCATGTCGCGTATCTCTGCCTTCCGCGAGGCCGGTATCCCGCTTAAGTCGATTCGGGCGATTCTCGACGGAGAAGATCCGGGCCTGTTGGAATTCGCATTGGAACAACGGTTGGCCGCCCTGAACCTGGAGGTCGCCCAACTGCGCAGCCAGCAGGTTCTGGTCGCTGACCTGCTGCAACGAAAAAGCGGCGGCAACCGTGAGCGACCGGTGGATGTACAGCAGTGGGTCTCGATGCTTGAGGAAGCAGGAGTCGATGCCGCCGGTCGCTTGCGTTGGCACCAAGCGTTCGAGCGCGATGCTCCCGAAGCACATCAGGCGTTCTTGCAGTCGCTGGGGCTGGATGCGGCGGAGATCATCGATATACGTCGGCGCTCCAGGCAATCGCCTGCCGCCTTAAAAACCGGTGATCGACGTGGAGACTCGGATATTTCTCTACTTGCCGATATTCCGAACCACCGGTACCGATCTGGTCATGGGCCGGATCACCTCTCAGCGTCACCTGGAACTGGAGTCGTTGATGCCCAGCAACGGTGTCCTGTTCTCCGACGACATGGAAGCGGATGCCATCGAGTTCAATGCCGGTACCCGGTGCCGGAGGAACGCTACCGAAAGAATACTTGCCAATTGCTGCAGTGCAATACACACTGCTTGGAATACTGATCGACAAATTTTGCGATGCCGAGCCGTCTCTTGGGGACGGCGCTGAGATTCAGGTTTTCTCCTCCTCTTGCATTAAGGAATGTCGCTATGGAAAGCCCCGCACGCCTCTCGATTTCGACCCGCATCTGGTTGTTGCTCGGAATCTTCGCTCTCTGCCTGCTGACCAGCATTCTGCTGGCGCTGAACTATACCGGCCAACAACTGCGCCGGGGTGCCGAGCACGCCGCGACGGTGGCGGTCGAAGGTACCGTCGGTATCCTGGGCCACTATCGCGCCCTGGAGGAGAAAGGACAGCTGAGCCGTGACGATGCGCAGGCGCAGGCGGTTGCGGCGGTCGAGGCGCTGCGCTTCGACAACGGCAACTACGTGTTCCTGCACCGAAACAACGGCGTGGCGGTCAGCATCGTCACCAGCCCGCAGTTGGCGGGCAAGGACCTCAACGATCTGCAGGACCCGAACGGTGTCTACATCGTGCGCGAGATCCGCGCCGCGGCACAGGCCGGCGGCGGTTTTGCGCGTTATCGCTGGCCCACTCCGTCGGACAAGAACACCTTGATCGACAAGATGACCTATTCGCTCGAGTTCAAGCCCTGGGGCTGGATCGTCGGCAGCGGCGTCAACCTCGGGCGGCTGGAGGACGATCTGGCCGGCGTGCGCCAACAGTTCCTGCTAATCGCACTGGGTAGCCTGGCGGTCATCGTGCTGGTCGGCCTGTTGCTGATCCGCAGCATCACCCGTCCGCTCGGGAGCACCATCGCCGCGATGGCGGATCTCTCCTCCGGCGACGGCGACCTGACCCGCACCCTGCCGGAAACCGGTCCCGCCGAACTGGTGCTGCTGGCACGGCACTTCAACCAGTTCAGCGCCACCATCCGCGAACTGGTTGTCCAGGTGACCTCGGCCGGTGGTCAACTCACACAAGCGGCAAACTCGCTGCAGGGCGTGACCCGGACCACGGCGTTGGCGGTACAGGGGCAGCAGGCGGGCACCACCCAGCTGTCCGCCTCGATGGGGCAGATGCTGGTTGCCGTGCAAGAGGTTGCCGGACATGCCGAACAGGCCGCCGGTACCGCCGAGGTGGCGACCGAGCGCACCGAGAGCAGCCGACAGGAGGTGATCCGCGCGATGGGTGATATCGAACTCCTCGCCGGTACACTGACCGAAACCAGCACCTCGATCAGCCGTCTGTCCGAAGAGAGCCGCAACATCGACCAGGTACTGACGGTGATCCAGTCGATCTCCGAACAGACCAACCTGCTGGCGCTCAACGCAGCGATCGAGGCAGCGCGCGCCGGGGAAGCGGGCCGCGGCTTCGCGGTGGTCGCCGACGAGGTACGCAACCTGGCTCAGCGCACCCACGATTCGACCCGCGAAATCCAGACCATCATCGACAACCTGCAACGCGACACGCAGATCGCGGTGCAAAGCATGCAGGCCGGTGTCGAGCGGGCGCAGGCCTCGGCCGAAGTCTCCAGCGCCATCGAGCAGTCGCTGAACGATATCGCCGCCTCGATCCAGACGGTGAGTACGCTGACGATCCAGATCGCAGGTGCTACCCAGGAGCAGGCCGCGACGGCGGAAGAGGTCAACCGCAGCGTGATCGAGATCAGCGACCAGTCGGCCAGCGTCTCCGACGAGGCCGGCCGTACCTCCGCCGCCTCGGGCGAGATCACCGAGATCGCCGAGCGGCTGTCCGGGCTGATTCGGCGGTTCAGGGTCTGAAGAACGGATACAAGGAGAAAGTTTGAAACTGCTGGCTCTGTCAGGCAGTTTGCGCTGCGCTTCGCACAACACCACCGCTCTGGAAGCGCTGCGCTCACTGGCACCTGATCACGTGGAGATCGAGATCGGAACCATCGATCTGCCATTGTTCAACCCCGACCGCGAAGAGGAGCATATCCCGGCGCTGGCGGCGTTGAAGTCGTCGCTGGCCGAGGCGTCGGGGCTGATTATCGCCAGCCCCGAGTACGCGCACGGCATCAGCGGGCCGATGAAAAACGCGCTCGACTGGCTGGTCGGCGGTGTCGAGTTCCCCTACAAGCCGATCATGCTGATCAACACCTCGCCGCGCGCTTCCCACGCCATCGACGCGCTGAAGGAGGTGCTCACCACCATGTCCGGCATCGTCGTCGAATCCGCTTACGTCCCCATACCGCTGCTGAGCAGCGGGTTGAACGGGGAGGGGATTCTGGCCGACACCGAGCTTTCCGGCATGTTAAGGGAGGGGCTCGACAACTTCTGTACCGAGATCGAGCGGCTGAATTCGGCGAAATAAGCCGTATTACGCGGTTACTCCCCCAAATACCGACCCCGAATATGCCGGATAAAGTGCTCCGGGTTGGTCGGCTCGCCTGTCGCCTGGGTGATCAGCTCCTGTGAACTGAGGAACGAGCCTTTGCTCCAGATTCGCTCGCCCAGCCACTGCCGCAGTTGCGTTACATCGCCTGCGCTCAACTGAATGTCCAGCGCGGGGATATCCCGGCGCAGGGCGGCAAACAGTTGTGCCGCATTCAGCGCACCCAGGGTGTAGGAGGGGAAATAGCCGAAGGCGCCGGAGGGCCAGTGGATATCCTGCAGGCAGCCGTCCTTGTAGTTGCCGTTCGTGTTCAGCCCCAGGTAGGACTTCATCTTTTCGGCCCAGGCGTCGGGGATATCCTCCGCCTCCATCTCGCCGTTGATCAGCGCGGATTCGATCTCGTAGCGCAGGACGATATGCATCGGGTAGGTGACTTCGTCCGCTTCCACGCGGACAAAGCCGCGATTGACGCGGGCCATCGCCTGCCAGAACTGGTTGCTGTCCACATCTTTCAATGACGGGAAGTGCTGGTGGATCAACGGTGTCAGGAATTTCACGAATGGCTTGGAGAGCAGCAACTGCTTCTCGAACAGCAGGCTCTGGCTCTCGTGGATGCTCATGCTGCGGGCTTCGCCCACCGGCTGGCCGGTCCAGTCCTCGGGCAGGCCCGCCTCGTAACTGGCGTGACCGGTCTCGTGCACCGTGCCCATCAGCGCATCGATAAAGTCGTGTTCCTTGTAGCGGGTGGTGATGCGGTGGTCGCCGCGCACGCCGGTGCTGAACGGATGGCTGCTGATATCCAGCCGTCCGCGGCCGAAGTCGAAGCCCAACGTCTCCATCACCCGTCGACTCAACTGCTCCTGCACGCCGATATCGTAGTGGCCGCTCAGGTCGATATGGGGTGTGCGGCGCTGGCGATCGATCACCTCGTCGATCAAGCTCGGCAACTGAGCCTTCAGGCCATCGAACACCTGAGCGATGGAGGCGCTGCTGTCACCGCTGGAGTAGAGGTCCAGCAAGGCGTCGTATGGGGTGGCGAAGCGATCGGCCGCAGCGGCCTGACGGGCCTGTGCCTCCTGCCGCGATAGCCGCACCAGCTCCTTGAAGTTGCCGAGGAACCCGCTCCAGTCATTCTCGCCACGCTGTACCCGCCAGGCATGTTCGCAGCGCGAGGCGGCCAACGACTGTGCCTGCACCAGATCGGCCGGCAGGCAGGTCGCCTGCTGCCAGATTCTATGCATCTCGCGCAGGTTGGCCTGTTGGTCGGGTGTCTCTCCCTCCTGTAGCGCGTCCTCGAACCAGTCGCCCATATGATCGGCGGTGAGCAACTCATGGCGCAGTTGATGCAGCTCGGCCAGCGCCTGGGCGCGTCCCTCGGCGCCGCCCGGCGGCATCATCACCTGCTGGTCCCAGCTCAGGAAGGTACTGGCGTGGGCGAGCTTGTCCAGGCGGGCGAACTGTCGAACGAGGGCTTTGTAGGCACTCATAAGGCGATCCTTCTTCTATAAGAATATATTTACGATCAGGTTAGCGTTTAACCGGCCTGTTGGCTCCCGGAAATTCCCTTTCTTTTACAAACCTTTTACAAACCCCATACATCCATCTGACCACTGCCCGGCCCGCTCCGTCTAGAGTGCAGCTCAGAAGCTGATTGCTTACTATCAACTGCACAAGGAGTCGGGCCATGAACAGATACTTTTCCCCAACACGCTGGATCGGAGCGCTGCTGATTCTGCTTGTCTGTCTGCCGTTCGCGGCGCAGGCGCAGCAGATGCAGGAGGTGACGCTCGATCTCAGCCTGGCCACGCCGGTGATGGCGGCGGGCACGGCGCAGAAGGCTTATATCAAGATCTCGCTGGACGGTTTCGAACGTGCCGGGCGTACCGAGCGTACACCGGCCAACGTGGCGATCGTGCTCGACCGCTCCGGCTCGATGGGCGGGGAGAAGATCCAGCACGCCCGCGAAGCGGCGATCATGGCGCTCGGCCGTCTCGACGAGCGCGATATCGTCTCGGTGGTCGCCTACGACTCCCAGGTCGAGGTGGTGGTACCGGCCACGCGACTGACCGACCGCGAGCCGATCTACCGGGCGATTCGCCATATACGCGCCGGCGGCAACACCGCGCTCTTCGCCGGGGTCAGCAAGGGCGCGGCCGAGCTGCGCAAGTTCATCGACCGCAACCGGGTCAACCGCGTTATTCTGCTCTCCGATGGCCTGGCCAACGCCGGGCCGCAGACACCCGACGCGCTCGGGCGACTGGGCCGGTCGCTGGCCAAGGAGGGGATCAGCGTCACCACCATCGGCCTCGGCCTTGGATACAACGAGGACCTGATGACCCAACTGGCGGGCATGAGCGACGGCAACCACGCCTTCGTCGAGAACGCCGCCGATCTGGCGCGGATCTTCCAGTACGAGTTCGGCGACGTGATGTCGGTGGTGGCGCAGGATCTGATCATCGAGATCCGCTGCCTCAACGGCGTGCGTCCGCTGCGCCTGCTCGGCCGCGAGGGCGAGGTGATCGGCGACCGGGTACGCACCCGGCTGAACCAGCTCTACAGCGAGCAGGAGAAGTACCTGGTGCTGGAGGTCGAGGTGCCGCCGCAGGCGCCGGGCAGCGAACTGGAACTGGCCAGTGTACAGGTGGACTACGCCAACCTGGCCACCCGCCGGCAGAGCCGCCTCGATGGCCTGGTTCAGGCCGGCTTCAGCGCCTCGAAGGAGGAGGTGGAGCAGGCGGTGGATAAACCGGCGCTGGAGTCGGCGGTGGAGCAGGTCGCCAACGAGTACAGCCGCGAGGCGGTCGAGCGGCGCGACCGGGGCGATGTGGAGGGCGCACGCAAACTGCTGGAGAAGAGCGCCGAGTTCCTCGGTTCCCAGGCCGAGGCGCTGGCCTCGCCGGAGTTGAAAGCGCAGGAAGAGGAGGCGCTGCAGGATGCCGATAGGCTATCCTCCGATGAGGAGTGGAACCGCCAGCGCAAGGAACTGCGCGAGAAGCAATACAAGCGCGCGACTCAGCAATCGTATTAAGGAGTGCAATGAAATACCGCGCCTCACTGCTGCTGATCCTGCTGGTACTGGTGCCGCTGCTGCTGCTCGGTTGGCTCGGCTACCGGCTGCAGCAGAACGAGCAGCAGTTGGTGGGGCTGCAACTGCAGAAACTGATCGAGCAGCAGCTGGAGTCGGTGGACGGCCGGCTGCTGACCCACTTCCAGCAGCTCGAACGCCTGCTGCAGCGTCAGGCGTCCGGGCTGTACCGGCTGGCCGATCCCGATTATTCCGCCGAACGCCTGCGTGCGTTCGTCAAGGAGTCGGCCCAGGTGCAGCAGCTGTTCGTGCTCGACGCCGAAGACCAGCGCCGGTTTCCACCCCGTAACCAGCCGCTGAGCCTGGAGGAGCAGCGGCTGGTCGAGCGACTGCAGCCCCTGTGGCAATCGCCCGGCCTGTTCCGGCCCACCGAAGCGGATCCCACCACGCCCACCGCACAAGCCCCGGCACCCGTCGCCGCCACGGCCGGCGACTACTTCGCCAGCGGGCAGTTGGCGCAGCAGGCGCCGGCCGAACTCTCTGTCGATAGCGATGCCGATCGGCTCAGGATGGCGGACAGTGTCAGCGCCAAGGCGGAACCCGCCGCGCCCCTCGCCGAAGCGAGATCGATCGAATCCGAATCATCCACAACCGAACTATCTACAACCGAACTATCTACAACCGAACTACCCACTACGACAACCGCCTCCGGCTGGATCG
>Ga0214472_10000849_pt1 | contig 36489 bp, 35 predicted proteins | sample RVTome_6_FD_207662 | JGI IMG/M metagenome (GOLD analysis project Ga0214472, IMG submission 207662) | Soil microbial communities from uranium-contaminated site in the Upper Colorado River Basin, Wyoming, United States - RVT140D175 | ecosystem: Environmental > Terrestrial > Soil > Contaminated >...
CCAGCGTGTAGCGCCGTAGCATGGCGAACAGGGGAAGCGCGGGGGTGATTTCCGGAATGCCGCGACTCTGGCCCGGGCGCTCGGCCCGGAACAGGTGAATCACCGACTCCACCGGCATCACGTCGAACTCGATGCCGCCGGATCGGAACACGGAATTGTCTCCCGGATGCTGGCGTAGCACGTAGTAGGCGATGGGATTGCCGAACTCGTCGAAGACGATGCCGTCGACGGCCTTCATGTCGCCGCGCTGAACCGGCCAAGGCGTGGCGACCTGGTCTGCTTCGATCGGCCGCACGTCGAGTTGCACCGGCGCATCGATGCGCGGGTTCGTCGCCAGCAAGGCGAAGACCTCGCCCGATTCGCACTGCGCGATCCGCATGGTGCGGAGCTTGTTGGCCAGGCCGACGGCTTTGGCCCAGCGGGCGAACTCCTTCTCGATGACGTGGTTGGCCTCGGGGTCGTCGGTCAACATCTGCAAACGTGGTCCCGTGCCGACGACATAGTTGGCGAGCGTCAGCACGATCCCTTTGGCGTAGCTGTTGTTAGCGACCTCGTAGCGGGCCCGGCTGCGTAGGATGCGCCGGACGTCCGCACCGACCGCCGCGTTGGCCGACAGGTGATCGGCATTCGCCCAGTGGCGGCGGTTCTCGTGCGTGGTCTGCGCGGCGTCGTACTTGCCGCGCACCACGAGCAACCGACCGCGCGGTGCATCCGCTCCTGCGGGCTTCCGCGAACCGAGCTGTCGCAACCACTTCAGCACGTTCACACCGCTCCCGGTGGGACTACCTTCGTCATCCGCACGCCGAGGCCCTTCTTTGCCGCCTCTTTCGACGACAGATACCGATCCGCCTCGATCTGGTCCTTGAGGTCGTGTTGCTCGACGCTGACCGAGTCGCTTTGGGCGCGCTTCGGCCCCTGCGCGTTCTCGCGGATGTTCTGTTCGAGGTCCTCGGCCATCGTGTCCTCACGCTCATCTACATCTGCGGCACCGGCTCATCTGTCGCAGGCCGGCTCCGGATTGCGGGAGCAGGACTCGAACCTGCAACCTCCGGGGCATGAGCCCGGCACGCTCCCGTTGCGCCATCCCGCCGCCATGCCGGACGTTCCGAAAGGCGAGACCAAACGAAAAGGCCGCACGGGGGTATGGCCCCATACGGCCTGTTTGCTCGCGTGAGAGCCAGCGGGGATCAGCCGCTGGCCGCTCGCCTCCGGGAAGACCCGGCCTGGTTGTCTACCTGATACCTACGCCCTTCGGCACCGACATGCGACGGCAAACCGCCCGCTGAGCACAGATTGTTCCATATATGGAACTGCGAACACAGAATTGAGCGCCAAACCGACCGTCAGTCACTTTTACATCGGCCGCACGAGGCGATGTGATCTAGCTTCTACTGGGTATACCAGTGCAGGTCCGTCGAGAGGGATCGGATGAACCCGAGCAGCTTGCGGCTGGTACGCTGGGTCAGCGCATAGTGCGGGCAGAAGAACTCGTGTGCTGACATCGGCGTAAGGTGGAACTTATCGTAGTGTTCCGCCGTAAGTGCGTAGAGAACGCGGACGTGTCGAAGTGGAATGCGCTGGATGCCGGTCGCGGTCGTCGGAAACTTCGCAAGCAACTGCCGAAAAGTCCACTGACTTCCACGCTGCACTGCGGGTCCAACGCGGTCCAACCAGCCGTCGGGCAACCGGAGTTCGCGAGTGTGGAGGGTGGGCATGTATCTGGAGCGCTTATCGTAGAAGTTCTGCTCGCTCGAACAATGTTCGATCGCCACGATGTCTGCGAAGGCCACGGATGGGCCGAGCGACACCCACATTCCGTCGGGGTGCGTGGATGCGACGTCCATGCCAACCACGAGGAGGCTGGCCATGCTATTGGGCGACGCGCCTACCTCGTCGGGAAGCACGCGAAGCCACGGTCCACAGGCCACGCCACGGGCCCAACCCCACCGTTCTCCAGGTCGCACTGGCCAAGCCCTCAAAGCTCTCTTCGCCTGAGCATCCGTGAGACTCGTGCGATTGTATGTTCGCGCCATACTGTGCTATTGCTCCGTTGCGAAACTGACGTAGCCGACGGTTCATTGTACAACCTTGCGCAATTCACGTCGTGGCCTCCACGCCTTGTCTCGCTAAAAGGCGACCCGCTCGTGCGTTATTACTCGTCTTCCACAATGCCGGCACTCACGGCTGCGAACGACCTTCCCTCCCTGGGCCGGGCGCGTGTATACCACCCAGAAGTGCTGGCAGCCGCATTTCGGGCAAACGAGACCGCGCTGCTCCTCTTGCTTCTCGGCGGGCTTCAGAGGTTCACGGTTCATCGCCGCGCCCCCTGCAACTCGGAAAGCCGGACGCGCGGGCGAGGCGTGGGCTTAGCGTCGGTGCCGAACAGCACGGCGCCCTGGATCGACGCGGCGACGGCGCAGCCGACCAGGCAATCGAGCCAGTGGTTATCGAGGCCGTCAACGCGCAGCCTCCATTCGTCCACCGTGCGGCCACGACCCTCGGTCTTCACGCGGTACTCGCTGGTCAGATGCTCGGCCAGCAGGCGATGCGCTTCGGGCTTGCGGCCGAGGAGCGACAGGCAACCGGGGTCGCCCATCGGCACCGCGAACCGCGCGTGGACGAATGACTTCCAGTAGTTCGTGTCGAACACGGCGTGACGCACGGAGCGCTTGCCGGTCACGACGGGGATGCGCCAGTTCAAACCCACGCGGTCGCCGCGTTTGCGCCTGTACTCTGCGAACGGGATGCTCGACGCCCCGACGTAGCGCCCGTGCGACGGCATGACGATGGTGGCGAACTTGCTCTGCCGGCAGAACTGATAGACCACGTCTGACGAGCTGCCCCAGTTGGCGTCGATCAGGCAGCGGTCGACCCGCACCATCGCCCCGTCGTCGCGCCGCCATTCGCGGCCGAGCGTCGCATCGGTCAGTCGTTCGAGGCCGGCGTAGATCGCGCCCTCCAGACCTGCCCGCGAGGCGGTGCTGGCGAGCGTGTGACGGATGTCCCGCAGCGTGAAGTACGCCGCCTTCTGGTCCGGCTCGGTGCCGTAGTCAATCACGTACCCGGTAAAGTCGTCCTCCCAAGCGGCAACCAACCAGAAGAGCGCCTTGCCCTGCACGTCGACGAACATGGTCGCGTGCGTACAGCCGATCGGCACCTCGCCGCGCTTCAGCCCATTGACTTTCGAGGCGATCTGGTCGGCGGTCAGCAGATCGTCGTCGGCATGCTCCTCGGGCAGCGGCTCGTTCTGGTACTCTGCCCAAAACGCGGCCTCGCCACGATCCAGCTTCAGATTCATCGCGTGCTGGACGGCGGACAGTTCATCCGGGTGATGGCGCTCTGCCCAGGCGACGCTTGCGCCCTCGTCCATCGCCTCGCGGTTGGCGCGGTAGAACTCCGTCGCATCGGCGATCCCGCGATCGGCTCGCATTCCCTCTCGCCACAGCTCGGCGTACCGCACCCACAGCGCCTCGTTCGTTGGGAACGAGTACACCATCTTCGTGCGTTCGCCCTGCCACTGCGGATGCTTGTCACGATCAAGGATGCGGTCGGCCAAGTCGTCGGGTCGCACCACGGTCAACGTCATCAAGCCGGCGATCTTGCGCCCGGGCCCGCCCAAACCGAGGATTGCGCCGGCCAGGATGCGTTCGCGCGTAGCGCACTGCGATGGCGATCGGGCCGACTCGTCCGTCTGCGGATCGTCGATCAACACCAGCGACGGCCGCACCGAAGAGCCGTCCACGCGCTTGTGCTTCATGCCGCGAATGCGACCGGTGATGCCGGCCACGCGGATGATCGAGCCGGACGCCTTTGAGTCGGGGATCGTCGGCAGCACAATCTCCCGCGCCGTCCAGCCGATGTGCGTCTGCTTGCCTTGATAGAGCTGACCACCGGCCCGCTGGTGAATGCCCTCCAGCGCCTGGATCGGGAAAACGACCTCCGGGAAGTCCTCCAGCAGCAACTCATTGTTCTCCAGTTCCGCCTTGATCGACTCGAGCATGTTCGAGGCGTGCTCTTCGTCCGAGCCGATCAGCGCGACGAATTCGCGGTGCCCGTACAGCAGCGCCCACAGGCAGGCCGTCTCGCACATCGACGTCTTGCCGCTTCCGCGCGGCATAGCCATTGCGAAGAGGCCGCCCTCCAGAACCGCCTGTTCGATCTTGGCGACGACCTTTAGGTGGTCCGGCGACCAAGGCAGGTGGAACGTCTGCGGGAAGTACTGCTCACAGAAGAAGCGGAAGCCGCGTTCGGCCTTCTGCTTCCGCTCGGCATTCACGACCGCCGTCATTTCGCCGATGTCGCGACCGCTCAGCGATAACTCGATGTTCCGCTGCCGTGCCCGCTCTTTGTGGGCCTCGTAGCCGGTCAGACCTTCGGGCTCCGGCCTGGGCTTGTGGCGCTCGCTGACCAGCCACGCGACGTACCGCAGCAGGTCAACGTTGCGCGGATCGGCCGTCGACGTGATCCGTAGCCCCGCGCGCGTGCGATGCCGGTGCAACTGCCGCTCGCCGATCACTTCGCCCAGCGGCGTGCTGTTGAGCAGCCGGCACAGCTCGCTCGGTCGCAGTTTGCGCGGGTCAATCGCCACGGTTCGCCATCTCCCTCACCAGCCAGGCGGCGTACTGCACGAGGTTGATCGTCCCGTCGCCGTTGGTGGGCGCACCGGCGTCGACGTCCGCCTGGATCATCTCGGCCGTCACGCGCTGTCCGCCCGCAGCGCTGAGCAGTCGCGCGGCATCTGCCACGGGCAGCGCCGAGGGGTTCAGCGCCGGTTTAGCTTCAAATGAAGTGCCACCACCTGACATCTACGCCGCCCTCCGCATGTCAGGCACACCCTTTGCGTGCGGGCCGCCGCCCACATGCAACCCGTGTGCCGGGGACGGCCACATTCCGCGCAAGTGCGCGGAAAAGAATCTGCGGATTCCGCTCGGAATCGCGGCCAGATTCGCTTGATCCCGTTCGCCGGACTTGCCCTCATGGACCTGTACGCATGGGGCGTATCGAACGCGAAGGAGAACACGATGACGAAGCAAGCGACGAAAAACTGGCCGGCGAGGCACGCGGGGTCGGAAGACCAACGGGAAGGCAGCCTGATCTACCGGACCACCGTGATCGACCTGGTCAGCCACGAGCGGATCGGCCGGTTCACCTTCAGCGCCGACGGGATCGAGGAGGCGCGGCAGCGCGGCTGGCGGATCGCCAACGCCCGGTTCGGCAACGGCATCGACGTCCGCATCGAGCGGATTTCCAAGTAACCCTCGTACATGGGCCTGGCCAGCCCGAAAACGGCCGAAGGAGCAACAGCGATGAAGAAGAACGAAGTGAAGGTCGGAGGGCTGTACCACGCGAAGGTCAGCGACAAGCTCGTGACCGTTCGCATCGACAGCATGCACAGCGCCGGCGGTTGGCACGCGACCAACACGCGGACGGGCAAGCGCATCCGCATCAAGAGCGCTCAACGCCTGCGCGGCGCGGCGAAGGGCGCCGCGAAGGCCGGGGCGAGCGAACCAACCAAGACCGCAGTCGCCAAGGATGAGAAGGTCGAAACGCCGGTCAAGGCCGCGACCAAGAAGTCCAAGCCGAAGAAGGCCGATGGCGAGCAGAGGCCGAAGCGCGTCAGCGCCCTCGACGCCGCCGCGCAGGTGCTCAAGAGCGCCGGCAAGCCGATGCGGGCGCAGGAACTGATCGCCGCGATGGCCGAGCAGAACCTGTGGAAGAGTCCCGGCGGCGCGACACCCCATGCGACTCTTTACGCCGCGATGCAACGCGAGGAGCGCGACAAGGGAACCACGTCGCGCTTCCGCAAGGTCGATCGCGGGCTGTTCGCGTTCAACAAGGAGGCGAAGTAATGCCGAACCCGTCGGACAACGGAAACCGCAGCAACCGGTTCGGCAAGGGCAAGTGGACGCACGAGGCCGTGCCGCCGGGCTGCGAGTGCCCGGAGTGCAGCGAGTGGCGGATGGACTCGCTCGTCTGGATCGACGACGAAGAGGTCCGCTGCACGTCGTGCGACACCATCTACAACCCGAACACGCGGAAGCGAGTCGGGAGTGCGGACGACGCGTGCCTGCACTGCGGCGAACTGCGGCCGGCCATGCTGACCTGGTCCGCCGATGGCCGCGTGACGTGCAAGACGTGCGGCGCGGTCTACAACCCCGGCACCGGCGAGGTCCACAACCGAGGCCGGGTTCCGTCGAAAGGAGGCAGCGATGCCTGCGACGACGCCACGCGTTGAGAGCTTCGCCGTCGAGGACGGCTGCCTCGTTCGCAAGGTCGTGCCGCGACGCGGCGAGCCTTACGAGCACCGTTGCCCGCTCGACGCCTACCGCGAGCTGGTCTGGGCGGCGATCGACCTGGCCGCCGACGGGTTCACCGTCGAGACGCTGGCCGACCAGGTCCGCAACCGGCCGCGCGAGGAACGCGACGACCGCGAACCCTGGGCGTCGTACACCAACGCGGCGGTGGCCATCGCGTTCTGGAAGGAACGCGGCGTGATTGAAACCCGCCGTCGCCGCAACCACGTCGACGATGGGTACTTCTTCGAGGACGCGATGATCGAGTTCCACGCCTTGGCCGAGAACGGCTGACATCACTTCTTCTCCACCAACGCCTCGGCGATGTCCGGGGCGTTGCTCCGGGCTGAAATCCTCTCCGCCTTCCGCCCCGTGAACTTCTCCCAGCGCTGCACGACGACATCGCAGTAGAGCGCGTCGAGTTCCATCAGGAATGCACGACGCCCAGTCTGCTCGGCTGCGATCAGCGTGGAACCGCTGCCGCCGAATAGGTCCAGCACGTTCTCGCCGGCGCGCGACGAATACTGCATCGCGCGCACGGCCAGTTCGACGGGCTTCTCGGTCAAATGGATCATCGCGTTGGGGTTGACCTTCTTGATCGACCAGACGTCGGCCACGTTGTTCGGACCGAGGAAGACGTGGGCCGCGCCTTCCCGCCATCCGTAGAAGCACCATTCATGATTGCCCATGAAGTCCTTGCGCGTCAGGACCGGATGCTCCTTGACCCAGATGATCGCTTGCGAGAAGTAGAGTTCGCAGGCCTTCAGCACCGGCGGGTAGTTGCCGATGTTCGCGTAGCCTCCCCAAATGTAGAACCCGCGCCCGGGAAGCAGCACACGGGCGATGTTGCCGAACCACGCGTGCAACAGCTTGTCGAACTCCTCGTCGGAGACGAAATCGTTCGCCAGCGGGCGGTCCTTCGCACGCATCTTCTTGTGCGTCGCCTTGCCGCTTTGCCCACCGGTAGCGACGTCGAAGCCGTGGTACTTCGACGCCGTGCGCTTCGCTTCCTTCTTCGACTCGCTCCGCTTCTTCTCGGCGCGATGCATGTCGAACGACTGATGGTGCATCAAGCCGTGCTCGCCGAACGACGACAGCCCGGCGGCGATTGCGTTGTTGCTTCTCGGTTCGAGTTTGACATTATATGGAGGGTCCGTGTTGCAGAGATGGATCGGCAACAGCTTCGGTTTGATGTCTGAGCCGGCGGGCAAATCGAGGGCCTTCGCGGGGTCGACAGCAATCAGCAAATCAACGTCCGCAGCCGACGAGCTGTCACCGCAGAGCAACCGATGATCCCCGAGTAACCACAGATCGCCCGGCTTGGTGATCGCCTCATCCGGCGGCTCGGGCACGTCATCGGGGTCGGTCAGACCCTGCTTCACGCCGGGATCGAGCAGCACGGCCAGCTCGTCCTGATCAAACCCCAGGAGCGACCAGTCGATGCCGGCGTCCTTCAACTCGCCAAGTTCGATCGGCAGCAGTTCGAGGTTCCACTCGGCCAATTCCGAAGTCTTGTTGTCGGCGATTCTGTAGGCGCGAATCTGCTCGGGCGTCAGGTCGGTGGCCACATGGACCGGCACCTCTGTCAGCCCAAGCTTCTGCGCCGCCTTCCATCGCGTGTGCCCGCAGACGATGACGCCCTCGGCGTCGACCACGATGGGCTGTCTGAACCCGAACCGCCGAATCGATTCGGCCACGGCGTCAACCGCCGCGTCGTTGATGCGTGGGTTCTTCTCGTAGGGCCTAATCTCGGCCAGCGGCCGCAACTCAATCTTCATCACGAACCTCCTTGGTCATGGTTGACCGGGCCGTCCTCGACCCTGGCGTTGGCCCCCAACGCCCACGATCGCCGCCCGGGGCCAACGGGGCGGCGGGGTCGTAGTCCGGTACGCCCCGGCGGCGTCCGTTCGCCCAGGGCCCAACGGTGCGCGCCACGTGGCCGCCCTGAAAACCGGACCGGACAGGCGAAACAAACTCTGTCTGGATCGGGCGCTGTTCCCGCGGGCCTCGGCGGCCATTTTCGGCCAGGAAGTACCTATTGCCCGGCTGCAACTGTCTCGAACCTTGAGCGCAAACCTGAAGCGCTCGCGCTTCGACTTCCCCACGCGGGCGAAGCGTGAGCGCTCGCCCGTGGGGGGGTATGGGGGGGTGCGCGCGCTTCGGGTTTGACGCCCGAACCTCGAGCGCGCCGGTGTAAACCTCGAGCGCTGACCGAACCTTGAGCGCGAACTTCGAGCGCTCCAACTTCGCTCGCGCTTCGGGTTTGACCTCATTCGGATGCCTCCTGTTGACGCTGGACATAGCCCACGGGCCCGCCTTGCCCGGCCAGTTTCACACGTTCGATCAGCCCGTTGCGTTCGCCGATTTCGAGGAAATCGCTGACCCGCCGCCACGACAGCCCGGGTACGTCCGTCGCCCGCTCCCGAATCTCCGCCTTCGTCGCCGGTTGGTCCGACAGGAACGCCTCGACGAACCGCTCGACTGTCCATGACGGTTGCTTGGACGTTTCAGGCGGCTTCGCGCCGGGCTTGCTTCGCTTCGGCTTCTCGCTCTTGAGAAGCGACGGATCGAGGTCGCAGGCCGGCTTCCACACCGGGAACAGCCAGCGCAGCGGCATCGGTTCGATCGGCGGCCACGAGCGGACCGCCGCCTCGAGCACCACAGCGCCCGGTTCCTCGTGCGGTCGGAGCACGAGGTGCGTATCCGTCGCCCGGCTCTGGCTGCCAGCGCCGGCACCGACGTCGGTTACGGACTTCGCGGACTGATTGCCCTTCGTGGCGTGATGGATCAGCACGAATGAGCAGCCAAGCCGGTCGGCCAGGGCATCGACGTGGTTGTAGATGTTGGCCATCGTGCCGTTGTCGTTCTCGTCCATGTCCCGGGGCATGAACCGATAGAAGGCGTCCAGCACGACCAACGCGAAGCGGCCCGGCTCAAGCGCCTCGAAGTACTGCCCGAGCGAGAAGATGTCGTGGAGCTGACCGCGCAGGCTCTGAACATGCACGGTCTCGGCGATCTCGTTCATACCGATCCGCAGACACTCGGCGACCTGCGGGATGCGGTGGGCCAGCGTCTCGGCATGCAGCTCGTTGTCGATAATCAGGACGTCGCCAGCGACGGTCTCGAACGAATCGAGCCAGCGCCGACCGGTCGCCACGCACATCGCCAGGCCGAGCACGAGCCAGCTCTTGCCGGTCTTGGGCGGGGCGATCACGTTCATCGTTTCGCCGCGTCGCAGCAGGCCGCAGATCACCGGCGCGCGGAGCGTCTGGTGTTTGGCCATCAACTCGCGGACGGTGAGCGGCCTCGGCTGGGCCGGCGGCGCGCGGTCCTGGGCCCAGTGGTTCTCGGTCAATGCGACGGACACGGCGTTCGGTTCGTAGCGGGCGATGCTGGCCGCGGTGCGTTCGACCTCGCGGAGCGGCAGCGGCGGCGTGCATCGATCGGCGTTGACCTGTTGGAGGGCGGCGAAGATCTCCGCCTGCGACATACCCACGCGCCGCATCGCACCGGCCAGATGCGCGAGCGTGCCGTTGCGCTGACCTTCGGAAATCGCGTTGGCCCGAGTGCCGTCGACGGGAACTTCGTTCGACGCCGCCAGTGTATCGAGCAGCTCGACGAGCCACGCCGGCGGCTCGGGGAGGCATTGCGGCGATGCACTCAACTCGTGATCTTCGAGCCAGCGGTAAGCCTTGCCGTCCACCACGGAGGGCGCGACGAGGACGTAGCCGCCGTTGGCGCGGGAATCGACCCGTTGGGCGAGCCGACCCGCAGTGTTACGCCACGCGTGGCCTTCCGGCTGGCGGGAAAAGTACTGCCGTCCTCCATGTGGTGTCAGGGAAAGAGGCGACGCATCGAGGTCGGCGAGCTTGTCGGGTTCATTGCCGGGCCAGGCGTTTTTCTCGCCGTCGACGTCGATGACCAGCAGGCCGTCGGTGCGGATGGCCACGTTGGCATCCGGGTGTCGCGTCCACCATTGCGTGATCTGCTCGGCGTCCGTGGTGGCGTCGCGCAGACCGTGTTCGGTCATCGGGACCTTGCGCCCGGGCGCGCAGGGGAATACGGCGTAGCCCAGTTCGGCGTACCAGAGAGCCGATTGCAACATGTTGGCGGGTGGTGCGACCGTCAAAAGGGACACTCCTGGTCTTCCACGGGCACGTACTCAGGCAGCCCCTCCTCCGAATCCAGACGCGGCGGTTTTGGGCCACGCTTGTAACCCACGATGCGGTCGTACTTTTCGCCCGGTTTGCGCTGCACCGTGACCGAGACCGTCGGCGCCAATGCGCCGGCCTCAGCCAGTTCAACGGCCTCCTCGATGGTGTCGGGGATGGGTTCGTTCGATCGGGCGCGCCACCACTGCTCGGCACGCTGCCGCGCGTAGCCGGTGTGCTCGAGGCAGACCCATTCCGAAACGTATTCATTGAAGGCGATCCGGTAGTCCACGCGCATGGTCCGTGGAGCGTCGGGTGGTGCATCGCGCTTAACGTGTACGCCATAGAAAACGTCCGCGACTTCATGCTCGGCCCGCGTCGTCTGATCCGACAGGATGCCTTCACTGCTTGCGGTTGGGTCGTGCTTTTGACGCTGTGGAAGCGGAAAAATGTATCCGCACTGCGGACAAGCGGCGTATCCTGCGGCGATGATCTCGTGGCATTCGGGGCACTCCTTGGCCGGCGCTTCCCCGTCGCCGGCCGTATCGTTGGCGCACACGCGGAGCAGATCGACCGGGCCGTGACGCAGCACGTTGCCGCCGAAATCCAGCACGAGGCAGTCGGTCTTGCCGGGATGAAGTCGAAATCCTCTCCCCACCATCTGGTAGTAGAGTCCAGGCGACAGCGTCGGCCGCACCAGCGCCACGCAGTCGATGTTCGGAGCGTCGAAGCCGGTGGTCAGGACGTTGACGTTGCTCAGATACTTGAGATCGCCAGCCCGGAACCTGCGGAGGGTCTCGTCTCGCTGGAGCGACAGCGTCTCGCCGCAGACGAATCCGCACTCGGTGCCGTGGCGCATCTGGAGGACGCTGGCGATGTGCTGACCATGCCGAACGCCGGAGGCGAAGATCAGGACGCTCTTGCGATCCTGCGTATGCTCGACGATCTCGCGGCAGGCCGAGATGACAAGGTTCTCGTCATCCATGAGGTCTTCAACCTCGCCGGCAATGTACTCGCCGCCGCGAACGTGGAGCTTCTCAGTGTCCGGTTTGAGCATGCCGGCCTTTGTCCGCAACGGGCACAGGTAACCCTGCACGATCAGCTCGCGGACGCCGATCTCGAAGCAGATGGCATTGAGGATGTTCTCCGGCGCACAGATCGTGCCGCTCTTCATCCGAAACGGCGTGGCGGTCATACCGATGACGCGCAGCAATGGGTTGATCTTCTTCGCATCGGCGAGGAACATGCGGTACATCCCCTCGCCGTCAGGCAGAATAAGGTGGGCCTCGTCGACGATGACCAAGTCGACGTGGCCAACGTCGCACGCCCGCTCGTACACGCTCTGAATGCCGGCGATGGTGACGGCGTAACCGAGATCGCGGCGTTTCAGCCCAGCGGAGTAAATGCCCACAGGCAGATCCGGCGCCACGAGGCGCAACTTCTCGGCGGCTTGTTCGAGCAGTTCCTTGACGTGCGCCAGAATCAGCACGCGGCCGCTCCAGAGCCGCACAGCGTCACGGCAGATCGTCGCCATCACCGGTGTTTTGCCGCCTGCGGTGGGGATCGCGACGCAGGGGTTGTCCTCGCGCGTGCGCAAGAACTCATAGACAGCCTCGACGGCCTGACGCTGATACGGTCGCAGCTCCATCTACGTCCGCTCCTTGTTCTCCACGATGACCTTGCCGCCGGGCACAATCTCCACTCGTTCCAGTTCCAACTTGGCGACCTGGAAGTCGTCGGCGAATGCTCCGCCGTGTTCGAACGCATCGAGCAGGGCCTTCTGTAAATTGTCGAGGTCTCTTCGCCGGCCATCTGGCGGGAAGACTTTCACAGGCACGACCAGCGCGCCGCGCAATGGTCGCGCACGCATCACCGTGAGAAGCGCCACCACCGCCCGTCTGTAGCGCCTACCAGCGCGGTTGATCAGCGTTCGCCAACCGACCCGCCGCCAGTAGTGATTGACCGACGGCGGGTACGGCAGTTCGTACACGCGCGTCACTTCTGCCACGGCGGCTTCCCGTTGCCGCCCGACGTCGTCGCCTTGGGCGTGGCTGCGTCCTTCTTGGCGTACCCCTTGATGACGTTGGTGATCTCGCCGGTGTCCTGGCGCTTCTTGTGGACGACGGTGATGATCAGCGGCAGATTGTGTAGCTCGACGCTGTCCTTCGGTGCCATGACACCGACGGCCCGGCAGATCGCTGACAGCTCCGCGCGGGCGATCTTGACCGTCGTCGCATTGGCGTTGTCGACGTTGAGTCGGGCCCAGACCAACCGACCCTTGAACTCGCCTTCGAGAACCTGGAACGTCAGTTCGAGGAAGTTCCCGGCGCCCGACTTGGTCGGCTTCATCTTGCTGTCGGTGATGAGAGCGAGGTACTTGCCGGCAGGGATCGGATCGAAGCCAACGGCCGGCTCGACTTCGTTCGCGTTGAATCCATTCAGATTCGCCATGTGTCACACTCCTTCTTGGACGGGTTGTTCCTCAATCGCCAATGGGTTCTCACCGCGCAGGAACGCGGCGTAGATGCGGAAGTCGAAAGGGATTTCGTCAGGGAGATTCAGGCGGTTCTTGGCCACGTGCGCCGGGCGCTCCGTCGTGCGGATGATCCGCTCTCCGGTGCCGATGCCCTGCACGCGCTTGCGGCCAAAGCCTTCGTCGGTCGCCTTGGTGTGAACCGAGTACGTAGCGAACAGCACTTCGTCCACCCACTCCTGCACGAGTGCAGACGCTTGCTTGTGCAAACGGGGCGAATAACGGTCGTAGGTGTCGGTCTCGGGGTTGGCGAAGCGTTCGATCTGGGCGTGCGCGATCAAGATCACGCCCATGCCGCGGTCGTTGCGCAGGGCGTCGAGACCGACCAAGACCTCGCGCCAGTTGGTCAGCGCGAAGACGTAGCCTTTGCCGTAGCCGACGTCTTCGATCGACTCGATGCCGCGCTTCTTGCAGACGTCGGCCCAGATCAACCTTTCCAACCAGTCCAGCGAATCGACAACTACCGTTCGGTATTCGTGCTGTTCGGTGTAGAGTTCCGCGAGGGCAGCGACGAAGTCGGCGTACTGGCCGGCAAGCGGGAAGCGCTCACATTCTATATTGCCCAATCCGTCTTCGGTTTGAATGAAGACCGGCTTCTCGGCCATCGAACCAAACGTGCTCTTGCCTACACCGTGTACGCCGTATACCAGCGTCCGCCGCGGCGCGGGCGTCTTTCCACGTTGAATCTGAGTGAGCAGTTTCATGCGTCCGTTCTCCTTTGTTCCGTTCCGTCGTGAATCCGAGTCCGGGGCCGGTGCAGGGAGTCCCGTCTGCCATCCGTGGCTTTTGACACGCCACCCGGCCCCGGGCCCGGTGTCACAGACGGTCGATCAACCGCAACGTCTCAAACCTAGTGAACCAGTTCCCCGTTTCGCGGCAGCGTTTCAGATCCTGCATGGCCTCTTCGCATTCGCGCTGGGCTTGGTCGAGCACCTTGGGCGCGATCTGCCACATGCCGCAGCGGAAGGGTTCGCGCTTCTCGACGGCTACGATATGCACCGGCAGGACGTGGCCGGAGGCCTCCGTCACGAGCGCGCGGTAGAACGCGACTTGGTGCAGGTAGCCGAAGGCGCGGATCGCCATCTCGAATGAGTCGAGTTCGTCAGCGGTTTTCAGATCGACGATCCCGCGGTTCTCAACAGGATTGATCCAGTCGATCCGTGCCTGGCATCGGTGCCCGGCGTATTCGCATCGGGCCACACCCTCGGCCACACCCTCGGCGAACAGCTCGCATGCAAAGAGATGGTCATGCACGGCCGCCGCCATCTGCTCCACCGTCGCGGCCTGGGTATCGCTGAGCACGGGCCGACCCTGCCGCTCGGCCCACTCGGCGAATGCTTTCGTCTGCGATCCGAACGGCTGGCTGGTCTTCGGATTGATGGGCCCGCCGATGGCGTACTCGCGCTCGTAGCGCTGCCGACCTTCGAGAATGAGCGTGTGCGCCGCCCGGCCCACGAGGTAGGCCGCCGTATCGCGCTCGGGCACCAGGCCCATCTCCTTCTTGCGGTACAGCAGCGGACAGCGCCGGAACTCATTCAGCGCATGGGCCGATAGGAAGTCCTTCGCCTTGGCGTGATAGACGTCCGCAGGCTCCCGAACGAGGAATCCAAGGCCGATTCGCGCCGGTGTTTGCGTGGCGGATTGCATGCCGATGTCCTCCGGATACACGTCGTGGCAATAAGGGCCTTGACCAAGTCGCAGCAGGGGCAGGGCGGAATCGCGTCGAGCGCCGCCGATCAGACGCCTCAGCAGGCTGCCGCACATGCAGCCGCCTCCTTCGCCGGGGGCGAATCAACGCGTTCAATCTTGAAGGCTTCGCTGCCGAATTCGCGGCTCACGAAGCCGGTGAAGACGCGGCAGATGGCGCGACCGACCTCGGTGCTCGCGTCGATGACGCAGGCGCGGCACGACGAATCGACCGAGAAGGACGCGTCGAGCCGGACGGTCGATTCGCCGAAGAGACTCTCGACGGCCAGGACAGCCAGCAGCAGCGTCTCCTCGACCTCACGCATGCTGACCGATCGCGCGAACGTGTATCGAACCATGTCCTTCTTCATTTCGTGGCTCCCGATTTCCCAACGGCCGGTACTGGATACATACGCAAAGCGCCGGCGAACTGTCGCCGCTGTCACAGGTATTCGTGAATCCCGGCATCGGTGAGGCGCTTCCGGAGCTCGTGGATGGCGCGATAGAGCGTCGCCCGGTGCCGTCGTGACGATCGGGCCGCCTCCGAAACCGATTCGCGCAAGAGGCGCTCGCACAGCCGTCGCAGGTCGTCCGGCAGGTCGACCATCACGCTGGCGACGTCCAGCCGGAGCGCCACTGCCTCAAGTACTGAGCGGGCATGGATGCCCCGCCTGGCTCGGACCTGTTCTTCATCGAAGTCGCAAGCACCGTTTGCGGCATCGCCATTAAGCGGCGTGCATTGCCTGACACCGCGTTTGGCGGCCTGGCATGCGCGAATGAGGGATGCGGCCTTGTTTTCGATGATCCTGGCGACGAACGTCCGGGCCGACGCTCGACTTGAATCGAACGCTGGCCAACGTTCGAGGATGGCGATGAGAAGTTCGTGTTCGATGTCTTCCCGGTCGGATGGACTGAATCCGGCCTTGCGGGCGAGTTGACGGGCTTTGTGACGGATGATTTCATCGACGTATTCTTGCAGCTTCGGGTGGGGACCCATGTTGGACTCCTCGAAACCGAGGAGCGGGTGCTCATGGGTGCCGACCGAACGGCAGGGCGCAGGGCCGCGCGACGGAGTCGCGAGAGAATCGCCGTGTCGGCGACACCCTCAACAACTCCGCTTCGCGGCCGTTCAGTTGAGCGATATCAGTTGGTAACGATGGACTGTCTTTTTCGTGTGTCTGCGGCGGCCGCGAGCTATAGCCCGCAGGACTCCGCGACGATCATGCGAAACGGCAAGCCATGCCGGACCTCGATGCGCTCGATGACGCCGTCGCCGATACCGATGATCGCGTCGAACAGCTCGCGCACCTCGGCCTTCAACACGAAGGCGTCGAGCGACAACTCCGGCCTCGCGCCGTTTTCCGCGCAGAACTTCACCTCTCGCATGACCCTGGGCGGCGGATCGAACACCGGCTCGCCCGCGGCGACCGACAACTGCTCGATCCGCCCGAAGTTGACTGCTTGCATCAGCTCTAGCAGGCGTCGCCGACCTGCGGACAACGACGATTTGTTGGGTACGTCACTCATTTGGGACTCCCTTCGCGCACGTGGTGCGCCAAAGCGCCCCTCGGAGGCAGTTCCGGCGAAGAGTCCTCCGAAGGCGCGCCCACCCGTCAAAGCGGGTTGAAGCTCAATGGGATGAAGATCACGCCGGACCTTTCAACCCTGTCTGTCGAGAACTCGCTGGCGGATGGGGACGTAACGCATCTGAGTGGTCGGAGCGATTCGTAACCGCTTATGTTTCAATGAGTTGGGCGCACACAAGGCAGGTGAGATTCCTCAGATTCTTTAGGGGTGGCTCATCGAGTTTTCGCTGGGGCCAAACGCAGGGAGCGCCTAACGGTTTGTGAACATACTTCCATTTGACCTGATATGCGTCTGGTCGTAATATCCCGCCCCATGTCAGCACGCCGTGGCCGAAAACCCGTCGCCGAGATTAGCGGCCCGCAGCGCCGGACCCTACGGGAGATACTGCGCTTCACCTCGCGCCGGGGGTTCCCGCCGACGATGGCCGAACTGGCGGAATCACTCGGCATCTCGCAGGCCAGCGCGCACGAGCAGGTTCGCCAGCTCGAACGCAAGGGCTATCTGCGACGCGAGCCGTTCAAGGCGCGTGGTTTGGTCGTCATCAAGCAGCCTGAGGACGACGTCGAAGACCTTGTCCCGGTGCCGATCGTCGGCAACGTGGCTGCCGGCACGCCGCTCCTGGCGGAGGAGAACCGCGTCGGCGAGGTACTCGTTGAGGGCCGCGTCGCGCGATCCGGGCGCTGCTTCGCCCTGCGCGTCACCGGTGACAGTATGGCCGGGGCCGGCATCCGCGACCACGACCTGGTGATCGTGCGTCAGCAGCCGGTCGCGGAAAGCGGCGACATCGTCGTCGCCTTGCTCGGTGACGACGCGACCGTCAAGCGCCTGTTCATCCGCGAGCACCAGATCGAGCTTCGCCCGGAGAACATTAAATACAAACCGATGCCCATCAGAGCGGAGGACGACCTTCGCATCATCGGTAAGGTCGTGGCCGTACGCCGCGACGAGAATGACACCAGCCAGGGAGGGTGACATCGAATTCGCGGAGCGCATTGAATGGCAACCTTCAACCTTCGACGCTTTTCTGATCCCGATGGCCTGAAGAGAATCAGACCCGAGCACCTGCTGGCACTCCTGCGGCCGCACGAGGCGTTCTTCAACGGACGGAAGGTAGAGCTCCCGCCGGACGGGCATGCCGACGGCCTCGACTATCCCGCTCTCGTCGACGTGTTCATAACGCCGGGATCGGACACGCCGAGGGAACTGGCAGACGCTCTCTTCCTGATCCACGAGATGGCGACAACCGAGGGGATGGATGCGCTGGTGGACGAGGCGGCGAAGAACGGCGTCGTTCTGAACAGCAGTCCACAGCCAACGCCTGCCGACGTTGCCGTGCAGCTCTATCTTCTCCGACGGGATCTGCTCGAGCGCAAGCACGCGGAGCAGTATTTGTTACGGCCGCGGTCCTACGAGCATTTTCAGACGACCGCGAAGGAACCACCCGAACTCAAGACTCCGACGGAGAGAACTCTGCGAGCGCTCGAACACGATCTGGATGATTGGTTCGAGAAGAAACATCGCGGTCGCGGATCGCGGGTGTTCTGCTGGGTCCGCGACGACGGGGTTTGGTTCCTCGTTCGGCATGGCGAGCCGTACAAGCGGGAGGGGAGCATTGAGGACGGCGAGTCCACCAGCGTTTTCTACCGGCCCGAAAAACACGACGTCATCGTCTACGATCCTGCGATCGGCGAGATTCGGATCAACGCGCGCTCGAAGGGTGAGAAGGAACTGTATCGCACGAAGTTCGGCCTCCACCTCTTCGGCGACAAAGACTTCTTTCCCGGCACATCGAAGTACACTTTGGAGCCGCTGCGCACGGACGGGGCGAAATCGCTCGTCTGTGCCGACATCGACGGTATGGAGTGGGCCAAGCTGCGCGAGATTCAATACTATTGGGGCGGAGCGTTTCACGAGATCGAAACGCGGAAAGCCGATGACTACTTCGCGGCACTGGAAGCACGCGGTCGGACGATGCCGGCCAAGGCGCGAATCATCCGGGCGGCGTTCCAGATCAAGTTCGCCGACTCCAAGACGCCACGATCCGTCGTCATCCGCCCGTCGAACATCGCCCAGTACACGCGCGACGCGGACAGCGCCCTAGTCGAGGAGTGGCTCACCAGGCGCGGGTTCATTCTGACGGAGAAGGAAGACGAACACGAAGATGCTGAGGAAACGGCTCTGGCACGCTCTTGAAAGCGTCCCCGGTCTGGCGACTGTGGACGCGGAATGGAAAGCACTCGCCGGCCCGGACCATGACATCCTGCGCTCATTCCTGAGGCCGAACGGAAGCCTGGCCGCGTCCTATCCGTGTGCACGATGCGGCTGTGCCCACGAGGTTATCACTCACGGCGAGAACGACATTGTCGCCGTGTGTCGATGCGAGGCCCAGTGCCCGAACATTACACTCACCAAACCTGAAATCGTCCTGTACGAGGTGAACCGATCCGCCCTCGGGAAGGCGGTGGCCGCCGCGTTGCAGATCTCTGCCGACCAAGCGCCGATCGACGGGCTGCATCAAACGGCCCGCATCGGCTTATACTCGCCGTTCGCGGGGTATCGCTTTCCGGTCGTGCTGACGCTTCAGTGCGAACCCGAAGACGTGAAGATGGTTGTCGAGCAGCTCGTGGCCACGACAGATGGAGCGTTCATCCTACTGGCTCCATCGACCCAGCTGATCCCGGCTGCGGCCGAGGACCTGCTGAAACGCAAGAACGCCATGTTCCTGCCGCTCGCGGACGTTATCGACGTCGTCGACGGGGGATCGTTCAAGGCCGTGCCGCGATGCGAAGACCTGTTCGCCGAGTTTCGATCGCGCTCCGTTCCGCAGGCCGATGCGGCGCCATCGATGGTCTTCTTCCCGACGCTGGCGGATGCGGAATGGAAGAACGTTACCATCCGCTTCGTCGATGGGCATACGGTTTCCGTGAAGGTCAAGGACCAGACCGGCACCTTCCACTACTCGCAGATGGGTATGGCCGACGGCCGAAGCTCCAAGCCGACCAAGCAATGGGACCTGCTCCGGGTTTTCGCCGAGAGCAACGGCACCCTCACGTGGGGCAGCAGCGGGGCAGACCGACGAAATCAGAAGCGGCGTGAGAACCTGGCCGACGACCTGAGGGCGTTCTTTCGGCTCGACGGAGACCCGTTTGAGTATGTTGAGGACGTAAAGGGCTGGCGGGCGCGGTTCACTGTCATGCCGGAATCGTGACCGGCGCGCCGTGCGTCTTCGTCGTTGGCGTGGTTCGGCTCGCGAGCAGAGTGCCCCACAGCCGTCGCTGGGCGCGCCAGTCGACGACGGCGGTGATCGGCCGCAGGTTGCGTTCCCCGATCGGGTCACGGCCTTTCGTGGTGTTGGGCAGGAACAGGATTTCCTCTTGGACGTCGGGCGCGAGGTTCAGGAGGTTTATGATCTGCGTCATCCGCGCGCGGGTCACGTGGCCCAGCCGTGCCAGGTTGGCGTAGTCGGCGACCTCGCCGCTACGGACAAGCTCCTCGCAACGGATGGCCAAGGCCATCAACCGCGCGACGCGGGGCACGGACCCCGCGGGCAACTCGGGCTTGGCAGTCGGCTCGCCCAGCAAGACTTCGCGCCGCCCGGCGGGCCCGCGTGCGAAGTGAACGTTGAACTCCACCGTTACGCCGTCGTGCATTCATCCGCCTCCAAGCTGTCGGCCGCGCCATTCTGTCCGAGCGTCTTGATTCCATTGGCGTGGAACGTCACCGCGACCTTGCCGTTCGCGCCGTCGTAATCGACGCGTTGGATCAGCAGCCGCAACACACGCGCCTGTTCGCGCGGGCTGAGCATGTCCCATAGCGGCGTGAACGCCTCGAGCGCCGAATCAACCTCCGCTTTGCTCACTATCCGCCGCCGCGCCCGGGCGGCCTGGTCCCGAAGCTCGGTCAAGCGTTGCTCGGCCTCCCGCAAGCGCTCGTGCAACTCGGCCAGCCGTACGGCCGCGTGGCCGTTGGTGGCCGCGTCGGTCGCGACCTTGGCGATCTCCACGTGAAACCGGCTGATCTCGCGTTCGGCGATCCTGGCGTCGCTCTCCAGCGCAGCCGTCTCCTCGAGCGCCTGCGCCCGCGCTTGATCGAGGGCCATCGCCATCACGGCTGGGTCCCTGCCGATGGCCCGAATCTGCTCGACCACGAACCGCTCGATCTCCTCCGCCGGGACCGACTTCGAGGGGCACGCGTGCCAGCCCTGCTTCTGTGCCGTGTAGCAAACGTAGTATCGATACCGGCGGTTGCCTTTGCTGGTGTACGTGTGCATCATCGCCCGGGCGCACGGCTTGCAGTGCAGCAGGCCCTTCAGCAGCGCGCCGTACTTGTTGCGCACGTACATTCCGCCCGCGCGACCGTTCGAGCGCAGCAAGACTTGGACGCGTTGGAAGATTTCCTCGTCGATGATCGCTTGGTGCTCGCCGGCGTGAACCTCGTCCTTGTAGCGCACCTTGCCGCGGTACACGACGTTGCTGAGAAGTCGGAACACGACGGTCTTGTCGAATGGTCGCCCGCCGCGTTCGTGGCCCTTGCGCGTCGTCCAGCGCTTGGTCGTCCAGCCGCGCCGGTTCAACTCGCAGGCCGTCTGGATCAGGGATTGCTTCTCGATGTACAGGTCTAAGATGGCGCGGATGCGCTCGGCCTCCTCGGCGTTGACCACGAGTTTCGAGCCATGCGGGTCCACGTCGTAGCCCAGGACGGGCATTCCACCGGCCCATTTCCCCTTCCGCCGAGTGGCGGCGATCTTGTCCCGCGTGCGTTCCGAGATGATCTCGCGTTCGAACTGGGCGAACGACAGGAGGATGTTGAGCGTCAAACGGCCCATCGAGTGCGTGGTGTTAAATTGCTGCGTCACCGAGACGAACGAAACGTGGCCCTTCTCGAACTTCTCGATCATCCGCGCGAAGTCCAACAAGGAGCGGCTCAGGCGATCCACCTTGTAGACCACCACGCAATCAACTCGCCCGGCCTCGATGTCCTCGAAAAGGCGCTTCAGCGCCGGCCGTTCCATGTTCGCCCCGGTATACCCGCCATCGCCGTAACGATCGGGCAGGCAAACCCAGCCCTCGTGCTGCTGGCTGGCGATGTAGGCCTCGGCGGCCTCGCGCTGGGCGTCGAGTGAGTTGAACTCCTGCTCGAGGCCCTCCTCGGTGCTCTTGCGGGTGTAGATGGCGCAACGGATAGGCTGCGCTACGCGCACCTTGCCGTTGCCATTCCCGTTGCGTTTCATTCGGGGGCCTCCCTGCCAGGCTTGGGCAGATCGAAGAAATGGTATCCGTTCCAGTGCGCGCCGGTGACCTTGCGGGCCACCGCGGAAAGCGAACGGTACACCTCGCCGTCGAACTCGAAGCCTTGCTCCAAGACCCGTACCTGGACGGTCTGGCCTTTGTATCGGCGTTTGAGAAGCGTGCCGACCATCGGCAGGCGGTCATCGGCTTCGACGCGGAACGCCGACGTGGCCGTCCCGCCGTTGCCACTTGTTTCTGCTGGTGCAGCAGGAGGTCGGATACGCAGGTCGGCGTCGTTTGCGAGTTCGCGGGCGCGGCGGCGCGCCCGCTCGGACAGATCGCCTTCGTGCATGGCCTGGAGCCGCCAAGCGATGCGCTTGACCAGGTGCTGCTTGTTGAACGACCGGGCCGACTCGCCGAAGACCTCGCCGTAACGCTCGCGGAGCTGCGTGACCGTCATGCGGTTCAATGTCCTCACGGCCGCCTCGACATCAATGGGCATTCATCGATCTCCGCTTTCGTGTCGCCTCGACACGGCTCCATCAGGGCAAGTCCGCGCCCCCGGATCAAGGCCGGTTTGCGAGGATTCACCCGGAATCTCGCGGCATTCCGGCAACGCCGGAGTAATTGCGCGTAAGCGATGAATTCCGTCGGCCAGGATGGCCGTCAGCTCGCGCAGGCGTTCATGTTGCGAAAGGGTGGACGGGTCGTCGGGCACCGGTCGCATGGGCGTTGCCTCCGTGCTGGCCCACGCCGACGTGCGCTCCGCGCCCAGCCGGTCGTCCGGCGATGATGTCGATGATCGCCGCCGGCTCGATGCGGCGGCCTACCTGATATGTACGCGAAAAAGGTTCGAGTTGTCGCCAGGCTGCGAACGTAACCTTTTCCGGACAATATCGGTTGGTGAACAGGATGCTCTCGCTTCATTAGCCTGCCCTGTCGCCTTCCACCGTAAGAACGTAGACTTTCGGCAGGAATCGCTTGGCGTAGGAGGTCCCACCCATGACTGATCGACTTGATCAACTCAGGAGACAGCTGAACGACTGGCTGCGACGAAATGAGCTCGACGGGGATCTCAGCTTTTGGTCACAACCCGAATGGCGACGGCGCGGCGAGGACTACCTGAACGACGCGCGATTGGTCATCACGACCGAAGGCGGCCTATTCCACCTGCTGAACTACGCCTTCGGCCACCCGAAGGTAGACGAGCTGCAGGATTTGCTTTCGTCGTTCGGGTTCTGGTTTGAGATGGGGCACGCGTGGAGCATCGGCATCTACGACGAGGACGGCTACGATGACCGCCCAACCCCTATCCGGTACGCGCACAAGCTCACAGATCGGCGGTGGAAACAAAAGGCCGACTTGGTGAAGACGAAGGCAGGTCGGCGCTGCCAAGACTGCGGTGCAACCGACCGGGCGCTCGAAGTTCACCATTGCTGGTACCGGTACGGCCTTGAACCGTGGCAGTACCCCTACGATGCGCTCCGTTGCGTGTGCAGCGATTGCCATGAAAGACGCGCGATCGAGGATCATGACTTTCGGTGCCTGAGCGCGGAGTTCACCTGGACGGAATTGGCCCGCGTTCGAGAGTGCCTCAAGCGGCTGTTTCATTGGTACGACCGTTCCGCAGCGTTGGCGTTTCTTGACGCCGTCGGGCCCGATGACGCAAAACTGGCCCAAGCGGTCAGGCGTCTGTCAACGCAGAAGACGGAGCCCGGAGCCACGTGAGCCGTAAGCTGGCGAGCCTCGGAAAAAGGGGTTCGTGTCCCATCCGGGCTGCGAACGTAACCCCGCGTTAACCAATTCGGGGTGTCAACCGCGAGAGGCAGAGAGTTTGAGAGTTTCTGGCCGGGGAGCGAGCGTAACCCTCGGGGTTACGTTCGGGCCAGCGAATGTGGCGTTGCAAACAGAGAGCGCGGCCACTCGGCGGGTAGCGCGCAACGTCGCGTGGTTGGCGGACTTACGGCGATCGTCTCCGGCGGCGATTTCGCGTCGAGCCGTTAACAAAAAAGCCACCGACTTTCTCGGCGGCGGGAAGACCTCCCCGAGTAGGACTCGAACCTACGACCTAGCGGTTAACAGCCGCTCGCTCTACCAATTGAGCTATCGGGGATCAATCTGGTCGAATTCTTGAACCGCAGGAATGTAACCGCATACAGCAGATAGTCAATATCGCCAAGAACGGGCGATTGAATTCACTTTCATTCGGGTCCGTGACAGGAACGGCACGCTGTTTACATACCGAGATGGTGTGGGAGGGCGAGGCTCCTGCCGAGCCAGGCTCGCAATCGACACTCCGTACGGCTCGCCGGGAGCCTCGCCCTCCCGAAGACCCCGCCGAGACTGTCACGCACTCCTTTCGTTCCGCCTCATCCACGAGCGCACGCGAGCCTGAGGTCAATAGATTAGCTCGCCACCAGGAGGAATGGCCGACCCGCCGTGCTCCCATGCGCGGCGAACCAATCCAAGGCCCAGCAAGCACGATTCGAAATCGTCGCTTAGATTGCGAAACAGAGACGATGGCGGCTTTTCCTCTTCCGTGGCCAGGTCGGAAACGATGGCATACGAACGCTTGCCTTGCGACACATAGTCGATAAGAACATCGGATGCATTGGATGAACGGATGCGGAGTTGCTCTGGATAGAGACCGGCCCAGAAGAGTGCATAGTCCCCGATGTGTCGATACATCGATCGATCGCGCTCGGCCACGCTCGCCGGCTGCTCATCCGACATCGCGACAAGCATCGCTGCCATTTGATCAAGGCGCTTGCCTCGAGCATTTCTAGCCGCTTCGAGACGCTCGACGTGAATAAAGTCGACCAACAGATCCGACACGTATTCCGTCAGCGCCGGATTGCAAACGCCCACATCGGTGCAGAATGCGTTCTCGACAAGCCCCGAGAAAAGGCGTCTCAGAGGATGATCTCTTCTAATCGATTCCATCGAAAACTCGCAAAGGCCGGCGCTACCAAACAGCACGTCCCGATCACACTTTTTACGAAACACATACGTCCATAGAAATGCTAGGATACGCGCTTGAGCGGGGCAAACGGTTTTTCGGGCCAAGAACCGGCAAAGACCGATAACTGAACCGCCTACGAACAGGAGGCTTCCAACGGAGCGAGGCGCATACCGCCCTCCCTTCCGCAGATGAGTGGAAAACGGACGTGTGGATTAGCGACCACTGTCACCGTCGGAATCGGATCCGTCGGGTTGCTTTTTCGCTTCTTTCGCGACGGGAGCCGTAGGCTTGGCAGCGGGCGCTGCTTTCTTATGAAGTTCCATCGAGGCGCTACGCTCGGCATGGCGTTGAATCTGTGCAGTTGTCAGTAAACCTTTGAGCCGATCTTCCATCGCCCCGCACAGCTTATACACCGGCTCGAGCAACTTCTTGTGATCGGCCGTGGCCTCTTTGATGGCCGCGACGTTGCGCTCTTCGTGGGCCTGACTATACCGCAGTGCGACCTTGGCGAAATCGAGCTTGTTGGAATCTCGAAAATCACTGGCTTTGGCTTTGTACTCTTCCAGGATCGAACGCGCAGACGTGATTTGTCCGCTTTCCAATTCGTATTCCTTGATGAACTCCTCGACCAAGGTCTCAAAGATGTTCGCCGCGTTGAACATGTCTTCAATTTTTGGTTCCGGTAGATGGTTCTTCGGCGGTTTTGGAGGACGTGGCGGCATCGGGCCATTCATCTTCGGCTGCGGAAAGAACGGACCGCCGGAAGGATTACCATCTTCCCAACTACCCAGGTTCTGATCGATCTTCTCAAACGTCGACTTCATCTCTTCCATGTCAAAGTCGTGAACTTTTTTTTGCTCGTCCGTTAAGATCAGACGCCACTCTTCGTTGGCGCGGTAGATGGCGGTTTCCGCAAGCTGGGCAAGTGGTCGCGCCGCCTTGCCAATTCGCTGGATCTCGTCCTGGTTTTCGGGCGGCTTGGTCCCGAACCCGGAAGAAAACAAATCACTAATGGCCGGCCAAACCTCGCTCTCGTGATCACGAATGAACCGTGAGACTTCACGATTCATGAGCTCCATGGTTTGTTCAGTCTGAATACCGTTGAGGTTGTATCTTCGCGCGATGTTGCGCACCGCTTGCTCAAGAATCTTGTTGACGGTTGCCGACGTAGGCTGATCGCTGGTCTTCAGCTCCTCAGTTACTTCGTCAATCGAAAGCTTCTTGGGCGGGTCGGCGATCGCTCCACCGCTCCAAGTCGAAACTACAAACGCCATCAACGCTACGATTCGCAAGTGCCGGTTCATCATACTCGTTCCATATCCTTTACCCGCGCCACGTATCTTTTGCGCGGATCGGTCACCGTTTACATTGTCCACCAGCAATTATAACAATCGGAAATTGTCCGGGTTGCAAGGGGTACGCCCCACAAACCGCTCACGCATCGTTCTTACAGAAAATCACAAAGCAAGCCAAGTCCGGAAAAGGACTTTATGAGTGAACGGCTGAGTCGCCGCGCAGTCTTAGAAATGGCGACGAAACGGCCCACTCAGCCACCCTATGGCGTGGCGAAACAGGTAATATGGGAAGCGCCGTCGTAGCCGTTTGAGGTCGGCGTTTTCCGGATCAAGCCGTAAAGCCCGTCCGATCATGGACCGTGCATCTCGCCAATGTCCCAATTCCAGGTGCCCTCTAATGGCGGTATGCATTGCCGCCGCGAAATCCGGCTTGCTCCGCAACGCGAGGAGACTGTGATTGAGACCGGATTCGATCCGGCCCTCGCGAAGCATACAAACCGCCAGGCACTCATGGGCGATGGCATGATCGGCGTCGATCGCTAAGACCCGCCGAAAGGTATCCGCCGCTCGGTCGGATTTATCCAACAGCGCCAGACCATTGCCCAACAAAATCAATGAATTCAAATCGTCGGGATACCGCTCAACGGATTCTTCAAGGATTTCGAGCGCTTCCTTGTAACGCCCCACGCGCAGTAGAGCCTCACCGACTTTCGACTCGAAACCCGGAAGATCGGGATCATCTGTGATCGACCTGACATTCTCAAAACACCGAATCGCCGCTTCGGGCTGATCACGCAGCAACCAAATGCGACCCAGCGCATAGTGCGATTCGATATGATCCGGATCAAGCTCCAGGATTTGGGCAAATCGGGCGGCGGCACGTGCCACTTTCCCCGATTCTAGCGTCATCTCCGCTAACTCATAAAGCACATCTGTGTTGCCGGGATCTTCGCGAACCTCGCGCAAGTAATACTCCTTTGCAAGATCCCGATTGCCTTGCGCGCGATGCGCCCGAGCAATACGCCGATTCACGCCGGGGTATTCCGGCTCCAGTTCCAGCACACGCCGCAAACAATAAATGGCCCGGTCGAATCGGCCCCGAGTTATCAACGAACCGGCCATGTGGAAAAAGCATTGAGGACATTCATCGTCGATATCTTGAGCCAGATAGAACATCTCCTCCGCTTGATCGTGACGGCCGATCTCCCCGTAGATCCCAATCCGATGACAATAGGCCGGCTCAAGGCCAGGGTATTGTTTGGCGAGATCTTCGAAAATTGTAAGCGCTCGACTAAAGCGACCCAAGCGAGCCAGTACCGCTCCGAAGGCTAGCGCCACGTCCGCGTCCGTAGAATCGAGCTCAAGGGCCATCTGATAGGCCTCGGCCGCCTCCTCCCAACGATCGAGTTCTTCAAGGAGGCAGCCGCGATGGGCGTGCCAGGAGGGGTTGTGGGGGTTAATGGTGAGCGCAGCGTCAATCTCCTCGAGCGCCTCAGCCCATAGGCGAGACTCGAACAACAGTTGCGCCTTTTCGACGCGTCGCTCAGCTTCCAACCAGTCGCTCATCGTTAGCTCAACCCCATTCGTGGGCGTGAAGATAAATCCAGACCCCACAATCATTCTATCCCCCTTATCGGACAACGACAACGGCGTATCAACCTCAAATTGGGCGGTTTGTGGCTGGAAATCGGTCTTCCGAGGCGGCGAGCATTTCGCTTCGAGATGCAAACTTCGAGCCATATGGACGATTCCAGGGCGCGAACTTGTGCCGGCGAGGCAGTGCTGGATAATCCGAAAAAAGAGTCCGGTTCGGGCTGGACTTCGTGAATACCGCAAAGGCAGGCGGCGGGCACAACTTCGACAAGGTGCTCAATCACGACCCGAACGAGCTGCCGGCGTTTCCCGCCATCGCCCGCTGGCTGCTGGATCGCCTGAGAGCAAAGGATAGCAAGTGACTAACAAAGGAGTTAAGACCGCCTCTCGCCCGTCGCCAATCCCGTTTCGAAATCTCCACATCTACTTCGCGTTGCTGATTCCGGCGGCCGTGCTCGGATTCGGGCCGTTCCTTCTTGGCGGCGTGACGTTCTCCGGCAGGCCAGTGACGCCCGTGGTTCTTGTGCATGCAGCCCTGATGGGGCTGTGGGTGCTCATGCTGATCGCCCAGGCGTGGTTCATTCGGACGAACCGGTTTCGGATCCACCAATGGGTGGGGCGCTCTTCGTATGTAATTGCGCCGGTGATTATTCTGAGTGTACTGGTCGCGGAGCACGAGAATCTGAACCATGTCCTGAACCATGGAGCGGAAGGCGCCTTCGCTGAGCAAGCCCGACTCGAAGTCTTCGGGATCCCTCAGATTCTCGCGTTCGGCGTCACGTGGGGGCTTGCCATCCTGTACCGGAGACGAACCCCGCTGCACGCTCGGTTCATGATCTCGACCGCGTTCGCGATCAGTACGGCCATCGTATTCAGAATCATCCTCAACTGGTTCACATGGTTGCCCGGCCTGGACCCGGACTCGCTCGACGCAATCGCGGCCGCGAACTGGAGTGTGCTGACGCTGCCGTTGCTGGCGCTGATTGCCATTGATTGGCGCATGGGGATCAAGCGCTCGCCCTTCTGGGTAGTCACCGCATTGATCGGTATCATGCACATCGGGTATTGGACCTACGGCCAGACCAGCACATGGTTCGCGTTCTGCCAGTGGTATGCCGACCTGGCATTGCGAGGAAGCTAGCGGGAAGGTGGCACACTTCGTCGAGTAACAGCGCGTGAACATCGAAGCCGGCATGAGACTTGGTCCCTACGAGATCCTTCCACCCGTTGGCGAGGGCGGCATGGGCGAGGTCTATCGCGCCCGGGCCACGCACCTCGACCGTGGCGTCGTCGGAAAACCCTCTTGATGCAGTTTCCACCTCCCGTGGTGGGCGTCGGGTACGAATTAGGAATCGCCCCACATCGTTCCGACCCAATGTACCACTTCCCCTTTCGCAAGACCGGGTGCGGCTATATGATACGCCGTTCTGGTATTTGTTGCACCGCTTTGCAAGGTAAACAGGAGCCAAACGATGAGCGCAATTCTGGACTTGCTCGGTCCCGAGGGTGAATCTCTTCTCGGCCATATCTGCACGACAATCGACAAATCAATGCTCCAGCTTCCGGGGCCTGATTTCGTCGACCGCATCTTGGCCATGACCGATCGATCGATTCCCGTACTTCGGAATCTTCAATCGATCTTCAACCATGGCCGGCTTGGCGGAACGGGGTATGTTTCCATCTTGCCGGTTGACCAGGGCATCGAACACACCGCCGGCGCCTCCTTCGCGCCGAATCCAATGTACTTCGATCCGGAGAACGTTGTTCGGCTGGCGATTGAGGGTGGGTGTAATGCCGTCGCATCGACACTTGGTGTGCTGGGCGCCTGCGCGCGAAAGTACGCCCACAAGATTCCGTTTGTCGTCAAGATCAACCACAACGAACTCCTGACTTATCCCAACAAATACGACCAGATCATGTTCGCCAGCGTCGAACAGTCGGCCGACTTGGGTGCGGCTGCGGTGGGCGCGACTATTTACTTCGGATCCGAAGAATCGAACCGACAGATTCAGGAGGTCAGCGAGGCGTTTCATCTGGCCCATGAACTTGGCCTGGGCACCGTCTTATGGTGCTACCTGCGCAACAGTGCGTTCAAGAAAGACGGGACGGATTACCACGTCGCGGCGGATCTGACCAATCAGGCGAACCACTTGGGTGTCACCATTCAGGCCGACATCATCAAGCAAAAACAGGCGGAAAACAACGGTGGATTCACCGCTATCGACTTTGGGAAAACCCATAAGGCGGTTTACAGTGCGCTCTCGACGAATCACCCTATCGACCTGACGCGTTACCAGGTGGCCGGCTGCTATATGGGTCGATCCGGCCTGATCAACTCCGGCGGTGCTTCGGGTCACAACGACTTCGCCGATGCGGCGCGGACGGCCGTTATTAATAAGCGTGCCGGTGGCACGGGGCTGATCTCCGGGCGTAAGGCATTCCAGCGCCCCATGAAGGAAGGCGTCAAGTTGCTGAACGTCATCCAAGACGTCTACCTTGATTCGTCGATCACGGTGGCGTGAAGCGTCGCGCGTATGGCATCTCGATGAAGTTCCGTGGGCAGCGTTCCGCATGATCACCCGCTGCCCCGTGGAATGTGTGGAAGATCGCGTCCTGGACTATACCAGCAATCCCGATTGAACCGCGGCGTACCTGGACCGGATTCCGGGGTATCCAGAGAACATCGCCTCCCGTCCGACAAATGGGGTCTTGGGGCGCAAGCATTGACAGACCCGGCCCCGGTGAACTCTAATACGCATTCGCGAGGGCGATTAGCTCAGTTGGCCAGAGCACCTGCTCGACACGCAGGGGGTCACAGGTTCAAGTCCTGTATCGCCCATTAACGTAACTCGTTTACTATTAACGGCTTACAGAATCGCATCTTTGCCCATTCCCGACCAAAATCCGCCGAAACTGTCACGCACCCAGTTAACATTCGGGCACCGGGCGGCGTTTTCGGTACTCTCGGTACCCAAAACGCCTACGAGACCGACGGGATTCGAACCCGCAACCACCGGATCGACAGTCCGGTACTCTAACCAATTGAGCTACGGTCCCAGCTCAAACTGCCGGGGATCAGCAAAACACACCGATGACGCATTCGCCCCTCGGGTGCCGCCCCTCCTCGACATACCTAAAAGTGATATTCATATCGTCCGAAGCGCACTTGGTCAAGAATCCGGCGCCTCGGGTCGTCAACTTGTACCCATAAGCCAAGTCGGTTGCCGCGCGGTGGGTCCACAATCTGAACTAAGCGTCAATGGCCCCGCTAGCTACCCCCCAAACGCATCGGGATTGAGCAACTCCTTCTTGTCATCCTCTTTTGCGGCCTCATCGGCACTTTGCATCGGCTCTTTTTGAGAGTCGATAACCGGCCATTCGGAGCCGTACTTGGCGTTTATCTCTATGTATTCGTTCCACTTATCCGGAAGATCTTCCTCAGCGAAGATCGCCGTCGTGGGGCATTCCGGCGGACAAAGACCGCAGTCGATGCACGTCTCAGGATCGATCGCAAGGAAATTCACCCCCTCGTGAAAGCAATCCACGGGACAGACGGCCACGCAATCCGTGTACTTACAATTGATGCAGGGCTCTGCGACAATATGAGCCATCGGGTCATTCTCCGTATGAACCAGGTAATTCAACTACGCAAGTTAACGCTTTGGTAGGCATAGCGCAAAGTTTGTCAATAGCAAAAGCCAAAATCTTGTAATTCGACCGTCGAGAGGGCGGGACGAACGACGAGGCTATTGGACCAGCACGCTTGCCGCCACCCCCCACCGCCCGTATCGTCTCGCCGATGCCTAGGTCCGGTCGATTCATATCCGCCGCATGGCTGATTGCCACGCTCACGCTTGGCTCGCGGATCCTCGGGCTCCTGCGCGAGTGCATCTTCAGCTACTACTTCAGCACCACGGAATTACTCTCCGCGTTTCGCATCGCGTTCATGGCCCCCAACCTCGCCCGTCGGCTTTTCGGCGAGGGAGCCCTCTCTTCTGCAATGATTCCGGTCCTGACCGATTCCCTGGAAAAAGATGGCGTAGAACCGGCTCGGCGTCTCGTGGGCTCGCTGCTCAGCATCCTGGCCATCGTGCTCGTCGCGCTCATCCTAATCGTCGAAGCGGTCATCTCGATCTGGCGAAACATTCGTGACGACGCCGCCCTGGAACTCGCCGCAATACTTATGCCTTACCTGGGCCTGATCTGCATGGTCGCCATCGTCAGCTCCGTACTCCACGTACGCGGACACTTCGCCACCCCGGCCGCCGTGCCCATGATCCTAAATCTCGGATTGATCGGAGCGATACTCTTTGCGGCCATGGATGCCAACGCCAGCAGCCTACAACTCATGTACGCCGCATGTGGTGGGGTTCTGGTGGCTGGTGCTATCCAACTGCTAGCCGTGAGCGTCGCCCTTCGGGCAAAATATTTTTCTCCGATCTTTGGCGGTGCCTGGCGCGATCCACAAATCCGGCGGGTGGGTACGCTCATGGGTCCGATGGTGCTGGGGTTGGCCGCCGTTCAGATTAACTCGCTGGTGGATTACCTCATCGCCTATTGGTACGTCAGCATCGACGGCCAGCGCGGCGGACCGGCCATCCTGGGCTACGCGCAGTACCTCTACCAATTGCCACTCGGCGTATTCGGGATCGCCATTGCTACGGCCATCTTCCCCGTCCTCGCGCAACGGGCGTCGGCTAACGACCGCAGCGGGGTGGCCGAGACCTTCGCCCGAGGGATTCGCCTGAGCCTATTTCTGGCTCTGCCCGCGTCGGTTGGGTTACTGTTCGTGGCCCATCCTCTTGTGGCGACGCTTTACGAACGTGGAAAATTCGACGCTGCCGACACGCAGCGCGTGGCCATGACCCTGTTTTTCTACGCGATCGGTGTGGGTGGTTACTTCGCCCAACATATCCTGGTGCGCACGTTCTACGCCTTGCAGGACAGCAAGACGCCCGCCCGTGTTTCGCTGGTGATGGTGGGCGTCAACTTTGCCATGAACATGGCACTGGTGTTCGTCATGGAAGAGCGCGGCCTGGCGTTGGCGACGGCCGTTTGCGGCTTAACCCAAGCGGCGTGGCTCGCACGACGTCTTGCGATACTCCTACCGGAGATTTCGTGGCGACCGATCATCGCGGGCGTGCTGCGCTTGCTCTGGGCCACCACCCTCATGGCCGGCGTCCTCGCGGCGCTAACTTGGCATCCCGCCGCGCGCAGCCTATATAGTGGATCGACGCTGTTGGAACTGGTCGTGCTCGTAGCCGGCGGCGTGACAACCTACGTCATCGCAGGCAAAGTGCTACGAATCAATGAACTCCGCTCGGTTCTCTACTAACTGACCCGTCAAAAAATGGGTGCCCCGTTCTTCGCGGAGCGAAGCGTGGGGGACGCACGATTCCGCGAAACGTTTTGGGTTCGTGAGTCCGTCCCCCACCCTTTCCTGCGGAAAGGATGGGGCACCCGCACTAGATAATGAGCCGAACCGTCAGTACAGCACACACCGGCGGGCGTTGTGCCCGCCGGTGCTCTCTGACGATGGCTCTTAGTCGACCTTAACTTCGATGCGCTTGGGGACGGCACTTTCCCGCTTGGGAAGGCGAATGGAAAGGACGCCCTTATCGTGCTTGGCCTCGATCTTCTCGGTATCCACCGATGAAGGCAGCGCAATATCCCTGCGGAACGAGCCGAAGCGGCGCTCCACGTGGGTGTAGTGCTCCGTGGAATGCTCGCTGCATTCCTTCTTTTCGCCGGCGATGGTGAGTGTCTCGTTCTCGACAGTAATCTCGATTTCTTTGGGCTCCACGCCGGGCAACTCCACTTCCACCAGCACGGCATCTTCGGTATCGCGCAGGTTGACAGCCGGCAACAGAGCCGCCGGGGCGTTGTCGAAGACGCGCTGCGGCGAAAACGAACCGAACAAATCGCCAAAGAGGTCATCTACCTCAGCGCGAAATCGAACCATCGGCTTACCTGTATTGAATCTACGTACGATCATGATTTTCTCCTTTCATCTAGAGCATCTAACACTCAACTGTGGCGGGCAACCTCCCTCAATCCCCCCCTGCAAGGGGGGGAGGTAAGAAAGGCTCGCTATACTTGACTGTTAAGTGCTCTAATTGGTTGTCCGATCGCGCAACAATGATGCGCGTTTCAAGACGGCATGACTTTCATGCTGCCTCAGGAAATCGAGGTGCAAAGAGCGTGCCAGGGTGACGGCGGCGAAGATATACCGTAAAGCTTTGCCAATAGGGCAGTTACGAATGGAACGATTTCGGGCGCGGGTACGTTTCGGTCAGTTTGGCAGCTTTAGCGTGGCAGATGGCGGTGTGGTTAGGGGCAACGATGGCCAGTTTCGCAACGAAGGCTATTTGAGCACTTCCAAGCCCAGCAGGGTGATGTCGTCGTGCATGGTGGCGGCATCGCCCAGGGCTTCGAGCTGTGCCTCGAGCTTGACAACGATCTCGCAAATCGAGTGGTGGGCCAATTCCGCAATCATAGCATGCCACGTGTCCTCATGACTGACGGAGTCCAAACTGACCTGGTCGGGGCTGAGTCGGCCAGGGTCACCGGACTTGCTGCCTTCGGCGACCAGTTCCACGCCGTCCGTAAAAAGCAACAGTTTATCGCCGGGGCTCATTTGAACTTCCAACGTCGGGAACTCTTCACTCTTAAAAACGCCGAGCAAGCCGCCAGGCGTTTCCAACGGTTTCGTACGACCGTCGGCGGTGATGAGGATGGGATAGGGGTGTCCGCCGCGCGCCAAACGAAGCAGGTGCGTCCGATGATCGACCAATCCATAGCAGGCCGTGACGAACTGGCAGTTGGAGAGTGACTGCTCGTTGAGGGCATCGTTCAGCAGGTTGATGGTCTCTGATGGCGTCAAGATGGTGCGCTGAACGCCGTCGGTTCGGGTGCTGACTATGGCCCGCTTGATAAACATCGTCAGAAGGCTGGCGGCCATGCCATGCCCGACGGCATCGGCGATGTAGAAGCCGGTTTGGTGCCGGTCTAAGGGGAACACGTCAAAGATGTCGCCCGACACCCAGGATGCAGGGCAATAGGAGGCCGCGAATTGTAGCGGTCCAAACGGCCTGGAGAGGTCCGGTAGAAAATCGCGTTGCAGGCGCCCGGCGAGGCGCATTTCCTGATCGATTTCGCGGAAGTGGTTGTTGAGTCGAAAGCCCAGACCCTGCATGTTCTCCAGCTCGGCATCGAGCCGCTGCACGAGCCCTTGATAGCGAGCGATCATAGAGAGCCGACCCCGCAGCTCGGCCAACGGTGCCCGGCGATCCACGATGTCGATCAGCGAGCCGGATTCGCTCGACCGCGTAATCGGTTCATCATCCAAAACCAGTCCGGCTACATGATTCTTCTCAATCGTCATCAGGAGCGATTCGAACTGCTCGCGCGTTTCCGGATCGACTTGCTTTTCATCGGGTGTGTCGACGATTACGGCATCGATGTTACCGGTGTTTGTGGCCAGAATGGCGCTGGCGTAATCCGGTGCGGACGTGATCTCCCAACCGGCCGTGCGCAACGATTCCGTCGCCCCTGCGGGTAAAACGTCATTCGATGTGTTGACCACCAAAACCTGCATTCGCGCTCCACCGCCGCACGCACGTTATCGGAACGACTGCTGTGCATGGCGTGTCTGCGCGCAACATCGCTCCGGCGAAGACCTCTGAGATCCTGAGCGTGCGTCGGCGGGTTAAGGGGCGCCCTTTAGCGCCTCGGCGGGAATGGTGATCACGTCACCCACGTTGAGCCCAAGATCGGACCAAACGCCGGCACGGACTTCGATCGCGAATCGTGCGGGAGATCCGGAGCGGTATTGCCCGACCCGAGCGTCGAGGGGGGGCATGGTGTAGGTGGCTACGACAACGCCGGCCGCATCGAGATAGGCGATGTCGAGCGGGATGATCGTGTTTTTCATCCAGAAACTAAGGTGTTGCTCGAAGTCGAAGATGAATAGCATACCTCGTTTTGTTCCGTCGCCGAGGTCGGCCATCTGTTCCGACGTGACAAACATCAGTCCCCGTTCGCGTTCCACGTTATTATCGGCGATCCAGAGACTGAAGGGCTGTTGCTTGATGGTGACGGGAACCGCGCCGAGCTTATCGAGCGCATTGGGCTCGGTAGGAGCGCAACTGACCACATTGAACGCCGCAAGCGTACTGAGAAGGATGCAGGCCGCGATTCGTAACGCCATTGTTATGTCATCCCTTACGTCGGTAGGCACTGAGCTTGTTTTCGACGAGTCTTATCGGTCCCAAAAGCCGTCCGCGATCCAGCTTCATCGTTCAAACACGATGCCGTTATCGTATGCACGCGGCCTAAGCAACGCAAACGGCGAGTCAGAGCCGCCGGCGCCAGCCTGCGGCTCGCGCTGAGTCGGGCCATCGATCCCGGGGCGTTGCCCTGGGCTGTTGTAGTGTGCCCCGACAGGGCAGCGAGAATACGCAGCGCATCGGGCTAAGCGAAGTGCCCGCACGTGGAGATCGTCAATCGACTTCGAAATCCCAATCTCAGTCGCTGAAAGTGTCACGCATCCTCTGGCGAACGGAACGTGAGCGAGGGAGGTTACTATCCGATAAGAAGTGGGGTTGATCTGCGGCGGACAAACATCGTCCACAACGGATTGACATGAATGGGCCTTGGGGCGTGTACGGATCTCACCGATCCGGCAATAGTCGGGGGCGGCGATTCAAGGAGGAGTCGCCGAAGTCGCAATCGGGGCTCTGCACCGCATTCCATCAACCACCCAGCGAGAGCATGGTCAGTGATTGTCCGCGCGGACCGACCTCCGGCTTTTGGTCCACGGCTTGGCGGAGCAATCGGTCGGCCGTTTGGGTGTCCAATTTCTTTCCGTTCCAGCAGTGACTCAGATCAAAGTGTTTGTCGTCGTGCAGGCAGGCGACGATCTTGCCGCGCGATGTGATTCTCATTCGTCGGCAGCGATCGCAGAACGGCCGCGTGGTCGGGGCGATCACGCCAATTACACCGCGAACATCGCCGCATACCGCGGCGTAGTCCGTAGCGGGCTGCCCCAGCGTCTGGGGGATGGCACGTAGCTCAAAGCGTTCACCGAGTTGTTCAAGGATTTCCGAAGCGGGGACCAGATGTTGATCGGCCACGTGCGCCAACGGACCCAGTGGCATGAC
>Ga0214472_10000850_pt1 | contig 36399 bp, 26 predicted proteins | sample RVTome_6_FD_207662 | JGI IMG/M metagenome (GOLD analysis project Ga0214472, IMG submission 207662) | Soil microbial communities from uranium-contaminated site in the Upper Colorado River Basin, Wyoming, United States - RVT140D175 | ecosystem: Environmental > Terrestrial > Soil > Contaminated >...
CCGGCGACATCATCCTCGCCGCCGACTGGGACGGCGACGGCGACGACACCGTCGCCGTCTACCGGCCCTCCAACGGCAGGCTCTACGTCAACCTCAACAACGGCCCCGGAGCCGCCAACTACACCCTCTACGTAGGGCCGTACGCCGCCGCATCCCGAGCGTGAGCCACGGCCGGCAAGTCCAGCCGGCACCGTGCGGGACCGAACCCCGCCACAAGCCCCCGCGGAGGTACCCTGCCGCCGGTCCATGAAGCCCGTCATCAACCTCAGCCTCGTCCTCGGCCTCCTCGCTCTCACCTTGGCTTCGGGGTAACTCGGGAAGGGTCTCGGCGCGGTCCGAACTCGAGCGTCATCTACCCTTCCCAGGCCACGGAATCCAGCACCGGATCGGGATCCTCATGACGCCAAAGCTCTCTTCGTCGAAGGCCGACGGGCGACGGCTCTCATCGTGAGCGCCCGCCTCGCGAGCAACGACATCGCCCGTCACGTCGCATCGGTCAGGGAGGTCGTGATGGATGCTGTGCGATCGGTGGTCGACAGTGGATGGTTCGTCCTCGGTCCCCGCGTCCGCGAGTTCGAGAAGGACTTCGCAGAATTCGTCGGCGCCGGGGATTGCATCGGCGTCGGCAACGGGACCGACGCGATCGAACTAGCCCTGAGGGCGACGGGAGTCGCACCGGGATCCGAGGTGGTGACCGTCGCCAATGCCGGCGGTTATGCCAGCGCTGCGATCCGGTCGATCGGCGCCACCCCGGTGTATGTCGACGTCGACCCTGAGACACTTCTCGTGTCCCCGGAAGCGGTCCGAGGGACCCTGGGCGAGGCGACGGCGGCGATCGTCGTGACCCACCTCTACGGCCGCGTGGCTCCAGTGGACCAGATCGTCGGAATCGCCGGCGATCGCGCCGTCCCAGTCATCGAGGACTGCGCCCAGGCCCACGGCGCCACGGTCGGCGGCGCCCATGTAGGGACCGTCGGGACCCTCGGGTGTTTCAGCTTCTACCCCACCAAGAACCTCGGGGCCCTCGGGGATGCCGGGGCGATCGTGGGCGACGACCAGGATCTGATGGGACACGTCCGACGACTGCGCCAGTACGGCTGGTCGCAGAAGTACCACCGCACGGAGCCCGGCGGTCGGAACAGCCGCCTCGACGAGCTGCAGGCGGCGGTCCTGTCGGCCCTGCTCCCCAATCTGGACGAATGGAATCGCCGTCGCTGCGAGATTGGGCTGGCGTATCGGGACGGGATCTCGCACCCGGACATCCGTCACGTCCCGATCCGTGACGGGGACGTCGTCCACCTGGCGGTGGTTGAGACCGGCCGACGCCAATCGCTCGAGGCACACCTCGGAGGCCTCGGCATCGCCACTGACGTCCACTACCCGGCTCCCGATCACGCGGGGAGCGAAACCCGGCTGCCGGTCACCGAGACGGCCTGCGAGTCGGTCCTCACCCTGCCCTGCTTCCCGGAGATGATCGATGCCGAGATCGAGATGGTGATCGAGGGGGTCGGCTCATGGCGCCCGTGAGGCATTCCCTCGTCGTTCCCGTGTACCGCAACGAGGAGTCGATCCCCGCCTTGATCGAGGCGATCGAGGGCATCCAATCCGAACTCGCCTCCCCCCTCGAGGCGGTCTTCGTGGTCGACGGCAGCCCCGATCGCTCGTACCGGCTGCTTGCCGACCTCCTGCCCGGAGCGGCATTCCCCTCGCGCCTCGTGCTGCTGTCCCGTAACTTCGGGTCGTTCGCCGCGATCCGCACCGGGTTCGAGCAGGCCACGGGCTCCTACCTGGCGGTCATGGCAGCGGATCTCCAGGAGCCGGCCGAACTCATCCTCGAGTTCTTCAGGCGGCTCGAATCCGGGACCACGGACGTCGTCGTCGGGACGCGGACCGCGCGGGACGACGGGCCGTTCTCACGCGCCGCCTCCAGGGCCTTCTGGGCCCTGTACCGCCGCCTGGTGATGCCCGAGATCCCGCCGGGGGGCGTCGACGTGTTCGGATGCACCGACCGGATCGTGCAGCGGCTCGTGAGCCTGAAGGAGGCGCGATCCTCGCTGGTGGCGCAGCTCTACTGGATCGGGTTCCGCCGCGAGGAGGTGCCGTACGAGCGGGCCAAGCGCCACTCGGGGCGGTCCGGGTGGACGCTGCGCAAGAAGCTGAACTACTTCACCGACAGCGTCTACGCCTTCACCGATCTCCCCATTCGGCTCCTGACACTCAGCGGTCTGATCGGCCTCGCCGTGTCCGCGGTGGTCGGCTCGCTCACGCTCGCGGGGCGCCTCCTCGAATGGTTCACCGTGCCCGGATACGCCCCAACGGTGATCCTCCTGCTCTTTTTCGGAAGCCTCAACCTGTTCGGCCTGGGCCTGGTGGGCTCGTACGCTTGGCGAGCCTACGAGAACACCAAGCAGCGCCCGGAGGCGATCCCGATGCTGGTCGACCAATTCGAGGGACGATGATCTCCCTCCCCGAATCGGTCTTCGTCCACCCGAACGCGCTCTGCGAATCGGTCACCGTCGGGCCGGGGACACGGATCTGGGCGTTCGCTCATCTCCTCCCCGGTGCAGTGGTCGGCGCTGACTGCAACATCTGCGACGGAGTCTTCGTCGAGAACGACGTGAGGCTCGGTGACCGGGTGACCGTCAAGTCCGGGGTCCAGCTCTGGGACGGCGTTCGCCTCGAGGACGATGTGTTCGTCGGCCCCAACGCCACCTTCACGAACGACCCGTTCCCCCGCTCGAAGCAGTACCCGGAGGAGTTCGTGGAGACCTGGGTTCGCCGCGGGGCCTCGATCGGGGCGAACGCGACCATCCTGCCCGGCCTCACCATCGGCCCCGGGGCAATGGTGGGGGCGGCGGCGGTCGTCACCCGCTCCGTGCCGGCGAATGCGATCGTGGCCGGAAATCCGGCCCGCATCATCGGATACCAGACTTCCGGCGACGAACGCCCTGCAGCCGCCACCCCGGGCGACGGCCCTGCCGAGTCCGCCTCCATCGTGAGGGGGGTGGGAGTCGTCCGGCTGCCCAGACACTCCGACATCCGCGGCAGCGTCGCCGTGACCGAATTCGAGAGGGATCTCCCTTTCACGCCGCGCCGGGCGTTCATGGTCTTCGACGTCCCCAGTGCCGAGACCCGGGGCGAGCACGCTCATCGCCAGTGCCACCAGGTCCTCGTTTGCATCTCGGGCAGCTGCTCGGTGGCGGTGGACGACGGGGAAAGCCGGCAGGAGTTCGTCCTGGACGATCCGACCATCGCCCTCCACATCCCTCCCCTCGTTTGGAGCACCCAGTACCGCTATTCCGCCGGGTCCGTGCTGCTGGTGCTGGCGTCGCTCGAATATGACCCGGGCGACTACATCCGGGACTACGACGAGTTCCTCGGTCTCGTCACCAACGGGCAGGGTTGAGCCCGTCCGCCCACCCGGCGGCGGTGTTGCGCGACGGGATGGGTCGTCGGACCGTCACGACGGGTGACAATGCCTCGCGTGAGTGCCCACCCCTGAGGCCGACACGCAGTCATCACCTGCCTCTGCTCCTGGGATGCGGACTCTCGTCAGCGGCGCTGCCGACTCCACTATCCGTCCGCGACATCCCGCCCGCCTCTGCGCACCTTCTTGCGGGGCTGTTGTCGGCGGGACGCTCGGGTAGTCTGCAGGCGTGGACGACTCGACCGGCTGCAGCACCCGCACCCGAACGTCGACTCGCCCGGCTCTAGGCCCCCGCAACCTGATTCGGCGGAACCCAACCGGAAAATCGTGACGAGTCGGACCGCCGCCACCAATCGCAGTGTCGGACTCGCTCGGGGAGTGCTCGATCAGGTCGCGGGACACCAGGCCGTGATCGTTGGACTCATCGCTCTCGTCTTCCTCGTATACGGGTTCGAGTTGTTCAACTTCAACCTCACCATCGACGAGGAAGTCCACGCCTTCTCCTTGGACCCCACCATCTGGGTGTCCCAGCAAAGGTGGGGACTATACGTCCTCAACCGGGTCCTGATGCCGTACACCGTTGTCCCCGTCGTCCCTCTCGCGATTGGTCTCACCCTCCACTTTCTCGCCGTCCTGGTGCTCCTGAAAGCATGGAACGTGGTCGATGCATGGGAGCAATTCGTCGTGGGCGCGCTAGTGATCGCCACACCGACCATGGCCTACATCTACACGTTCAGCACCATCGCCTACGGGATAGGTGCGGGCCTGTTCCTGAGCGCTCTAAGCCTGGTCCTATTCCAGCGCGGCATCGGAATTCGCCGCTACTGGGCAGCAGTGCCGGCTGGTTTTGCGCTTGGGATCTACCAGCCGTTCGGGCTCGCTCTGGTCTGTGTATTCGTCGTGTACCTCATCCGGTCGGCCGCGAGTGAGGATGTCGACCGCGCGGAGGTGGCCCACATGGCGGGTGTGGGCTTGGTCGCAATCGCCATTCACCTGATGGCCACCGTCATCTTCATGGCTGCGCTCGCCGAAGCCGGGACCGAGTACGTGGATCAGTTCATCGATCTCGGACTGCTGTTCGAACAACCCTTGGAAGTCTTCAGGGGCATCGGATCGATTGCCGCGCGTGTCTACGGCGGAGGTGAAGCGGTGTTCGGGCACCGCGTCTGGGCTCTTCCGCTCCTATTGGCGGCCTACTTCGTCAGCTTCGCCTGGAGGGTGGCCAGCTCGGACCGAAGCCCGGCGACCCGCCTCCTCCTGCTGCTGCTGTTCCCGTTCGTGCTCGTGCTCCCGTTTCTTGGCGGCCTCTTCTCGGGAGGGTACGTGGCCCTCAGGTTTCTCGTGGCCGTCCCATTCGCTGTGGGCGGGGTCACGGCAATCGGGTGGTCCCCACACCGGAGCGCGCAGAGGATCCTCATCGTCCTGGCAGCCTTGGTGCTCCTGCAGTTCAGCGCCTCGGTGAACAGCCTGTTCGGCGCGTCCCATCTTGCGCTGGAACAGGATCGGGCGCTCGGCACCCGGGTGATCCACCAGATCGAGCTCGAGATGAGCGAAGCGCCGAGCAATCCCCGTTTCCTCGAGATTGTGGGCGTCCCAACTCGTACCTCGTCGGAGCTCGTCCCCCGCTCCGAGACGTTCGGAGCATCCTTCTTCGAGTGGGAGCAGGGAAACGTCTACCGGATCGTGTTCTTTCTGAGAACCCTTGGATTCGACGCTCTCAACGGCCTACCGGTTGCGGAGAGGGGAGCTCTTGTCGACATCGGGTCGATGATGCCTGTCTTTCCCGCACCGGGAAGTGTCGTCGTCGAGCGAGACGTCGTGATCGTCAAGTTTGGCCCGTACTCCCAGAAGCAGATCTCGGCCATCTGTGCAGCCAGCCCCGAAGCGGGAGTCTGCCCGTGAATGGCCGTCGCCGTTTTCCTTGGCTCGGGTCCAAATGAGGGATTCGATCCCGCCCCGAGATCGCAGCAGGTGACCTTCTCACCGAGATGTCGAGTGCCGGCCTCTTCACCCAGGACCCAGTGGTTGAAGACACGAACCCTCCCCGAGCGCTCCGCCACGAACGCCCTCGATGTCCCCGGGACGATGGCGGCAGCCACGGGCTCGTCGAGGCCGTCGAGCACCCGGGTCAGGCGGAGACTCACCTCGGTCGAACTTCGGAGGGCGGAGGTCGCGGGGCTCACCGTGACGATCGGCCTCGTGTTCGGGGCGGCCGAGCTCGCAGTCGGCCCCGTGGAGGTCGACCCGCCGCGGCAGGCGGGTGTGATCGCCATCACGACGAGCCAGCCGACCGAGAGGCCGGGAACCTTGGACCGCACCGACGCAAAATCTACGTGGTGTTCCATGCGGCGGGTCGTGCCCGATTCGAGCGGTCCTCTAATCTGCGTCCCGACCCATCCGAACGCCTACGCCTCGGATCCACCGAGCCATCGAGATCGGGACCAAGGGAAGCCATATGGGTAGAGAAGCCGACCAGTTCGACTCACGACTCCTGACGCCACCGGCCTTTTGGCTGCCCGAACGGTTCGTAACGTCGGCGTGGTTCACCCACGCGCCGTTTGCATTCTGGATTGTCGAGGCCCTCCGACCCCGTGTGCTCGTGGAGCTCGGTACCCATCACGGGTTCTCGTACCTGTGCTTCTGCCAGGCTGTGCAGCGTCTCGACACCGGCACGCGGTGTTACGCCATCGATCATTGGAGGGGAGATCCTCAGGCGGGCTTCTACGGCGAAGAGGTGCTCGAGCAACTGACCGTCTATCACGACGCACGGTACGGGTCGTTCTCCGAGCTGGTGGTCTCTCGGTTCGATGACGCCGCCCCGCACTTCGGCGATGGATCGATCGACCTGCTCCACATCGATGGCGCCCACGGACTCGCGGAGGTCAGGAACGACTTCGAACGGTGGCTCCCCAAGATCTCCGAGCGGGGTGTCGTCCTCATGCACGACATCAACGTCCACCGCGACGACTTCGGCGTTCACATCCTCTGGGAGGACTTGAAGGCCAGGTATCCGCACTTCGAGTTCGATCACGGCCATGGGCTGGGGGTGCTCGGCGTCGGAGAACGGGCATCGGACACCCTCGACGAGCTGTTCGAAACGACGGCGGACCATGAGCGAGCCCTCGAGGTGAGGCGTGCCTACTCCCGGCTCGGTGCCGCAATCGCCGACCGCGCCGCGCTGGAACTCGGGAAGCTGTCGGCCACCGAGGGTCCGGACCGACCGGCAACCGAGGTACTGCGACGGGATCTGGAGGCCTCACGGCGCCGACTGGCCAGGACGGAACGCGATCTCGAGGTGGCATCCAGTCTGCTGGCGAGCCTCCGGACGCGGGCCGCACAAGACCGATCGTCGGTCACCGCCCTGTCCGCCGAGATCGAAGCGACCCGGGCCCGGATCCATAGCCTCTCGGAGGAAGTTGCCGCGCTGCGGTCCTCCACCAGCTGGAAGGCGACCGCTCCGATGCGGCGGGTCATGACGGGGCTCCGAAAACTGCGGCGTCAGGCGAGGCGCGCCGGCAAGGTCTTGTGGTGGACCGTGACCCTGCAGCTTCCGGGGCGCCTGCGCGCCTACCGCCGTTATCGCAGCGGTGAGGTGGACCCGCCGTCGACGACGCAGAGCCGCGAAGCGGAGCGTTTCACGACGCGCGGGCCGCTGTACGAAGAGTTCTCGCCACCGCCGCCTGATCGGCGTCCGCTCGCCAAGCTCGTCGCCTTCTATCTGCCCCAGTTCCACGCAGTACCCGAGAACGACGAGTGGTGGAGCCCCGGGTTCACCGAATGGACCAACGTCATGCGGGGACGGCCCCGGTTCGCAGGCCACTACCAGCCGAGGACCCCGGGCGCGCTCGGGTTCTACGACCTCACCGACCCGAAGGTGATGCCCCGCCAGGTCGAGCTGGCCAGGGCGGGGGGGATCCACGCCTTCTGCTTCTACTACTACCGGTTCGCGGAGGGACCCATGCTGCGGGAGCCCCTCGAGCGGTTCCTCTCCGATCCGTCGCTCGACATTTCGTTCTGCATCATGTGGGCAAACGAGAACTGGACCCGCACTTGGGACGGGTACGACCGGGAGATCCTGCGAGCTTTCGCATATGACGCCGACATCGAGCGGGGATGGCTCGAGGATCTGATCCGCTGCTTCTCCGACGAGCGCCACGTCCGTATCGACGGCCGTCCGGTCGTTCTCGTGTATCGGCCCGCTCTCATCCCCGACGCGGCGAGTGTGTTCGACCGGTGGCGACGACACATCGAGAACGAGCTGGGGGTTGTCCCCCTGATCCTCAGTGCCCAGTACACGGAGATGGATCCCCGGGACTACGGGCTCGACGGTATCGTGGAGTTCCCACCCCACAAGCTCGGCGCCGGCCTCGCCGAGCGCCGCGGGGAGATCGAGGTGCTCGATCCGGACTACCGGGGGACGGTCCGCTCCTACGCCGAGCTCGTCGCCACAGCGCGATCCGAGCCGGTCCCGCCGTACCCGCTCGTGCGCACGGTCTCGCCCTTCTGGGACAACGACGCCCGACGCCCCAACTTGGGGTTCACGATCACCGGGTCGACGCCGCAGCTCTACGAACAATGGCTCGACGAGTCGATCGACTATGCCGTCGAGCATCCCATCGGGTCGGAGCCAGTCGTGTTCGTGAACGCCTGGAACGAATGGGCGGAGGGTGCCTATCTCGAGCCGGATATCCATTTCGGCTGGGCTTACCTCAATGCGACCTCGCGGGCCCTACACCGGCCGAGGGCCCTGAGACGGCGGCGCCGGGTGCTCCTCGTGGGCCACGACGCGGTGCCACACGGGTCGCAGCGGACGCTCCTCCACCTGGGACGAATGCTGACCCGCCGCTTCGGCATCGACGTCGAGTTCCTTCTCTTCGAGGGTGGCGCCCTTCTCGACGCCTACCGCGAGGTCGCCCCCGTCCAGGTGATCGCCCCCAGCGACGCCCGGTTCGCCGGCCACCTGTCAATGCTCCGCGCATCGGGACTTGGCCACGCCATCACCAATACCGTCGTCACCGGCGATGCTGTGCCCCCTCTGAAGGATGCCGGGTTCGAGGTGCTGTCTCTGGTCCACGAGATGGGGCGGTTCATCGCCGACCGCGGTTGGGTCCAGCCGGCCACCAGCCTGGCGGCCAGCGCCGACACCGTGGTGTTCCCGGCGCAGTTCGTGGCGGATCGATTCGCGTCCGTTTACACGGTCGAACCGGCGCGAACCCTGATCGCGCCTCAGGGCCTGTACCGGGACCCGGTGGACATCTCCGATCGAGCCGCGAAGCGCGCCTCGTTCCGGCGCGAGGTGGGGATCGCCGTCGATCGTCCCATCGTCCTCGGTGTCGGTCACGGCGACCTCCGTAAAGGCTTCGACCTCTTCGTCCGATCGGCGGCAGCCGCCCCCGACCTCGACTTCGTATGGCTCGGAGAGGTGGAGCCTGGACTCCGGAACTGGCTGGCCGCCGGTCCCGACGCGCCACCGAACCTCCATCTCGTCGACCACACCGAGGACGTCGACCCTGCCTATGCCGCCGCCGACGCGCTCTACCTCTCGTCACGCGACGACGCCTTCCCTTCCACGGTGCTAGAGGCAATGTCGGCCGGGTTGCCGATCGTCGGCTTCTCCCGGTCCACGGGAGCCGAGGATCTGATCGAGAGGGCGGGCCTGCTCGTCCCACGCTTCGACCTGAAGGCTGCCGTCGATGCCCTGAGAGAATCCTCTCGAGTCGCGGCTCCGGCAGTCGACCCGGCGGCTGCGTCCCGGCGACGCGAGATCGTGGAACGCGATTTCCGGTTCGACGACTACGCGTTCACGCTCCTGCGAGATCTCTTCCCCGAGGTCCAAGCCGTCTCGGTCGTCGTGCCCACGTACAACTACGGCCGGTACCTCGAGCAGCGGCTTCAGAGCATCTTCGATCAGACCCACCCCGTGTTCGAGGTGATCGTTCTCGACGATGGCTCAAGTGATGACACGGCGGCCGTCCTGGAGCGGATCACTCGCGACACCGACCGCGAGATTCGCGTCGTCACCTCCGCCACCAACTCGGGATCGGTGATGCGCCAGTGGAAGAAGGGCGTCGAGATGGCGCGCTCCGATCTGGTCTGGATCGCCGAGGCGGACGATGCCGCTCGGCCGACCTACCTAGAGCGCCTCACGGCCGAGTTCGACACCCAGGACCCGCCGGTCTTCGCATACTCGGACTCGGCCCAGATCGACGAGCACGGCGCTCATCTCGCCGACTCCTATCGCTACTACCTCGACGAAGGCACCGACGGCCTGTTCCGCTCGGACTTCCGCATGGACGGCCGCCAATTCCTCGAGAGCCTCCTGTCGGTGAGGAACATCGTGCTGAACGCCAGCTCGGTGCTCTTCCGCCGGGACACGATCCTCAAGGTCCTCTCCGAGCTATCCGAGGAGCTCGAGACGTTCCATTTCGCCGGCGACTGGCGCGCCTACGCCGCACTGTGCGAGCGCGGCGATGTCGCCTTCGTGGCCTCGCCGCTCAACATCAACAGACGGCATCAGACGAGCACCTCGCTGGGCACATCGGTCGACCACCACGTCGCCGAGATCGAGCGAATGCACAAATACCTGCGAGCCACGGTCGACGACGAGTCACTCGCCGATCGGCAGAAGCAGTACATCAGGACCGTGATCGATCACCTCCGGGGGTGACGTTAAGCGCGACCGCGGCCCGGGCAATCTCTCATCGGTCGACCGCCTGATTGGTAGCCGGTCAAACATGTGCATCCGGGGCGCCTCGGCTGAAGGCGTGCAATGCGCTCGCTCACGTCCTGAGGAATCGGCGCCATGGCCAAAATCGGCGCGCGTCCGCCGAGTCGGCATCGCGCAGATATCCGACAGCGGGGATGATGCGCTCGAAGGCGGCGATGGTCGGCGTGATGCATGCCCGGCGATCGGCATCGGTGAAAGCCGAAGTCGGGGCGCAGGTCGTCGCTTACGCCGAGCCGACACGCCGGGTACCAGGACAGGTAGTACCTCCCCGTCGAAGAGATGCACCCGGCGTCCCCGGGCGTGCCAGCTCGAGCGCGACACACACGCCCTGAACGCCCGCCCCGATGACGGCGACCAGGCGGCCCTCCGTCATCTCGGGGCAAGACTGTCATGGACGACGGAAGTCGCTCGCCACCACGAGCGAGGACAGCCGACTCCGCTCGGCCCTCGGCCAGTCATCCGGTGCCTTCGACCCTCAGGATCTTCACGGTGCCGAAGGAGAAGAGCTCCTCGACCTCGACACCGTCGTATCCCCGCACCCGGTCGATGTCGATGGGCGCCCCGAGGAGGGCACGTGTCGTGTGGTAGTAGTAGCGGTATCCCCTCGAGTTCAGGGTGCGCACGGCTTCGGCCGCCTCCTCCTCCGACTGGAGCGCCTCGAAGAGACGAAAATTCTCGTGCGTGTCCGGCGAGGCGAACGAGATGAAGTCCACGGCGACCTCCGCGGACGTGAAGACCGGGAGCCACATGCCGGCGTCGGCCGGGAAGACCGCGTGGCTGCGGATTCCGCTGCCTTGGATGGCGTTGTTGATGAAGCCCGGGTCCGCCCCGAGGTTGTCCCGGATCCATTGGAAGGCTATGGCGTCGTCGGTCGTGACCATGGCCTGCTCGCGGCTGGCACGGTGGAACTCCTCATGGGTGTCCCCGGTACGAATGCCCACCAGGGGCACCGCCACAGCCAACAGCAGGAGAGGCGTCGCCACGCCGAGGGCGCGGCGTGACCGGGCGGCCGCACGGCGTTTGAGGCCGCGGCTCTGGAGGTCGGCAGCCGGCCCGGGAGAATCCAGGGCGCCGACGACGGCCTGGATGGCCGCGGCGTACGCGATGGCGAACAGCGGGAGGAGCAGCAACGAGGCCGCCTCGCGACTGAGGTAGTTGAAGAGCGGGAGCGACAGCAACGGGACCAGCACCGGGGTGAGGAACCCCGCCGCGATGACGACAAAGGCGCCTGCTCGCACCATCCCGCGTCCCAACACCGCGACCACGACGAGAGCGGCCACGACCAGTGGAAGGTGATCCAATGCCGACCGATACGGTGCGTCGCGGACAGCCAGATATGCCTCCTCGATGGCTCCGCCGAGGCGATCCAGATACGCGCCGCGATAGTCGAACGTGGCGAGGGGGTCTGCGGACACGTCGACGTCCCAGAGGCCGAGAGACAGCCAGAGCCCGCCGACGACGGCAACGATCGCCACGGCCCATCCGAATGAGCGGATCAAAGCCAGGAGGTCCTGTCGCGGGGCGCGGCGGCGAGACCAGGCGGCGAGCAGGACTCCGAAACCGGTCAGCACCGACACGATCAGGAAGGTCCCGTGGTGGACGAAGAAGAGCACCAGCACGGTGCCCCCGAGGGCGAGGCCGCGAGCCCGGGTGGGGCGCTCGGCCATGAGGGCGAGAGAGACGAACACGAGAGGCAGGAGGACAAGAGCCAGCACGAAGGCGTTCTTTCCCTGTTCGAGGTAGAGCCGCTCGGGGTAGGGGCCGAGGAACATCAAGACGGCCAGGGCGATGGCGATCGTCCTCCGGCGGGTTATGACGTAGGCAGCAACGGACCATGTCACGACCGAGAGGGCGCTCGCCACATTGGTCGCGTAGTGAACGGTCAACGGTGCGGTCGATCCGGTGGCGTCGGCGAGGAACGCCGAGAAGATGTGAAGACCCGGGGCGTAGAAGTAGTCGATGGTGCGGGCATCGAGGATGCTCTGCGTCATCCAGGCGTGGGCATATGGGTCCCACAGGATGGGAGCGAGAATCCCGAACGTCGAGGCGACCCGGCTGAGCAGTGCCAGCCCGAAAACCAGGGAGATGGCTGTGAACGTCGCCGCGTCTGCCCGGGGGGGCTCCCAGACCGCCGCATCACCAACGAGATGCCGTGCGGCCACGACGATCGCCGCCGAGAGAACGAGCCACACGGGCGACAGCGGTACTCCGGCGATGCGGAGGATCCCACCGAGGACGATGACGGTCCCCACGTTCGCCAGGCCGATCACCGGCAGCGACACCCAGAGGTTCTGCCTCGTCACCCTGATGAAGGCGACCGCCGGATACGCAAAGACGAAGGCCAGGAGAAAGGGCCGCGGCGATGCGATGGCCAGGGCGGCGAGGACGACGAGCAGCGACACCGGCACCGGTCTCGGCCGGACGCGAAGGCCCGCGGCGGGGATCCGCGTCAAGCCATCCGATGGCGCACCCGGGGCCCGATCAATGAGCGTCACGACGACGCGGGAGCGATGCCGCCGGTACCGCACGCCCAGCAGAGAGGCGGCACCCAGGGGCGCGGCGGCGCCTGAGCCGGGGCGCTCAACGCCCGGCCGCCAGCAGACGGGTTTCTCTCTCCGATCACAGGACTCCTCGGGCGGGCATGGTACCGAAACAGTGGGTGCACTCTCGGGGTCGGGTGGTGGTCGAGGGTGGGCGGCGATCGCCCTTGGCCCATAGGATGCCCCCGGTGAGGGCGCCACACGTTGTTCCGCCGACCGAGACGGGTGGGGTACTCCACCTCCTCCCCGTGGACACCGCACGCGGCGGCCAGGTCTATGCACGGGCACTGGTCGACGCCCTCGACGCCCCCGCCGAACGCCATCGCATCCTGACACTGTTCGACGCTCCCCGATTCGTCCTCAGGGCGGATGTCGAGTTGGGCGTCCGCGACGGTCGTCTGCACCGGCTTGGGTTCGATCCCCGGGCGACGACACGCCTCTGCAGGGTGCTCCGCCGCCTCCAGCCCCGGGTCGTCGTGGGGCACGGCGCCGAAACGGTCAAGTACGCCGCATTCGCCGGGCTCGGTAACACACCACTGGTCTATTACATGGTTGGGTCGGCGGATCCCCGGTTGCACCGCCAGCCACGGCGCCTGCTCCACTCGCTGTACAGCCGTCGGGCGACGCGGATCGTGGCCGTCTCCTCAGACGTCGCCGATGAGGCGCGTCGCCGTCTCGGGATCTCGCCAGACAGACTGACCGTCATACCCAACGGACGCGACGGCACGGTGTACCGCCCGCTCCCCGGTGAACGCGGCTCCAACCCCAGGATCGTGTTCGTCGGCCACATGACGACGTTGAAGCGTCCCGGGCTGTTTCTCGACGCCATCGAGGAGGTGCGGCGACGCGGTCTGTCGTTCAATGCCCTCATGGTCGGCGACGGGCCCCTCGAGGCGAGCCTGCGGCCCAGGGCCGAGAGGTTGGACGTGGAGATGTTGGGCAGGCGCAGCGACGTCCCCGCGATCCTCGGCACGAGCGACATCCTCGTGTTCACCAGCGTCGCGGAGAACGAGGGCATGCCGGGGGTGTTGATCGAGGCGGGCCTGTGCGGGGTCGCCGTCGTATCCACGGCCGTGCCCGGTGCCAGGGACGTGATCGAGCACGATCGCACGGGGATCATCGTCGGCGTCGACGACCGGAAGGGCCTCATCGATGCCCTCCACCGTCTCGTCGCCGACAGGAGCCTCAGCGAGGAGATGGGCAGGCGGGCCCGCGAGCGGTGTCTGGCGCACTTCTCGTTCGACGAGAGCGCCCGGCTTTGGAGCGAGCTCCTCGACGGGCTCGAGGGCGACGCCGCGGAGTGGAGGCGGCACCGATAGCCGCCTCCGGTCGCTCGAGTAGGGTCTCGCCGTGACGACGGACGGCACCTTCTCCGTGGCCTACCTGACGACCGTCGACATGACCCTGGCCCTGCTCCTCCGCAGCAACCTGGCCACCCTGCGCGATGCGGGGGCGGAAGTGATCGGCATCAGCGCCGCGGGCCCGTGGGTGGCGAGCCTGTCCGACAACGGGATCCGCCACGTTGCTCTTCGCTCGTCCACCCGTGGAATGCATCCCCTTGCCGACGCCCGGGCCGCGGCGCAGCTCTGGAGGGTTCTCCGGGCGGAGCGACCCACGATCCTCCACACCCACAACCCCAAGCCAGCGCTGTACGGGCGCATCCTGGGCCGGATCGCCGGGGTGCCGATCGTGGTCAACACCATCCACGGCCTCTATGCGACGGAGGACGATCCGTGGCCGAGGCGGCTCATCGTCTACGCACTCGAGGCGATCGCCTCTCGGTTCGCCGATGCCGAATTGCTCGTAAACCCCGAGGACCTCGCCGTCGTGCAGCGCCGGCGCCTGGCGCCGCGGGGGTCAACGCGCCTCGTCGGACACGGACTCGACCTGACCCGATTCGATCCCGCACGGGTTCGACCGAAGGCCCGGGCCGAGGTCAGGGCCGAGCTCGGGCTGAGCGATGACGCGGTGATGATCGGCGCTGTGGGAAGGCTGGTCGCCGAGAAAGGATTCCCAGAGCTCTTTCGTGCGGCGGAATCGCTGGACGGCGATCAGGTCATCGTCGTGATCGGCCCCATGGACCCCGACAAGCCCGATGCCCTGACGGAGGCGGACGTCGAACGGGCCAGGGATGCCGGGGTGAGAATCCTCGGGACCCGGTCGGACATGGAGCGGATCTACGCGGCCATGGACGTCTTCGTGCTGCCATCGCATCGTGAGGGGTTGCCCCAATCAGCGATGGAGGCGGCGGCGATGGGACTGCCCATCGTGGCCAGCGACATCCGGGGGTGTCGCCAGGTGGTCGACGACGGAGTGAACGGGATTCTCTTCCCGGTCGGAGATGTCGCCGGCCTCACCGCCGCCCTGCGAAGGCTGTCGGGCGACGCCCGGCTCCGCCGGGCCATGGGCGAAGCGAGCGCCGACAAGGCGAAGCGTGAATTCGATGGGGCAGCCGCCTTCCGGCGAGTGATCGACGCCTACCGCGACGTGGCCGTGCGGAAGGGCCTCGCACATCTCCTCCCGATGGGGCTGCGGGGAGGCCTTCCACTGAAGATCCGGAGCGCGCTGCCGGAGGACGCACCCATCATCGCCCGGCTCCACGCCGGGGGGATAATCGAGGGGTTCCTCCCCCGGCTCGGGCGGAGATTCATGACTCTCCTGTACCGGTCCCTCATCGCCTGGGACGACGCGGTGGTCCTCGTCGCCGCCGATGCGGCCGGGCCGGCGGCGTTCGTTGCCGGAGTCACCGACGTCAAGGCGTTCTACCGGCACTTCCTCCGGCGGCATTGGTTACGAGCTGCCCTTGCCTCCCTGCCCCGGGTGCTCGCCCCCGCCAATCTGCGAAGGACGTTCGAGTCGATGCGATACGCCGACAACCGCCTCGAGGTCCCCGCAGAGCTCCTGGCTATGGCCGTCATCCCCTCGGCCCGCGGACGCGGGCTGGCGACCCGACTCGGAGGTGATCTGCTCGAGCAGCTGCGCAAACGGGGAGCAGCTCGCGTGAAGGTCGTCGTCGGTGCGGACAATTCGATGGCAATCGCGGCGTACCGGAGAATGGGTTTCTCCGATGCGGGGTCCACTGAGGTGCACGCCGGTACCACCTCGAAGGTGATGGCGTGGCCGCTCTGACCCTGTTTGCCGCGGCGATCAGCCTGGCCTGGGCCGTGGTTGCGGTCTGGATCGGACCACGGGTCGGGTACGTGGATGCACCCGAAGGGGATCCGCTAAAGACCCACACCCGGGCCGCCGTCCCTCTTGGAGGAGTCGGAGTGTTCGTCGGCGTCCACGCGGGGCTCTTCCTCGGAGACAGCTTCGAGCCCGCACTGCTCGCCGCCTCTGCGGTGGTCGTGACCGTGGGCCTCGTGGACGATCGCCGGCCCCTCCCGCCCCTCGTTCGCCTCGCCGGCTGGGGTGTCGCCGCGGCGATCGTGGCGCTCGATGTTCCACCCGGGGCCGGAGTGACCCTGGGAGCCCTGGTGGCCGCCGCGACCGTCCTCTCCATCGCCTCGGTCAACCTCTTCGACGGGCTCGACGGGCTGGCGGCGTCGTCGGCGCTCGTCGCAGCCGGGGGGCTTGCCCTCCTCGCCGTCGCCAGGGGCGCCGATCACGCGTTCCCCCTCCTCCTCCTCGGAGCCCTGGCCGGATTCCTGGTGCTCAACTGGCATCCGGCCCGGGTCTTCCTGGGGGACTCCGGTGCCTACGTCGTGGGAGTGCTCCTGGCCTGGGGGATGATGGTGGTCAGCCCTGGCGGCGGCACCGATCTCGTGGTCGCCGCAGGCGTCCTGGGGGTGTTCGTCATCGACCTCGTCCTGACCATCCTGCGGCGGCTCGGCCACAGACAACGTCTCTTCGCCGGCGACCGGTCCCATGTGTACGACCAGATGCATCGGCGAGGCTGGCCTGTCGCCGGCGTCGCCATCGCCGCCGCCGCGCTCCAGGCGGCCTTCGTCGCCGTGGTCCTGCTCGCCGACCGACTCTTACCGGCCGTCGCCGCGGCGGTCACGGTCGCGGGGGTCCTCGCGGTCGCAGTCGGAGCGTTCGTCCTCGGTGGCTTCACCCGGACGAGGGACTAGCCGCGGCCACCGCCTCGGCATGACGGTGGATGCGATCCAGCCCACGGCACACGCGGTCGACGACATCGATCTCCATATGGCTCCAGATGGGGAGGCTCACGACGCGAGCAGAGATGTGATCCGTGATCGGCAGCTCGGCGGTCATAACATCGCGGTAGGCGGTCTGACGATGGACCGGCGGGGCGTAGTAGCGGCGCGTGGCGACGCCCTCGGCACCCAGTGCCGCCACGACGGCGGTCGGCCCGCATCCGAACGCCGCCGCGTCGACGAGGACGGTTAGATCCTTCATCGAGCTGCGCGACCCGGGTGGGAGGGCCTGCCACTCGAGTCCCGGCAGATGTTCCAGCCGCTCCCGGTAACGCGCCGCGACCGCGTTACGACGCTCGACCCGATCTTCGAGATGGCCGAGGCCGGCGAGGGCGACCGCGGCATGCAGCTCGGAGAGCCGGGCATTCAACCCGGGGAATCGGGTGTCGTAGTCACCCGGGTTGCCGTAGTTGCGGGCCGTCCGCAGGTGCTCGGCGAGCGAGGCATCGCCGGTGGTGATCAGCCCACCCTCGACGCCGCTCAGCACCTTCGTCGGAGTGAGCGAGAACACCTCGGCAGCGCCGTATCTCCCCAGCGGTGTGGTCCCCTGTCCGGTGCGGACCAGGGAACCCGCGCCGTGGGCGGCATCGAAGATCAGGCCGGCGCCCGCTCGCGCGGCAGCCTCGGTGAGGCCCTCGACGTCGCAGGGGACGCCGGAGACATGGACGCCGATGATGAGAGCTGGGTTCCCGGTGACATCCTCGGGGCGCAGAGTCCACGTCGCCGGATCGCAGTCGGCGAAGGAGACCGGCAACCCGTTCCAGCGGACAGAGTGAGCCGTGGCGGGAAAGGTGAAAGAGGGGACCAGGACGGGGCCCTGCGGATCCAGCGCCTGGACCACCAGCATCAGGCCCACCGTGCACGAGGACACCGCCACGCAGTGCCCCACGCCGAACGCGGCGGCCGTCTCCTCCTCGAGGGTGCGCACCACTGGCCCGTCGGTCAGCTGCCCGCTGGATAGCGCGGCGCGCACCCGCTCGATGATGGGCTCGGCGTCCTCCGTGGTCGGCCGGGCGAACGGCAGGGGCGGGTCGAAGAGGGGCTCCCCCCCGAGGATGGCAGGAAGCGCGGTCACCGAGCGGCCCATGCCGTCTCGGTCGGCAACGCCACCTCTGGGAGCAGGGCACTCCGCCGTCGCCGATTCTCCCAGATGGTCAATGGGCGCATCGTGTCCACCACAGTGAGAACAGGATGCCACGATCGGCCGATCGGCGTCATCTCCGCAGAACCTCGTCGTACACCGCCTCGATGGCGCGCACCATCGGCTCCAGGCCATGGCGGGTCGAGGCGTGTCTACCGGCCGCCGATCCGAGGCGGGCGGCGCAATCGCGGTCATCGAGCAGCCGTTCGATCCCCGCGGCCAGAGCGTCGGGGTCCCCGGGAGGGACGAGGATCCCGGTTTCTCCATCCTTCACCAACTCGGTGACGCCGCCCACCGCGGTCGCCACGACTGGACGCCCCAGCGCCATCGCCTCGAGCAGGGCCACGCCGAACGCCTCCACGGTCGATGGGTGGACGTAGACGTCGGCGGCCGCCATCAGAGACCTGGCATCCGCTCGCTCTCCGAGGAAGCGGACCCGGTCAGCGACACCCTCTGACTCGGCAAGGCGCTGCATCCGCTCGAGGTCCCCGGGGTAGGTCTCCGCTCCGATGGAAACGATCGTCGGTGACGGCGACCTGAGTCGGGCGGCGGCGCGCACGAGATCTTGATGCCCCTTCCCGGGACGGATGTTGCCGACATGAACAACGAGGCGGTCAGCCGCGGCAAGTCCAAGCTCGGCACGCGCCTCGCGAGCCGCCCCGGGCGTGACCGCGACCTCCACCGCGTTCGGAATCACGACCGGGTGGGGTCCTGGGTACGACGCCACCGAGTCGGCAACGGCTCGAGACACAGCGATGACCGCCCGGTTACGTCTGTATGTCATGCGATTGGCGATCCGAGTCGACAGCCGGTACGACGAAGCGATGCCGTGCTCGGTGTACACCACCGGAACCGGAGAAACGGTGCGGGCGATGATGCCCATCGTCGGAAGGTGGGCATGGACCAGGTCCACCGACTCGTCGAGGATCAGGCTCCGCAGCCGCCGGGCGACGCCTGGAGAGAGCCGGCGGGAGCGGCCCAAGCAGCGCACGTAACCGCCGAGGCTCTCGATCTCGCCGACGAGGGCGTCGGCCCAGGGCAGGGCGTACGCAACTATGTATCGAAACCGGGAGCGGTCCCAATGCCGGGCGGCCTCCGCAACCATGCGCTCGGCACCTCCGATGTCGAGGCCCTTGATCAGCACGAGCACCACGGGGGTCGTCGTCATGTCGTCGGGAGCACCCCGGCGGCGACCGGGCGGCGGGCGACGAATCGGGACAGCGCCATCCGGGACCTCCTCCCCGCATCTGGGCGGCCGCCGACTCTAGTTTCTCCCGTGTCGGAACCCGGACACGCCGCGCCCCCTGACAGTGCTCGTAGAATCGGTTCACCGATCCGGTGTTCGGCGGCATGGGATCGCGGTGGTAGCGGCCGTCGTGGGTTGCGGCACAACCTCGACGAGCTGCGTCGCCTGGTCGGCTCGCCGTGCTCCATGGGAGGGCAGATGGCAGAAGGAGACAACGGGGTGTGGTCGGCGCTGGCCACGGCATTGGCGCGACTGCGCGCCGACATCTCCTTCGCCGTCGTCGACTCGGTGCTGATCGTGTTGTCGTATCTCACGGCCCTGGGTCTGCGGTTCCTCGACAGCGGTTCACTGTCCGCGTGGTGGCCGAGCGTGCTCCGGGCCCTGCCGGTGATCGTGGCCGTCCACCTCGTCGCCAACGTGCTCACCGGCTCGTACGGCCACGTCTGGGAGCACGCCAGCGTCGCCGAGGCCAGGCGGGTGGCGGTCGCCACGGCGAGCGCCGGGACCACCCTCATCCTGGGCTCGTTGCTTCTCGACATCCGGCCCGTGCCGCTCATGGTCCTTGCCTCCGGGGCACTCATCTCGCTGGTGTGCCTCGGCGCTGTCCGCTTCAGATCGCGGCTGTTCTCGTTCCGCCGCCTCATGGAGGACACCCGGGAACGAGCCCTCATCGTCGGCACCGGGCGGGTGGCGGCCGACGTAGCGCGACACACCGTGACATCCCCCGACGGCGTGACGATCGCCGGGTTCGTCGAGACCGGAGACGGGCGCCGCGGCGCCCGCCGGCTCGCCGGACTTCCGCTGCTAGGCGGAATCGAGGATGTGCCCCGGCTGGTGGAGCAGCTCGGGGTACGACAGGTGATCATCGCTTCGGAGCGCGGCGCGGCGATCGCCCGCCGGCTCGTCGACCTGTGCGTCGACGTCGATGTGAGGTTCCGCATCGTCCCTGTCCTCGACGAGGTCCTCACCGGGCGGGGAGGCCTGGACATCCGCGACCTCGAGGTGGGAGACCTCCTCACCCGAACCCCGGTGTCGACGGACCTCGAGGCGGTGGGAGCGACTGTGCACGGCAAGCGGGTCCTGGTAACCGGAGCCGGCGGCTCGATCGGCTCCGAGATGGTCTCCCAGCTGCTCGCCCTCGAGCCAGCCTCCATCGTCGCTCTCGACAACGACGAGACCCACCTGCACGAGGCCATGGTCGGATGGGCGGCATCGTCGGGAACCGAAGTGTTCCCGGCCCTGGTCGACATCAGGGACCGAGCCGCACTCGAGACCCTCATGAGGACGCACGGCCCTCAGGTCGTCTTCCATGCCGCCGCCCACAAGCACGTCCCCCTCCTCGAGTCGTGGCCTGCAGAAGCGGTGAAGACCAACGTGATCGGCACCCGCAACCTCCTCGACGCCACCGCCGACAACGGCCTGGAGCGCTTCGTGCTCATCTCCACCGACAAGGCGGTGAACCCCGAGGGGGTGATGGGCGCGTCGAAGCGACTTGCCGAGATGCTCGTCCAGTCCAGAGCCTCCGCGGGCCATCGAGCGGCGAAGTACGCCTCGGTGCGGTTCGGGAACGTTCTCGGAAGCAGGGGCAGCGTCGTCCCCACCTTCGCTGCCCAGATCCGGCGCGGTGGGCCGGTGACGATCACCGACGAACGGATGACGAGATACTTCATGACGGTCGGCGAGGCCGTGGAGCTGGTGCTCCAGGCGTCGACCCTCGCCGAAAGTGGCGAGGTGTTCGTCCTCGACATGGGAGAGCCGGTGCGCATCCTCGACCTCGCCAAGCGCATGATCCGGCTCGCCGGTCTGGTGCCTGGCGAGGAGATCGAGATACGGGTGTCGGGCATCAGGCCTGGCGAGAAGCTCGACGAGACCCTGGCCCACGGACCACTCGCCGGCACGTCACATCCTCAGATTCGCCAGGCGCTTCCGAGGGCGCTTCCCGATCCTGATGCGCTCACGCGCATCGTGGACCGGTTGGAGCGCCTCGCCGATATAGGAACGCCCACCGACGTCCGCCACCTGCTCATGGATGCCGCTGCCGACACCGAGCAGACGTGGGAGGACATCTCCCCATCGATGATCGGCGCCTCCGACGAACCCGGGGATGGCCGGGGTGAGGCGCCCTAGTACCCGCTCAGCAGGCCCATCTTCCGCGCGTACTGCATCGAGCGAGACAGCAGCCAGAGGCCACCGGTGAGGGCGATGGCGTCGAAGACCCCAAGGGCGATCACCGCCGTCCCGACCGGGACGGTGAACGATCCCGGATCCGCCATCAGGGCCTCCCGTGCCGCGTTGATCACATAGGTGTGCGGTATCGCCCAGCTGACGTACTGCAGGGCACGGGGGAGTTGCTCGACCGAAAAGAGCGCGCCCGCCAACACGGAGGCAGCGAGCCCGTAGAGGACGACCAGGGGTTGCGCCCGCTTCGACAGCACCATGAATGCGGCGGTGACGGTCCCGATACCCACGCTGGCGAGCAGCCCGAGCACGAGTATCAGCAGGAAGGCTGGGACCCCCCCTATGTCGATCTGCGCCCCGAGCGCCAACCCGATGGCGAATACAATGGCACCGCTCACCACCCCGAGCAGCACTCGCCACAGGTTCATCGCGAACGGCAGGACGGTCCACGGGACCGGTTCGACGAGGAGCGTCTCGAAGGTGCCCCGGTCCTGGGCGCGGCCTAGCGCCCAACCGAAGCCGGTGAGGGCCGCCTGGAGGACGGTCGTCACCGCCAGCCCGATCATCGCGAAGGTGAAGTAGTCCCCTCCTACGGTCGCCGCACTCCCCACCAGCTCGCCGATGAAGTAATAGATGAACACCGGAACGATCAGCGCGAGGTGCTGCAGTATCAGCCAGAGCGGGTAAGAGACGTCCTCGACGAAGTCCATGCGCAGGAACGCGGCGGCGACCGCCGCCGGCCGCATCGGCCTGGAGGGAGACGCGACCCCGGTCACGAGGTGACCGATCGAGCGCCGCGCCGGTACATCTGGGCCAGGACGTCCCGGAGAGGAGTCGTGACCTCGCGGACGTCCGTCACGGAGGCGAGTAGCGGTCCGAGGCTGTCCATCACCCTGCCCACTGTGGCACCGCCGAGTGCCGTGACAATCACCGTGCCCCCGTCCAGCACCTCTGCTTCACCTGCCCCCGACGCCTGCACACGCGCCACGGCGTCACGAGCCTCGGCCGCTCCGCCGAAACGCAGCTCGAGCCGCGGTCGATCCCAGGTGCGACGCAACGCCTCGAGGTCGCCGTCGTAGCGCACCTGTCCGTCGTCCAGCAGTACTACGTGCGACTGAAGCGCTTCGATCTCCTCGAGGCGGTGTGAGCTGATCACCGCCGCCAGCCCGCGTTCCTCGACAATCGATGTGATGATCCCGAGCAACTCGTGAGCAGCGACGGGATCCACGGAGCCGGTGGGCTCGTCGAGGACGAGCACTATCGGGTCGTGGAGTAGCGCCCGCGCCAGCTGGAGCCGGGCACGCATCCCGGCCGATAGGGACACGACCGCGTCCTCGGCCCTATCACCCAGACCCAATCGGTCGAGAGTGGAGACGATCCGCGATCGAAGGTCGTTGCCCTTCAGGCCCTGGAGCCGACCGTGGAAGTAGAGGTTCTCGGCACAGGTCAGCCTCATCAGCAAGCTGCGCTCCTCGGCGGGCATCCAGCCCACCAGCCGCCGCACCGCGACGGACTCCGTCTCGCAGTCGAGACCCATGACGCTCGCCCGTCCCGCACTGGGCGTGGTCAGGCCGACGAGAACCCTGAACGTCGTCGTCTTCCCGGCGCCGTTGGGTCCGACCAGGGCGCATACCTCTCCCCGACCCACGGCGAAGCTCACACCGTCCAACGCCACGACATCGGAGCGGATCGCGGTCCTCACGAGAGCCCGCATCCACGCCGGTGTGGGCCGATAGATCTTGGACAGGCCCTCGACCCGAACGATCGGCTCGATGCCTGCGGACGCGCTCATCTCCGTGCCCTTCCCCGTGGATCGTCAGAGGCTAGTACCGGGGGCATACCCTCCTACCCCCGCCCGCGTCGTCGAGAACGGGCTCGCGGGTACCGATCCACGGCCCGCCGGGAGACCTCGTCGAGCCGCCAGGCATTCCGCTCGATCTCGAAGACCTCGAGAAACCGCGAACGGGCGTTATGGGACACGCTTTGACGCAACGAGTCGTCGTTGAGAAACCTTCTCACGCGGTCGGCGAAGCCGGCCCGGTCACCTCTTGGGACCAGTCCCGGATGGGTCTCGCCCAGCACCTCGCGAATTCCCGGGTTGTCCACGGCGACCACCGGCAGACCCATGCCCATGGCCTCGATGGCGCTCGCTCCGAGGCCTTCCGAAGTCGAGCTGCTGACGAAGACGTCGGAGGCGGCGAGGAGATCCGGGACGTCGTCGCGGTGGCCCAGGCGGATGACGGTCCCTTCGAGTCCCAGGCGATCGATCGCCTGATCGATGGATCGTGTTGCGGCGCCGGGCGCCCCGGCCAGGAGGACCTGGAGCCCCGGACGATCTTCCAGCAATAGAGCGACGGCCTCCAACAGGCTGCCGTGGTCTTTGATGGGGTGTTCTCGCGCCATGTAGACAAGCACCGGCGCGTCCTCGGCGATCCCGAGGCGGCGTCGCAGCTCGGCCGGCTCTGCAGTGACGCTCTCTCTCGGATCCGCACGGAGGTCCGGTATGACCGCGATCGCCTCGGGATCGATCCTGAACACGCCAACCGCCCTGTCTGCCACCGGCTGTGACACCGCGCGTATGGAGACCCGCTTCCCACGAAGGATGAGCCCGTGGATCGCATGGCTGGCTCGCAGGCCGAGACGCGCTCTCATCGAGGGAGCGGAGGCCAGGTCGTCGATCTCGTAGGCGACCGAGGTGAGAGTCACCAGCATCGGGATCCTCGACGGTCCGGTGGCACGAGCGGCGGCGAGGGTGGAGCGGAAGAGGACGGAGTGGACGAGATCGGGCTCGAAGTCGGCGAACTGCGATCGGATGAGCCGCGCGTCCGCCCAGCGGATACCGGGCCGGCTCGGCCCAAAAGCAATGCTTACCGGCAGGCCCGCAGCCGCCTCCCGGGAGGGGGGATCCCCGCGAAGCACGACGGCGCGGTGCACCGTATCGGCACGGTTCCCCACCACCTTCAGGTAGGAGAGCATCGACACCTCGGCGCCCCCTCCCCAGAGCGAGTCGACGACGTGCAGAACCCGCACAGTCATGGGGTCCTGCGCGCATTCGATCGCCACCGCCGCCGCCTCACCCTCACCGGGAGCGACTCGAGGCCGACGAGCAGCAGTGACGGGTGGGGAACGACCTGGCGAAGCGCCGATGCCCACTCGCGCCGCTGGAATGCCGCCTTGGCGCCGACGTAACGACTCCGGCGCCGCTGCACGCGGAGTCGCCGACGGAGAGAGGATCTCACTCGACCGGGAAGGTCACCGGCATCGTCGAAGACTTCCGCCGTCGTCTCGGCGGCTCCCATCCAGAAGTCGCTCGTGGACGACGACACGGTGCTCCGGGTCACCTCCTTCCGGTAGCGGTACATCGGATCGGAGACGAGGATGGGGTTGGCCGCAGCTCGAATGCACCGAAAAGTGAAGGCGAAATCCTCAGTGGCGTGCGCGCGGTACCGGAGACCGTTTTCCAGGATCAAAGAGCGATCGATCAACGGCATCACGGGCCCCAGGTCGCAACGGACGAACAGGTCGAGATCGAGGCTCCGGCACTCGCCCCGCAGACCCAGCCCACGGTCGGTGAAGAGCGTCGAGACCGGGGTCACCGACCCATCGATGGGATCCACCATCTCGATGAGGACGTCGTCCGCCACCAGGTCGGCGCCTTCTCTCTCCGCCGCCTCGATGAGGGCGGGGAGTCGGCCCGGCGCCCAGGCGTCGTCGGCGTCGAGAAGGGCGATCCACCGGCCACTGGCATGGTCCAGTCCGACATTGCGCGCCGGACCGGGGCCGCGCCCTCTCGCAACGGTCGAGAGCACACGGATTCTGGGATCGCTGATCGACCGGGTCACGGCCACGGTGCCGTCCGTCGACCCGTCGTCGACCACCAGGATCTCGACGATGACCCCCTCGTCACGGCCTATCGAGGCCAGCGCCGCGGCGATCCGAGGCTCCTCGTTGCGCGTCGGCACCACCACCGAGACGTCCGGTACGGACCGGCCCCCGATCACTTCCGGTCCGCCCCGGGTCCGATCCGGCCTCCGTCCCAGTCGAACCGCCGGACCTCCATCCGACTCGTGGGGGCGGCGACCGCCGATGCCCACCCGGGTGCGATCGGGACATCCCACACGAACCACCGTTCTCCTCGTCGGCCACGCACCCGCACCCGGGAACCCGACGCCTGGAGGGACATGGGCGTCTCGATCGTGGGGAACGCCAGTCCCAGCCCCTCCCCGATGCCCTTTGACACCGCCTCCTTCCGCACCCATGTGCGCAGAAACGCTTCGGGCATCTCGTCGGGGCCGAGCGATCGAACCCATTCCTCCTCTCGACGCGACAGGACCCTCCCGAACAGGTCCTCCGGGTCGCCGACCGACTCGCGGCTCTCCACGTCGACGCCAACGTCGACGGCTGCGATCGCGCAGACCAGCACCTCACCGGAATGGGAGAGGTTGAAATGGATGGGTTGGCCGCGGAGAAGCGGCTTACCGGTCGGCCCGTGATGGAATCGGAGGCTCTCCCCGGTCTCACCGAGATAGCCGCCCAGGAGCGTCCGAGTGAACGAGCGACCGGCGACGAACCTCCGTCGATCCGCAGGCTGATGGAAGCCTCCTGCTCGGGACGCCTCGCCTTGCGTCAGGAGGCGAGGGTCGCCGCCCCTGGTCGCCTTCGCCACCCAGACGTGCAGCTGGTACCGGTCGAGGGGACGAGATCCTGCGTCGCCGCGGCGCCTACCACGATCGGCGGCCGCGCTGCGTCCTGCCCCCGGATCAATATCGAGCTGTCGACCTTCCTCGCTCATACAGCCGCCACAGTAAGGGGTCAGCGAATAGGCTCGCCCCGGGATCAGGTTTCGGTTTGCCACAAGCCGAAACCTGATGGAGCCAGCGACCTATTCGCTGACCCTCTAAGTCCCGATGGCTCCTGCCCGGCCGAGACACGGGTCGACAGACCTCAGCGGGATGCCGATCCCACCCGCCGATAGACCTCATACCAGCCGTTGCTGAAGATCCTTTCGAACGATCCCTTCTCCCGCTCCCACGCGGCGACGTGCTCGGGTCGCTGCCAGGAGGACGGCTCCAGGCCGACGATCACGAATTGCACCGCGTCGGAGATCGGCAGCCGCGTGCCCTCTGGTGGCACGTCGACGGTCCCGTAGTTAGAGGCGTAGAACGGATTGGGTCGAAAGTAGACATGGCGACGGCGGGCCAGGTGGGCCGCAAGATCGTGCTCGGCCGACACGACGGCGTCGTCGGGTATCAAAGCGAGGGTCTCACGGGCGGCGACCGCCCTGGGGTGAGAAGGGGGATCGTACACCCGGGCGTCGCGCGCCATCGGCAGGGTGCTCCACAGAAAGGCGCTCAGCATTGCCGCACCACCGACCGCGGCGGCGACCCAGATCCGCCGTCGGCGCTCGACGGCTCCCAGGGCATACACGGTTCCCATTGCCAGGATGGTGGCCAGTACCAGGCTGTAGTGGTACCGCACGCTGTGCTGGTATGGAACCTGAGTGCTCAGCAGGTTCACCAGGACGACCAGGCTGCCGATGGCAGCGATGCCGGGGCGCCGCAGGAAGACCCAGGCGAAGGGGGCGGTCAGCTGCAGGAGGTACCACGGCCGCTGCCCCGACAGGAGGTAGCCGACGACGGCGCCGGGATCCGTCACGGCCGTGTCGAGGAGCCCCATCGGCCCCCCGAACGGGAGGCGGTTCCCGTGAAAGGTCATGTTCCCCCCGCTGAAGTACGGGATCACGACGAACAAGGCGATGAGTGTGTAGGCAGCCCCGGCCACCATGGTGTAGATCCCGATGGAGCGCTCACCGCGGAATGCCACCCAAAGTCCGAGGGGAACGATGACCAGGGCAGTGTCCTCCTTGATCAGGAGAGTCAGGGCAACGCACACCCAGTAGGGGCGCCAACGGCCTTTCACTGCGCTGTAGATGGCGAATCCCACGAGTAACGGGTAGAAGGCCTCGGGATGGAACTCCTCCATGTTCTTCCACGACACCGCGGGGTGTAGGAGGTACACCACCGCGATCAGAAAGGCGATCCCCTCGCCGCCGAGACGGTGCCTGGCGTAGAGGAAGACCGGTAGGGCTCCCGCGGCGATGGCGACCGATTGGGCCCCGAGCAGGGCGCCGGTCGTCGGGAAGACCCAGTACAGGGGGGCAAGAAGGACGAGGATGAAGGAGGTGTGCTCCCCGAACAGATGGACGCCCCGGAGGGTGATGAACGGGGATTCGAAGCGCGACAGCAGCCAGATTCCCTGCTCGTAGATCCCCAGGTCGTACGCGCCGGTGCCCAGTCCATGATGGGCATCGAGGCTCATCCGGGTCATCACCACTGAGTAGGCGACGAGCACGCCGAGCAGCGACCACTGCCACGCGGTCCTGTGCCGCAGCCACTCGACCAGCGTCTCGACCCGCCGACGCGCCGCCATCCCGGGCCGTGCCGGCGAGCCGTCGACCGCCACCCAAGCCCTCGCGCCCTCGCTCACCACCCCCGGAAGGTACTACCGGACTCCCATCTGATAGGCGAACCCGGTTCCAACTGTCGTCAGGTCGATACCACCTCCTCGGTCCGGTCAGCGACGGCCAGGGCTCGACCCTTCGAGTTCCGCCGCAAGCTGCCCCATCGCGACGGTCCGGATCAGGCCCTCTTCCCGGAGTGATGCCGCCCGCTCGATGACCCGCTCGAAGCTCGACAGGGCGAGCTCCGGCTCGGCGAGAAGATCCTCGGGATGGAGCCACAGGTGATACAGCGACCGCGTGCGGGCCGCCAGGTCGAGCCGGCGGACCTGCCGACTGGTCCACACCGCGACGGGCATCCAACGGGCGCGTTTCGAGGGCCCGAAGAAGTTGGTCTCGGGTAGGTTCCACATCCCCGAGACCCGCTCGGGGAACACGGCGGACCCGGGCCGTGGCCTGGCCCGGTCGATGGCTCGCGCCACCACTCCCTTGAGACCCCCCAGGTGATCGAACCCGCGGGGGCGATGGCCCCGGTATGACAAGTACCCGTGGGCGGCGAGGACGTCGAGGTGGCCGATCGAGTTGCGAGCGAACACGAACGAGCGCAGGTCCACTCCGACGGAGGTCGCCGCGGCATCGCAGGCGGCGAGATCGGAGGAGAAGGCCTCTCTGCTGCACCCCGGGTCGCCGGCGAGGAGGTGCGAGAAGGTGTGACATCCGATCTCCTGAAGGGGAAGGGCCGCGCGGATCATGTCGACGACGTCCCGCCCATACCAGAGCGGGTCCGTATCGAGGTCGGTCGCCGGGTCGAGACGGAGCCAGTCGCCGTCATGCCACTGGTAATCGGGGCGGAAGACGTCGGGGTGCATGACACCGCCGACCGGCCGGCACGAATCCAGGAAGAGGTGGCCCACGACCGCCCAGGTCGCCGGGATGTGGTGTCTCCGGAACAGGTCGAGCAGCGATGCGATGAGCGCGCGCTCGTCCTGCGCCCTCGTCGGCCCGAGGCCCTCGATGGCTTCGAGACCCTGATCATGGACTCCCCAGCCCATCTCCAGATCGATCGACACCACGAACGCCGCCACCTCGAGTGGGCTCGCCCTGGTCTGGGTGCTCCTCGCCGACGCCATCGCCCGGCGAGCCTACCTCGGGAGGGCCCCGAGACCGCCCCGACCGAACGACCGCCATCGAGGGATTAGCGCAGAACCGCCCACCACCAGCAATTGCTACAGTCGGCCCCCTCCCCAAATGTGAACCCGAGGAGGGACCATGACGAGCCGTATCACCCGGTGGGCCGCCTTGCTGCTGGCGATGGCGATGCTGGTTGCGGCGTGTGGTGACGACGACGGAGCCGACGGAGAGGAGCTCGACCACATCTCGCTGCAGATGAGCTTCAGCCCCACGGTGAACTGGGTCCCCTACCTCTACGGCATCGAGAACGGCATCTTCGAGGAGCACGGCATCGAACTCGAGTTGATTTCGAGCACGGGCGGAACCTTTGCCTTGCAGCAGCTCAACGAGAATCACGTGCAGTTTGCCCAGGCCGACATGATCGGCTGGCTCGCCGACCAGGCAGCGAACGACCCGCCGACCACAGCCGTCATGCCTCTGCAGCAACGGCCGAGGGTTGGTGTCCTGACGACGGTCGAGGCGGACTCGTTGGAGGACCTGGTCGGCTACAGCATCGCCCACAATCCCTTCGATCAGTTCCGCTTCATCCTGCCGGTGATCCTCGAGCTCCAGGGTTTGGAACGCGACGCGATCGGGCTGGAACCGATCCAGCTGACCAACTCGTTGCTGGTCGACGGCCAGGTGGACGCGGTCATGGTCTACCGGGGCGGTACGCTGACCGCCAACCTGCTAGAGGCCCAGCGAGCCGGGATCCCGGTGTACCACCTCGAATTCGCCGACTTCGGATACGTGAACTACGAGCACGTGGTCGTGGTTCGTGACGAGGTCATCGCGGGGAACCCCGATCTGGTGCGGCGATTCCTCGCCGCCCTGGAGGAGTCCATCAGCGGGGCGATCGAGGCCCCTGACGACGAGATCGTCGACCTGCTGGCGACCCAGATCCCCGCCATCGACCGCGAGGTCCAGACGGCGGCGTGGCAGGACGTAAAGGCGATCTGGGACCCCTCGCTGGAGTTCGACCCCGACGTGGTGGCGATCCTGCTGGGATACGTGCGCGACGGGACGGGCATCGAGCACGACATCCAGCCCGAGGACGTGTTCACCAACGACCTGCGCCCCTGAGCGGGAGCGCGACCCGACATCCTGCTCGACGGGGCTGATCCGGCACCTCGGCCGGGTGTTCCTCAGGTGCGCGGGGCGGCGGCCTGCTCGAATCCCGTCTCCAGGTGCTCACACACCTCGCGGATCCAGGGCATCACCACCAGGTCGTCGTGCTCGGCGTCGATCTCGACGAGGTCGACGACATCGTGCAAGAAGGCGTCCCACTCGTTGCGACGCCGCTCAGCGCGTCCTCTGGATGCGATGAAGAGAACCTGCCCGGCATAGCCCTCGGGGCGGTAGTCCCATTCGGCGCGCTGGCACATCCTCCAGAAGTGGAAGTCGCGCAGAGAGCCCCGAAGAGGCCTACCCGTCCGCATGCGCAACTGGATGAGGGCCATCCGGCGGTAGTCGTTGAGTCGCCTTCGCATCCCCGCGATGAGGTACCGGGTCTTGCCCAGCAGGCCCAGCCGCCGGATCCGCTGGAGGTGGGTCCCCTCCGAGCGGCGTGGAATGTCGGAGTCGGTGGGCCGGTGGGTGTCGAGGAGCACCAGGCATTCGGTCGACTCACCCAGGCGGTCGAGCAGTTGCGCCATCTCGAGGGCGATGAGCCCTCCGAAGGAGAGTCCTCCGAGCAGATACGGGCCGTGTGGCTGCACGGTCTGGACCTCCGCCAGGTAGCGAGTCGCCAACTCCTCCACCGGGCGATACCCCATCGGTACGCCGTCGAACCCGGGTACCTGAAGCCCGTACACCGGCCGGTCCGGGTGCAGGTGCTTCGCCATGTCGGCCACGAAGAAGGTGCCCCCATTACCCCCGTGGACGAAAAACAGCGGGGTCTTCGAGCCATCGGTCCGCATCGGGACGAGTGATGCCTGACGGGACCGGCCACCCCCCTCCCGGATGACCTCCGCCAGCGATGCGATGGTCGGGGCTCGGAGCAGCGTCGTCGGCGCGAGGTCACGATCCAGCCTGCGGGCGATCTGGGCGAAGACCCGGAGCCCCTGCATCGAGGTGCCGGCGAGCTCGTCGAAGAAGTGGTCGTCCGTACCGAGATCGTCTCTCCCCAGGACGCCCTGCCAGATGGCGACCAGGGCCCGCTCGATGTCGTCGGCCGGCGGCCTGGCTGGGCGGTCGGGGCGCTCGATGACACCTGCGATGGGGAGCGCCCGCCGATCGATCTTCCCGCGGGGAGTCAAGGGCAGCGCGTCCAGGGTCACGAAGCTCGTCGGGATCGCGTATGCGGGAAGGACCTTCGTGAGTTGCTCACGCAGGCTGCCGCTCGAGGGTGGACGGTCCTTCTGCCGGGGCACGACGTAGGCGATCAGGCGGACCTCGCCGGCGAACTCCTTTGCGATCACCGCGCCATCTCGTACCTCGGTCAGTGAGCCCAGGGCCCGCTCGACTTCGAGGACATCGACCGAGTAACCCCGGACTTTGACCCGATCGTCGCGGCGACCGAGAAAGACCAGGCACCCGTCAGGCTTCTTGATGGCCAGGTCGCCCGATCGGTAGACGACTCCCTCCCCTCCGAGCGGGTGGGGCACGAAGGCCTGCTTGGTCAGCTCGGGATCCCGCCAGTAACCATCGACCAGCCGGAGCGACTCCACGTACATCGTGCCCGGCTCGCCGGGAGGCACCTCGTTGCCGTCGTCATCGAGGACGAAGATGCGGACCCCCTCCATCGGATACCCGACCGGGACGACCTCACCCTCGACCACGGTGCTCTTGTCGATCACGTAGCGCGCGATGACTCCGGTCTCGGTCGTCCCCAACCCGTTGACGAGAACGCAGTCGTCCGGGAAGTGGCGCTTGTAGAGCTCGACGTCGCCGCGCAAAAGCGGCGCGCCCGACGCGTAGATCGCCTGGACCGTCGGGAAACGCATGTCCGGGGAGATCCCCTCGAGGGCCGCGCGCAGGCTTGCCGGGCCTGCCCAGAGCAAGGTGATCTCCTCGTCGTTGATCCAATCGGCAAGGCGATGGATCCCCTGAATCCTCGGATCGAATCGGCACGCAGTGGCTCCACTGGCCAGCGACCGGAAGATCGAGCCCATGGCCGACGTGAATGCCAGCGCGGGAATGACGGAGACACGAGAATCGGGACCGATCTCGAGAGCGGTGATCTCGAATCGATACCCGAGATCGCGATGTGTCCTGGCCACGCCCTTGGGTCTCCCCGTCGAACCCGAAGTGAAGATGAGGTATGCCGGGCTCGCCGGGTCGATGCCGCGGCCGGGATTCTCTCGAGCCGGGCCTGACCGAGGGTGGATCGTCACGAGATCGATTCCGTCGAATCGGGCCGAATCGAAGGACGGGCGCCTCTCATCATCGGTCAGTAATAGACGGGCGCCCGACTTCGCCAGCATCCCCCGGATCCGATCCGGGGGATCCTCTGGACCCACCGGAAGGGCGGCATTGCCCGACTTGATGACACCGAGGAGGCTGGTGATGAAGGTGAGGTCGTCGCCGAAGGCGATGGCGACAGGCTCCTCGGCATGGCCGATGCGGTCGAGGACGGTCCAGGCCACACGGTTGGCCTCGTCGTTGAGCTCTGCGTAGCTGATGTGGCGGGTGGCGGTCCGAACTGCCTGGGCATCAGGCCGAAGAGCGGCGTGCCGTTCGACGAGAGTGGGCAGCAGGTCGCCGATCGGCGGCCCGGGCAGCGATTCGTCGCCCTCGCCCGCAGAGCCAGACCGACGGCTGCTGTTACTCTTCATCGGCCCGAGAGCATAGTGAGCGCCCGCGCTCGACCTTCCGGGCGCCAACCCATCCACAGAGCAACGCCCCCTCGTGAGCGACGAGTACGGGCGAGCGAGGACCGAATGTCCCTGTCCAGGCAGGATTCAGTTGTCGTGAGGCTGAAGGACGTTTTCAAGGCCTACGACGCCGCGACGAAGCCGGTGCTCGCGCTCGAGGGTGTCTCGTTAGACGTGCATCGCGAGGAGTTCATCGCCGTGGTCGGCGCCAGTGGGTGCGGCAAGACCACCCTCCTCAATCTCATAGCCAGCCTCCTCCAACCGACCTCCGGCAGCATCGAGCGATCCCAGGAGGTCGACCGTCCCGGCGGGACCGGGATGGTCTTCCAGACCCCGACGCTGCTCCCCTGGCGGACCGTCGTCGACAATGTCCTCCTTCCCGCCGAGATCCTGGGCATGGACCGAACGGAGGCTCGCGCCAAGGCCCTCGACCTGATTCGGGGTGTGGGCCTCGGGGGATTCGAGCGTGCCCTTCCCCACCAGCTGTCGGGCGGCATGCGCCAGCGGGTTGCCCTGTGCCGCGCCCTGCTGTCCGATCCACCCCTCCTTCTCATGGACGAGCCATTCAGTGCCCTCGACGCGATCACGCGGGAGGCCATGACCATCGAGCTTCAGCGAATCTGGATGGAGCACCGCAAGACGGTGGTGTTCGTCACCCACGTGATCACCGAGGCCATCTTCCTCGCGGACCGCATCGTCGCTCTCTCGCCCCGACCGGGGAAGGTGACGGCGATCCTCGACAACCAGATCCCCCGGCCTCGCACCGTGCACACCTTCGAATTGCCCGAGTTCTCGGAGTACTCGGTCAAGGTCCGCGAGATGATCGGCACCGACTGGGGCGACTCGTGACGGCGCAGCGATCGAGGTCGACGGTGCTGGGCGGCGATGCCTCGAAAGCGCTGACGATCGCATCGCTGCCGGTGCTCATCGCGCTGTGGGAGCTCCTCGTTGTGGCGCTCCAGACTCGCGAGAGCGTGCTACCGCGGCCGTCTGCCGTGGCCGCCCTGATCGTCGACGAGTTCCCGGTGCTCGTGGAGCACACCTGGATCACTGCCAAGGAGGCGGTGGTGGGCCTGGGCCTCGCCGTGCTCGTCGGCGTGGGACTCGCCGCGGCGATGACCATCTCGAGAACGGTGCGCGCCATGCTGATGCCGACGATGGTCGCCTTCGTCTCGGTGCCCAAGATCGCCTTCGCCCCGCTCTTCATCATGTGGCTGGGTTTGGGCTACCGATCGAAGATGATCACCGCCTTCCTGGTATGCGTGTTCCCCATCATCGTGAACACCACCGGCGGCATGCGCCAGGTGGAGCCCGACATGCTCAACCTCGTCAGGCTGATGAGAGGGAGCAGGCTCCAGGAGTTCCTCAAGATCAGGATGCCGAGCGCACTCCCCGCACTCTTCGACGGGCTGAGGATCGCGGTACCCCTCTCGGTCATCGGAGCGCTGGTGGCCGAATTCATCGCCTCATCCGCCGGCCTCGGCTACGTGATCATCTCGGCCCATGTCCACTTCAACGCCACCCTGGCGTTTGCCGCCATCTTCATGATCGTGATGCTCTCCATGGCGCTCTTCGCGATCGTCATCCTGGTCGAGAAGCGCCTGCTGCCCTGGCGCCCCTCGGAGCGGATGGTGGGTTAGGGCGACGGCGATCGGCTGGCTCCCCGCCGGCGGGCCACCCACCCGGAGGCGAACCCCCCGAGCCGGGCGACCAGGCCGACGTACCAGGCCATCGGGAGCCAGAGGGAACGCGATGCGCCCCACGCCCACCGGTACTTGTACCGGGTGTTCCTCCAGAGAAGCAGGAGCAGCGGGATCAGCCCCGGGGGTTCCAGCGCCGCCTCCACGATCAGCCGAACCGCGGTGAGGAGCGCGGAGATGGCGACGATGCGGTACCGGAGGCACCAAGGGCTCGACCGCACCTCCGACCGGGGGCGACGCCGGTGGTCACGGTTGCCGCCGATGGCCGCTGGTACCGGCGCGGCTCGCCGGCTTCGAGCGCCCTCGGTGCAGGTCTTCTTCTACGGCAACCCCGGCGACATCATCCTCGCCGCTGACTGGGACGGCGACGGCGACGACACCGTCGCCGTCTACCGGCCCTCCAACGGTAGGCTCTACGTCAACCTCAACAACGGACCCGGAGCCGCCAACTACACCCTCTACGTATGGCCGTATGCCGCCGCATCCCGGGCGTGAGCCACGGCCGGCAAGTCCAGCCGGCACCGTGCGGGACCCAACCCCGCCACAATCCTCCTGCGGAGGTACCCTGCCGCCGGTCAATGAAGCGTTTCGTCGATCTCGGCCTCGTCCTCGGACTCCTCGTCCTGGCATTGGCGCCCCTACCGGCTTCCGCGGGCACACCGCCGGTCGTCGAAGACGGCGCCAACCCTCCGGTCAGCCAGGAAGAGCAGTGGTTCATCTATGAGGTCAACCGAGCCCGATGGGACCCGTACGGCTACGCCGCCGAGCACGAGTTCACCGTCCCCAGCGGAACGCCGAGCCAGCTCCCCCCTCTAGCCGTCAACGACGCGCTATCGGTGTCCTCCCAGGTGAAGGCTGACCGGATGAGGACTGTCGGCTACGCCGATCACTTGTGTGGCAGCACCTATTGCGCCAATCGCCTCGCCGCCAGTGCCGGGTACCCGCTCCCGTTGTGGTGGGAACTGAACACCAACTACATCGAGGCGATCTGGGGCTCGAACGAAGTCGCCTACCCATCGCCATCCACCTTCCTTGCGTCGCCCAACCACCAGAGCCTGTTCCTCAAACCGGCTCGCACCGACATCGGAGTCGGGTTGGCGACCGACACCGACTCCTACTTCGCCACCCACATCGCCGAACGGGACGCCTCGCTGGTCCGACCGTTCGCCACCGGGGTGGTGTTCGACGACGCCAACGGCAATGGCCGGATGGATGTCGGCGAGGGAGTTTCCGGTGTCACGGTGTCGGCCGGCACCGGGCTCAGCACCACCACCAACGGCGGGGGCGGGTGGTCGCTCCCGGTGGGGGCAGGCGGGTACGCGGTGACGGCATCCGGTGCCGGGTTCTCCACCACCGTCGCCACCTTCACCGTCGGCTCGTCGAACGTCGGTGTCGACTTCCGCAAGATGGGAGGCGGCACCGAGGCCATCGTCCGCGCCCCCGATGCTCCTCCAGGGCCGTGTCCGAACGGCAAGACGTGTGACACGGTGGTGTTCGTGTCGCAGTATGGGGAGTGGTTCCGTCACAGCACGCTGGAGGCGGGTGACCCGGTGTCCTCGTTCGTCTTCGGGAACCCCGGTGACATCCCGTTCATGGGCGACTGGAACTGCAACGGCACCAAGACCCCCGGCCTCTACCGCCAATCCGACGGGTTCGTCTACCTACGCAACACCAACACCCAGGGCAACGCCGACATCACCTTCTTCTTCGGCAACCCCGGAGACGTCCCCATCGTCGGCGACTTCAACAAGAACGACTGCGACACCGTCTCGATCTACCGGCCCTCACAGGGACGCTTCTTCATCATCAACCAGCTCGGACAGAACAACGGCGGGCTC
>Ga0214472_10000851_pt1 | contig 36342 bp, 39 predicted proteins | sample RVTome_6_FD_207662 | JGI IMG/M metagenome (GOLD analysis project Ga0214472, IMG submission 207662) | Soil microbial communities from uranium-contaminated site in the Upper Colorado River Basin, Wyoming, United States - RVT140D175 | ecosystem: Environmental > Terrestrial > Soil > Contaminated >...
AAGCGCATCCATGTGCGTGCCCTGCGCGCCCTGGTCTCCGGTCAGGGTCTCCATATTCGACGCATGCATCGCGTTGCGCATGCCGCGCGTGGGACGCGGCTGGAGCTTGAGAGGCGTGGAGAACGGCGAGCTGGGCATCGTATTCGAGATCTCGTGCGAGAGCTCGTAGCATTTCGCTCCGGGCGCCGCGAGATGCTGCGCGGCGCGCCACCAGGTCGCCGGCCCCAGCGTGTTCGCCATGCCGCGCTCGTCGCCCTTCGGCCACGGCGGCATCGCAACCGGCGGGCCCTTGTAAGCATCCTTCATTTCGTGCTTCTCCCATCAGTTCATCCAGCCCTATGCTACCTCCGCCAGCATGCGCCCCAGCAGCCAGCCCGATCCCGCGCCGGTGCCTGCGCCCGGCCAGGTCGACGCGCCGCACAGGTACAGTCTCTCGACCGGGGTGCGATAGCGCGACCAGCCGAGGAACGGCCGCAGGAAATACTGCTGGTCGAGGTGATGGCTGCCGCCGAGGCTGTCGCCGCCGACGAGATTCGGATTGGCGCGCTCGAGATCCGCCGGCGACAGCACGCAGCGTCCGAGGATCCTGCTTCGCAGGCCGGGCGCATAGCGCTCCACGAGCTCGATGATCCGGTCCGCGTAGGCTTCCTTGTCCATTGCCTGCGGCACCACCCGCACCTGGATCGAAAGCACGTGCCTCCCGTGCGGCGCCCGCGATGGATCCGCCAGCGTGGGCTGCGCGACGACCAGCACCGGCTCCTCCGGCAGCACGCCGCGCAGCGCCTCCCGGTAGGCCTTCGACATTGCCTGCAGCGAGGGAGCGATGTGCACGTAGGCGAACTGGCGTGCGCCGGGTGCGCGCCAGTCCGGAAGGTCGGCCAGCGCGAGGTGGATCATCATCGTTCCGGGGCCATGGCGGAAGTGCCGCAGCCTCTCGATCCTCACCAGCTTCGCGAGTGGGGCCGGCGCGAGGTTCGCGATCACCGCGCGGCGTGCTCCGATGCGCTCGCCACCGGCGGCTACGCCGCTCGCCGTGCCGTTTTCCACGATGATTTCGGTTGCGGGAGAAGAACAGCGCAGCTCGCCGCCGTGAGCCCGGAACACGCCCGCCATCGCGCCGATCATGCTGGCGGCCCCGCCCTTGCCGAAGTGCAGGCCGTTCGCCTGCGAGGACATGCACTGGATGAAGCCGAACAGGCCGCCGCCCGCGATCTCGGGCGCGAAGTCGAGATGCATGCCCCAGGCCGCCCACAGCGCCTGCACCTTGGGATGCTCGAAATGCCTGGCGACGAAGCCGCGCTGCGACTGCAGCGCCAGCGGCGCCAGATGCAGCGCCCGCGCGAGCGCCCAAGAGGGCATGGGCTGGCGCAGAAGCGAGCGCAGCAGCGGTCCAACCCGCTCGAAGCGCTCCGTGAGCGCCCGCCAGGCCTGCGCGTCGTGCGCGGACAGGCGGCGCAGCGCACCGAACGTCTCCTCGAGCGACATGCTGACGCCCAGGGCGTCGCCGTCGGGAAACACGGAGCAGTAGGCCTTGGTGGCGTGCGCGAACGCCAGCCCGTGCGCTTCGAGCTCGTCGTGGAAGTCGCGGCGGAACGCCGATGCGGCGAAGCCGTTGAGGTTCGTGGCATAGAGGTCATGGCGAAAGCCGGGAAGCGTGACCTCCGCCGTGCGCACTGCGCCGCCCGGCTCCGCCTGCGACTCCAGCATCAGCACCTTCCACCCCGCCCGCGCCAGGATCGCTCCGGCGGCAAGCCCGTTGTGCCCGGCGCCGATGACTACCGCGTCGTACATCGGGAAACCGCCATTCTCACTGGTACGGCATCTCGAAGCGGATTCCCCGGCGCCGCAGCTCGGGGAATCCGCCGGGATGCACTTTCGCCGCGCCGAGGTTCGGCTCGACCTGGGTCGCTACCCCGTCCTCGACCCGGACCGTCAGCAGGTCGGGCCCGGCCACGCATTGGTAGCAGTACTGCGGCACATCGCGGACTTCACGTGCCATAGGAGCTCTCGATGACGCGGATCAGGGAGTAAAGCGTGCGATTGAAAGGCGCATCGATGCCGAGGCGCTCGCATTCCCTCAGGACGGCCCCGTTGAGGCAGTCGATCTCCGTGGCGCGGCGGCCTTGGACATCGATCAGCATCGACGGGAAGTGGTTGCGCGCCTCGTGGGCCACCGCGCGCAGGAAGGCGAGCGCTTCGGCCTCGTGGAGTGCGATCCCCTTGCGGCCGGCGGCGGCGACGATCTCGCGCACCACGCCTTCCAGCACCGGCCAGGCGTCCGCGCGCTCGGCGAGGCGGCCAACCGGAAGCCGGGTGATGGCGCACAAGGGGTTCAGGCTGCAGTTCACGATCAGCTTCTTCCAGATCCTGAGCTCGATGTCCGGCGCGAGCGCCGCGTTGATACCCCCGCTGGCCAGCAGGGAACACACCGCCTCGAGGCCGGCGTCGCGCTTGCCGTCGTGCGCCCAGAGATAGGTCTCGCCGCGGCCGGCGTAGCTCGCCTCGATCCGCGCCGGGCCGAGCATCTCGCTGGTGAGGGTCGTCAGGCCGTAGAAGATGCGGTTCGCCGGGAACAGCGCCCGGATCGTCTCGACGTTGCCGAGCCCGTTCTGCAGCGTGAGCAGCACGGTTCGCGGGCCGACCAGCGCGCGCGCGGCGGAAAGCGCCTCGCGCGTCTGGTTGTACTTGACGAACACCATGACGACGTCGCCCGGCCCCGGCTGCGAGGCGTCGGTCGTGGCGTTCAGGCGCACGACGCTTTCGCCGCTTTCGTGCTTCACCGTCAGGCCGCCGGAGCGGATCGCCTCGATGTGCTCCTGCCAGCGGTCGACGACCCAGGTCTGCGCCCCGGTTTTCGCGAGGTGGGCGGCGAACAGGCTTCCCATGGCGCCCGCACCCAATATGACGAAGCGCACGCCGGACTCAGTCCTCGAACATGCCGGGAAGGTACAGCACGGTCTCCGGCACGAACGTGATCAGCAGCAGCACCAGGATCAGGGCGAGCACGAAAGGCAGCGCCTCGCGGGTGTACTGGATGACGGTGATCTTGGAGATGGCGCAGACGATGAACATGTTCATGCCGACCGGCGGCGTGGCGAGGCCGATGGTCAGCGCGAGCACCATGACGACGCCGAAATGCAGCGGGTCGATGCCGTACGCCGCGATCAGCGGAACCATCACCGGCGTCAGCATGATGAGCAGCGAGATCGCCTCGAGGAAGCAGCCCAGCACGAGCAGCACGACATTGATCAGCAGCAGGAAGGCCACCGGGCTGGTGATCACCTGCGTGAGCGCCTCGGTCAGCATGTCGGGCGCGCGCTCGCGGGTGAGGATCCAGCCGAAAAGGGAGGCGGCCGAGACGATCAGCATGACCGCTGCCGTGATCGCCCCCGCGCTCACCAGGACGCCGATCAGCTGCGACCACCTCATTTCGCGGTAGACGAACATGCTGACCAGGAAAGCGTAGGCGGCGGCGACTGCGCCCGCCTCGGTTGGCGTGAACACGCCGCCCCGGATGCCGCCCAGCACGATCACCGGCATCATGAGCGCCGGCAGCGCTCCGACGGCGGTTCGCCCGGCCTGCCCGAGCGACATCGGCGGCAGCCTGGGATAGTTGCGCTTCTTCGAGATGAAATAGGCCGCCATACCGAGATACAGCGCGACGATCAGGCCCGGGATCACGCCGGCGATGAACAGCTTCCCGATCGACACGTTGGCGATCGCCCCGTAGAGCACGAACATGATGCTCGGCGGGATCAGGGGCCCCAGGGTGGCCGCTGCCGCGGTCAGCGCCGAGGCGAAGGCTTTCGAATAGCCCGCCCGATCCATCGCGGGAATCAGAACCGTGCCGGTAGCCGCGCAATCGGCGACCGCGGAGCCCGAAGTGCCGGCCATCACCAGATTGGATCCCACCAGGACCTGGGCCAGTCCGCCGGTCATCCTGCCGACGAAGATGCTCGCGAACTCTACCAGGCGGCGCGTGATCCCGCCCTGCTCCATGAATAGGCCGGCAAGCACAAAAAACGGCAGCGCGAGAAAGGGAAACGAGTCCAGGATGACCAGCATGCGCTGCCCGACCGTGACGAGCGGCAGGTCGGTCGCGAGGAGCAGGGCCGACACCGAAGCCACGCCCATGGACACCGCGATCGGTATGCCCAGGACCATCAACAGAAGGAAAACGCCCAGCAGAATCGCGAGAACGGTCAACTGCTCTCCCGCAGCTCCGGCCGCAATGCCGCGTTGACCAGGTGGAGGACGGTCAGCGCGGCGCCGATCACGGCGGCGGCGTACACCCAGGCGATCGAGATCTCCAGCGACGAGGACTTCTGCGGGATTGCGTTCAGCACGAGCAGCGCCGACACATACGCGAACAGGCAGAAGAACGCTCCGCACAGCAGCAGGTTCGCGAGCCGCAGCCATCGCTGCACGACGCGCGGCAAAGTCTTCACCAGCGAATCGACCGCTATGTGCTGCCCGCGGCGCGCCGCGACGCTGGTGCCGATGAAGATCGCCCAGATGAAGGCGTAGCGGGCGAGCTCCTCCGACCAGGTGAGGGAGGCCTGCACGCCGTAGCGGAACACGACCTGCGCCGTCGCCGCAGCGACGGTCACCGCGATCAGGGCAGCCAGCAGGATCTCGGCAGCCCGGTTCAGCCGCTCGCTACACGCCTCCAGCCACGCAAGCTGCATGCGCCGTCACTGGCCGAGCCTGCGCGCCATGTCGATCAGGTCCTTGCCGACGCGGCCCTGAAATCGCTCGTAGACCGAGGCGGTGCGCGCCCTGAACGGCGCCTTGTCGACCTCGAGCACCGTCATGCCGTTCTTCTCCAGGATGCCTCGGGCGTCGGCCTCGAACTTGTTATAGAGCTCGGTCTCGGTGTTGGCGCCGACCACCGCGGTCTCGGCGACGATCTTCTGCAGGTCGGCGGGAAGCCCCTGGTAGCGCTTCAGGCTCATCAGGTAGATGACGCCGGTGAACACGTGCCCGGTGAGCGCCATGTGCTTGTTGACCTCGTACATCTTCTCCGTGGCGGACGAGCCGAGCTGGAAATCCAGCCCGTCGATGGTGCCCTGGCGCAGTGCCGTGCTCACCTCGCCGTACTGCATGGGCGTCGCGTTCGCGCCCATGGCGTTCATGATGGCGACGTGGACCGGGTTGTCGAGCGTGCGGATCTTCAGGCCCCTGAGGTCGTCGGGGGTGCGCACCGGGCGCCGCTGGTTGACGACGTGGCGAAAGCCGGCGGTCGAGAAGGCGAAAGCCTTGAGTCCCTTCGACTCCAGCGCCTTCATCAGCTGCTGTCCCACCTTCCCGCTCAGCACCTTGTTCACGTGGTTCCAGTCGTTGAACAGGAACGGCATGTCGAACAGCATGAAGCGCTGGTCGAAGCTCGCGAGCAGCGGCGTGTTGATCACCGCGAGATCGACGGTGCCGAGCTGCATGCCCTCGATCATGTCGCGCTCGTTCCCCAATCCCTGGTTGGGGAAAAGCTGGATCTCGATGCGGTTGCGGCTGCGCTCGGCGGCGAGATCAGCCATGCGCTTCGCGCCCTTGTAGTAGAAGTAGTCGGTGGTCCCGAGCAGGCCCATCTTCAGGACCACCTTGTCCTGCGCGACGGCTGGCGCCATCGCGGCGGCCAGCAGTGCTGCCGTCACCCACTTGATTGCGTTTCGCATCGACATCGCGGCCTCCTCGCAGTGATGTATACGTAATGACATGAGCGCGGAAACCATATAGCATTCGCCGTCGCGCTGTCAACGCTCGGCAACTCCATGCGCAACGTCGATGTGTGTGTCGTCGGCGGCGGGCTCCTCGGCACCGCCACCGCGCTTTTCGCAGCCCGCAGGGGCTTGAGCGTGCTCCTGCTCGAGGAGCGCGATCTCGCTTCGGGCGCCTCGGGGGCGGCGTTCGGCGGGGTCTCCGTCGGCATCTACAGCTTCTCGGCCGCGCGCGTGCCGGATGCGTACGTCGCGCTGTCGAAGGCGAGCCTCGCCCTCTACGCACAGCTGCAGGACGAGCTCGGCGCGCCGATGGACTTCGCGCGGCCCGGAAGCCTCGATCCCTTCTACGAGCCGCGCGAGCTGCAGAGCCGCAAGGATCGCGTCGCCGGGCTGGCCGCGTGCGGCGTCGATTGCCGGCTGCTCGATCGAAAGGAAGTGCAGGCGGTCGAGCCCGCGGTTTCGGACCTCGTGGAAGGCGCGACGTACTGCCCTGCGGATGCGCACGTCACGCCCCCTGCCGTCACCTGGGCCTGGGCGGCGGCGGCGAAGCGCCTCGGCGCCGAGATCCTTACCGGCGTGCCGGTACGCAGGATCCTGCGCGAGGGCACCAAGGTCGTGGGCGTGCAGACCGACGCCGGCAGGATCTCCGCCGGCTGGGTGGTGAACGTCGCCGGCGCAGGCGCAGAGAGCCTCGCGCTCACCGCGGGCGTACGCCTGCCGGTCGCCTACTCGCGCGGCCAGATGTTCGTGACCGACCGCATGCCGCGCTTCCTCAACACCTACATCCACAACATCAAGCAGACGGCCTCCGGCACCGTGGTGCTCGGCGCCACGCGCGAATCGGGCGTCCGCGACACCGCGACCTCGGTGCAGGGCGCCCGCGAGATCCTCGGCTGGGCGCGGCGACTGCTCCCGTTCCTGGATCGCGCCCGCGTCGTGCGCAGCTGGGCCGGGGTGCGCATGGTGCCGCCCGATGGCTACCCGATCATCGGAAGCGTCGAAGGACTGGAGCGCTTCGTCCATGCGCTCATGCATCGCGGCGTGACCCTGGCGCCCATCGTCGGCCGGCTGCTGGTCGAGCTCATCACCGAAGGCCGCACGGCGCTCGACATCCATCCCTACCGGATGTCGCGCTTTGCGACTGCCACGGCAAGCGACCTCGGCGACGTGAAGGAGACCTTCTATGCCTCGGGCTGATGCCGGGCTGCGCACGCCGGGCATCGAGCGCGGCGCCGCATTCGCGATCGAGGTCGACGGCAGGCCGCTGCGCGCCCATGCCGGAGAAACGGTGCTCGGCGTTCTGTGGGGGGCGGGCATGCGCTCGTTGCGCCTGACGGCTCTCAAGGGCGAGCCGCGCGGCTTCCTGTGCGGAATGGGAACCTGCTTCGATTGCCTGGTAACGGTGGACGATCGGCTCAACGTCCGCGCCTGCCTGGAGCCGGTGCGCCCCGGCATGCGTATCTTGACTCGGCAGGGACATGCAGACCTTTGACGTCGCCGTGATCGGCGGCGGCCCCGCCGGCATGGCTGCCGCGCTCGAGGCGAGCGGCAGCGGTGCCAGGGTGGCGGTGCTCGACGAGTACGGCCGCATGGGCGGCCAGTTCTTCAAGCGGGCAGCAGGCGACTTCAGGCTGCAGCCCGCGCAACTCAGCGCCGAGCATGCGAGCGGCGAGAGGCTGCGGGCCCAGGTCGCGGAAAAGGGCATCGAGGTGCTGACGAACACCCTGGTCTGGGGCGTGTTCGAGGACAGGCTGCTGATGCTCTATCGCGAGGGACGATCCATCGCGCTGCGGCCTCGCGCCCTGATCATCGCTACCGGCGCCTACGATCGACCGGTCGCGTTTCCCGGCTGGACGCTGCCCGGCGTCATGACCGCCGGCGGCGCGCAGACCATCGCCCGAACGCAGTGGGTGAAGCCCGGCCAGCGGGTCGTGATTGCCGGTGCCGGGCCGTTCGCCATGCCGGTCGCGCAGCAGGTGGCGCGATCGGGGGCGGAGATCGTCGCCATCGTGGAGGCGACGCGGCCCTCGGAATGGCTGCCCCATGCCGGTGCGCTGTGGGGTCAGTGGCCGCGATTCAGGGAGGCGTTCAACTACTGGAGGAGCCTTCGCGGCGTGCCGGTCGCTTTTGGCCACAAGATCGTCCGCGCGATCGGCGAAGGCTGCGTCGAGGCGGCGGAGATCGCCGCCGTGGACAAGACCTGGCATGCGGCCGCCGGCTCCCACCGGCGCCTCGAAGCCGACGCCATCGCGCTCGCCTACGGCTTTCTGCCCAATGTCGAGATCGCCGAGGCCTGCGGCTGCGAGCTCGCCTGGGATCCCTTCGGGAGCGCGTGGTTCGTGCGTTGCGACGAGCGCATGGCGACCAGCGTTAGCGGCGTCTTCGCCGCCGGCGAGATCACCGGCATAGCGGGATCCGCGGTGGCCATGGCGGAGGGGCGCCTTGCCGGAATCGGCGCCGCCCGGTTCGTGGGAGCGATCGACGCCGCCGAGGCCGAGCGCAGGCGGCGCGGCCCGGCCGGCGAAAGATCGCGCCTGATGCGCTTCGCCGACGCGCTCAACCGGCTGTTCGGGCCGCGGCCCGGACTGTGGGAAGGGATGGAAGACGCCACTACGGTCTGCCGCTGCGAGGAAGTCACGGCGGGCGATATCCGCTCATGCGTGCGCGCCGGGTGCGCCAGCGTCAAGGGAATCAAGGACTGGACGCGGGCCGGCATGGGGCCGTGCCAGGGCCGGGTCTGCCGAAGCCTGGTGTCCGAGCTCCTCTCGCGGGAGAGCGGCGTAGCGCTGCGTGAGGTCCAGCGCGCGCGCATCCGCCCGCCGTTCAAGCCGGTGCCCTTCGATGCGATGGCGCAGTCCGAAGCGGCGGAGGCGCCGCAATGACCGAAATCGGCGTCGACATCGGCGGCACCTTCACCGACGTCGTCCTTGTACGCGACGGCGTCGAAGTGTGCCGCACGAAAGTGCCGTCGACCCGGGGCGATCCCATCGCCGGCGTGCGCCACGGCGTCGAGAAGGTGCTCGGCCACGCCAGGGTCCGGGCCTCCGAAGTGACCCGGTTCGTCCACGGCAGCACGGTGGCGATCAACGCGCTGCTGGAGCGCAAGGGGTCGGTGACCGGCCTGCTGATGACCGCGGGCTTCGAGGACACGCTGGAGATCGGCCGCCAGAAGCGCTCGCGCATGTACGAGCTGTTCCTGCAGCCCGAGACCCCGACCTTCATGGCGCCGCGGCATCGGCGCATCGGGATTGCGGAGCGCATCGGCGCCGACGGCAGCGTAGTGCGCCCGCTCGACGAGGAGGCGGTGCGCGCCGCCTGCCGCAAGCTGGCGAACGACCATGCCGTCAGCGCCATCTCGGTCTGCTACCTGTTCTCGTTCCGCAATCCGTCGCACGAGATCCGGACCCGCGAAATCATCGCCCGGGAGTGCCCGCAGCTTCGGGTGTCGCTTTCCTCCGAGGTCGACCCGACGTTCCGGGAATACGAGCGCTGCGTCGTCACCACGCTGGATGCCTATCTGCAGGATGCGGTGGGCGACTACCTGCAGCGCCTGGCCGAGGCACTCCTCCAGATCGGTATCCGGGCGAACCTGCAGGTGATGCAATCGCGCGGCGGCATCACCGGCGCCGACACGGTGGCCCGCCGCCCGGTGTCGCTCCTGCTCTCGGGCCTGGCTGCCGGCGTGGTGGGAAGCCAGTTCATCGCCGGGCGCGCCGGATTCTCCGAGGTGATCTCGCTCGACATGGGGGGAACCAGCTGCGACATAGCGCTCATCAGCGCCGGCAAGCCGCTCCTCGTCAACCAGACCCGGGTGGCCGACCTGCCGTTGCGCGCGCAGATGATCGACGTGAATACGATCGGCGCGGGCGGGGGAAGCATTGCATGGCTGGACGACGCGGGCGGGCTGCGGGTGGGCCCGCAAAGCGCCGGCGCCGAACCCGGACCCGCGTGCTACGCGCGCGGCGGCGCGGACCCGACGGTGACCGACGCGAGCCTGCTTCTCGGCTATCTCAATCCGCGCAACTTCGGCGATGGAGAGCTGGCGCTCGACGCCGCCGCCGCCGAAGCGGCGATGCGCCGGCTGGGCGCCAGGCTAGGGCTCGATCCGGTGACCACCGCCGCCGGCGTGCACCGCATCGTCAACGCCAGGATGGCCGACGAAGTGCGGCGCGTTTCGGTGCAGCGCGGCTACGACCCGCGCAACTTCTCGCTGCTGGTGCTCGGCGGCGCCGGACCGCTGCACGGCGGAGCGGTGGCTCTGGAGCTCGGCCTGCCGCGAGTCCTGGTCCCCGAGGCGCCGGGCGTGCTTTCGGCGCTCGGCCTGCTGGTGGCCAACGTCGAGCATGACCAGGCCGAGACCTTCGCCAGGCGCGCCGACGAAGTCGATGCCGCAACGCTGCGCCGGACGCTCGAGCGGCTCAACCAGCGCGGGCGGGAGAAGATGCAGCGCGATGGCGCGCCTTCCGGCGGCGTCGAGGTGCGCGAGTATGCCGACATGCGCTACGTCGGCCAGTCGTACGAGCTCACCGTCGAGCTGGCGGGCGCCGGCGACGCCGCGCTCGAGAAGGCCGTGGCCGCGTTTCACCGGCTTCACCAGGCGCTCTACGGGCATTCCGACGAGCGCAGAATCGTCGAATTCGTCAATCTGAGGACCGTCCACGTCCACCGCCTGCCCTCCAAGCCGGCGCCCGGGCAGCGCGCTGCACGCCATGCCGCCGCCGCGTCCTCGCGCCGGGCGTACTTCCCGTCCATCGGAAAGTACGTGGACACGTCGGTGTACTCGCGGGGCGACCTAGCGCCGGGGAGCGTGATCCGCGGGCCTTCCATCGTCGAGCAGGCGGACACGACGCTGGTGATCTACCCGGAGCAGGTGGCGCAGGTTCAGGCGGAGGGCAGCATCCTCGTGGAGGCAAAAAGTGAAAGCTGAATCGCTCGACCCCATCACCCTCGAAGTGGTGCGCAACCGGCTCGACGCCATCGCGCAGGAGATGCAGGACGCGCTGGTACGCAGCGCCTATTCGAACATCATCAAGGAGGGGCACGACTGCTCGGCGGCGCTGTTCGACCTCAACGCCGAGGTCATCGCGCAGGCGACCGCCCTGCCGGCCCAGCTCGGCTGCCTGCCCTCCGCTGTGCGCCGCGTCGTATCGCAGTTCGGCGCGCCCTCCATGGTCGACGGCGACGCTTTCGTGCTCAACGACCCGTACGACGGCGGCACCCACCTGCCCGATATCGCGCTCGTCTCTCCAGTCTTCCACGACTCGCGCGTGGTGGCGTTCGCGGCGTGCATCGCCCACCACCAGGACATCGGCGGCAAGACGCCCGGCAGCCTGCCGACGGATTCCACCGATATCTTCCAGGAGGGCCTGCGCATACCCCTGGTGAAGCTCTACGAGGCCGGCCGGCCCAACGCCACGGTGCATGCCTTCATCGAGCGTAACGTCCGCATCCCCGACATCGTCCTCGGCGACCTCGGCGCGCAGCTCGCGGCGCTGAACGTCGGCAAGTCGCGGCTCGGCCTGCTTTTCGCGCAGCACGGGGAGGACGCCTTGAGCACGTACCTGGCCGAGCTGCTCGACCGGGCGGAAACGCTGACCCGCAAGGCGATCGGCCGGATCCGTCCCGGCAGCTACAGCTTCGAGGACTACCTCGACAGCGACGGCGTGGATCCGGAAAAGCTGGTGCGCATACGCGCCACCGTCACCGTCGGCGCTTCGGATCTGCGGATCGACTTCAGCGGCTCGGACAGGCAGCTCAAAGGCCCCCTGAATGCCGACCGGGCGGCCGTGATGTCGGCGGTCTATTTCGTCGCCAAGGCGATCGGCGATCCGACCGCCCCGGACAACGGCGGCTGCTACCGCCCCATCCACGTCGAGTTGCCCGAGGGAAGCGTGGTGAACCCTAACCCGCCCGCCCCGGTGAACGGCCGGACCATCACCATGAAGCGCATCGTCGACACGATCCTGGGCGCGCTGGTCCCGGCCATGCCGCGCCGGATCCCGGCCGCGCCTTCGGGGCTGGTGCGCGTGCTGGTCTTCGGCGGCCACGATCCCGCGAGCGGACGCAGCTTCGTATGCACCGACTTCAGCACGGGCGGCACCGGCGCGCAGCCCGAGGCAGACGGCGTCGATTCCCTGGAAACCGACATCGCGAATACCATGAACATGCCCGCCGAGTCGCTCGAGCTGCATTATCCCCTGCGCGTCCACCGCAACGCGCTGGTCGCCGATTCCTGCGGCGCCGGCCGCACGCGCGGCGGACTCGGCGTCGAGCGGGAAATCGAGCTGCTGCGCGGAGAGGCCACCGTCACGCTGCGGGAAGATCGCCACCGCACCAAGCCGTGGGGCCTGTACGGCGGCCGGCCGCCGCCCTTCGCGCGCGCCGAGCTGCAGCACGCCGACGGCAGGCGCACGCCGATCGCCTCGAAGGGCGTTTTCCAGCTGAGCGCCGGCGAGCGCATCCATTGCTGGGCGACCGGCGGCGCCGGCTACGGAGACCCGCTGGAGCGCGCGCCGCACCGGGTGGTGCAGGACGTGATCGACGGCAAGATCTCCGCCGCCGCGGCGCTCGAGGACTACGGCGTGATCGTCGACGCCGCGGCCGGGTCGTACGACGCGGGCGGCACGCAAGCGCGGCGCGCAGCGCTGGGCGAGCGCCGCGGCCCGGTGTCGTGGATCTACGACCGGGGCACGCGCGAGGGCTCCGCATGAACCGGGCACGCGAGCTCCCGCTGCGCCTCGACGCGCTTCCGCGCCCGGCGACGGTCAAGGAGAACGTGTATGCCGTGCTGCGCCAGCAGCTCACGCACGGCAACCTGCAGCCCAACCAGCGCATCGTGGAAAAGGAGCTTACCGAGCAGCTCGGCGTTTCGCGTACGCCGGTGCGCGAGGCGCTCGGCCGCCTCGCCTCCGAGGGCCTGCTGGTGGCGACGCGCCGCGGCTACCGCGTTCCCCAGTTCAGCGCCGAGGACATGATCAACCTTTCCGAGATCCGCCTGCTGCTCGAGCCGCAGGCCGCCATGCAGGCGGCGGCCAACGAGAGCGACGTCGGCCTGGACGAGATGCGCTCGGCGATCTCGGAGGAAGTCGCGGCGCATGCCAACGAGGACGTCAATGCGTTCCTGGTCGCGCACATGCACTTTCGCAGCGCCTGGATGAGGCGGGTCAGGAACCCCCTGCTGCTGGAGACGCTGGCGAAGACCATGCATTCGCTCCAGCTGATCCGCCGCTGGACCATGAGCGACCCGGTCGTCCGCGGCGTGCTGATCGACGCGCATCGCGCTCTGCTCAAGGCGGTGGAGCGCAGGGACCCCGCCAGGGCGAAGGCGGTGCAGATCGAGAGCATCAAGAAGTTCAGGACGCACCTCGTGAAGCGGCTTTCGGGGGAAACTTCGGCGTAGCGCCTAAACGCCCAGGTAGGCCAGCCTCAGCTCGTCGTTGTCGATCAGCTCGGCGCTCGCGCCTTGCCACACGATGCGGCCCTTTTCCATGACGTAGGCGCGCTCGGCGATGGGCGCGAGCTCGTCCAGGTTCTTGTCGATGAGCAGGATCGAGTGGCCGAGATCCTTCAGCCGCCGCAGGCAGCGCCAGATCTCCTCGCGGATCAGCGGCGCCAGGCCCTCCGTGGCTTCGTCCAGGATCAGGAGCTTCGGCGAGAGCATGAGCGCGCGCCCGACGGCGAGCATCTGCTGCTCGCCGCCCGAGAGCGTGCCCCCCAGCTGGCCGGCGCGCGCCTCGAGCTGGGGAAAAAGCTCGTGGACGCGCGCCAAGGTCCACGGTTTGGAAAGGCGGCCATGGTTCGCGGCGGTGGCGATCAGGTTTTCCCGCACCGTAAGGGTCGGGAACACCTGGCGGCCCTCGGGGACCAGCCCGATGCCGAGCCGGGCGATGCGATGCGGCGCCATACCGCGGAGGCCGTGCCCATCGAAGGAGATTTCACCCCCGCTCGGTCGCACCAGGCCGACCACGCTATGCACCGTAGTCGTCTTTCCCATGCCGTTGCGGCCCATGAGCGCGACTACCTCGCCGGCGCGCACCTCCAGGCTGACGCCGAACAGCACCTGGTTCTGGTCGTAGGCCGCCTCGAGGGCGTCAATGCGCAGCATAGCGCTCGCCCAGGTAGGCCCTGCGCACCTCCACGCTGGCGCGGATCTCCTGCGGCGCGCCGCTCGCGATGCATCGGCCGTAGACCAGCACGCTGATGCGGTCCGCCAGCGTGAACACCGCATCCATGTCGTGCTCGACCAGCACCATGGTGTAGCGGCCCTTGAGCCGGTCGAGCAGCTTCACCAGCCGCTCCGACTCGTGGCGGCCCATGCCGGCCATCGGCTCGTCGAGCAGCAGCAGCTTCGGGCGCGACACCAGCGCCATCGCAATCTCGAGCTGCCGCCGCTCCCCGTGGGCGAGCTGGGCCGCAAGGGCGCCCTGCCTTTCGGCAAGCCCGACCTCCTCGAGCGATTGCAATGCCGGCCGGGTCAAGGCCTCCTCCTGCCTCGCCGGGCGCCAGGCGCCGAAGCTGTGGCCCCGGTGCGCCTGCGCGGCCAGCGCCACGTTCTCGAGCGCAGTGAACTCCGGGAAGATCGAGGTGATCTGGTAGGAGCGCGACAGGCCGAGCAGCGCGCGCCGCCAGCTCGGCAGCCGGGTGATGTCGCGGCCCTCGAACTCGATCACGCCGGCGTCGGGGGCGAGCTCGCCGATCAGCTGGTTGACGAGCGTGGTCTTGCCGGCGCCGTTCGGGCCGATCACCGCGTGCACCTCGCCGGGTCGTGCCTCGAAATCGAGCGCATCGCTCGCCAGCAATCCGCCGAATCGCTTCGTCAGGCCGCGCGTACTGAGCAGGGTCACTTCAGAAGGCCGTATAAGCCGCGCTTGGCGAACCGCGCGATCAACACGATGATCGGGCCCAGCACCAGCATCCAGTGCTGGGTATAGGCGGCGAGGACCGTTTCCAGGAGCACGAACACCACCGCGCCGAGCAGCGGGCCGACGATCGTGGCCATCCCTCCGAGCATCACCATCACGATCAGCTCGCCGGAGAGCGTCCAGGACATGTAGGCGGGAGAAACGAACCGGGTGAGATTGGCAAGAAGCATCCCGGCGATGCCGCAGAGCGCTCCGGAAACGGCGTACGCCACGACCTGGTAGCGCGCCACGGGGAAGCCGAGCACGCGCATGCGCTGCAGGTTCGACTTGGCGCCGCGCAGCACGCGGCCGAAGCGCGCGTGAACGAATCGCCACGACAGGTACAGCGTGAGCAGCAGCAGGGCAAACGTAAGGTAGTAAAGAGCGCTGTTGGTTTCGATCGAGAGCCACGCCCCGAAGTCGCTGCGCGTGGCGATCTGCAGCCCGTCGTCGCCGCCGTACTGCTTGAGGCTCACGCCGAGGAAGAAGAACATCTGGGCGAAGGCGAGCGTGATCATGATGAACGCCATGCCGCTGGTGCGCAGGCACACCAGCCCGGTCAGAAAAGCGACCAGCCCGCACAGCGCGATGGTCGCGCCCAGGTGCACCCAGCCGCTGCCGATGCCGTGGAACGAGAGGATGCCGACCACATAGGCGCCGAGGCCCACGTAGAGCGAGTGCCCGAAGCTCACCAGGCCGCCGTAGCCCAGGACCAGATTGAGTCCGCAAGCTGCCAGCCCGAGGATCAGGATGCGCGCCGCCAGGGTGACATAGAAGCTCTGCTCGAGCGCTGCGGCCACCACCGGAACCAGGCCGAGGCAGAGCAGAAACAGCATTACCGCGATCGCCCGGGGCGAGCGCAGGGAAACCGGCTCCGGAAACCAGGTCATCGCCGCGCCGGGAAAAGGCCCTGGGGGCGGAAGGCCAGCACCACGGCCATGAACAGGAAGATCAGCATGGAAGCGAGCGCCGGTCCCGCGGCGTCGGCGATCGTGCGCTCGGCGACCTGGCGCAGCGCGAGCGGCAGATACGTGCGGCCCACGGTGTCGACCACGCCGACGATCAGCGCGCCGAAGAACGCGCCGCGGATCGAGCCGATGCCGCCGATCACGATCACGACCAGCACGACGATCAGCACGTTGTCCCCCATGCCGGGCTGCACGGCGAGGATCGGGGCCGCCATCAGGCCGGCCAGCCCGGCGAGCGCGGCGCCCATCCCGAACAGCAAGGTGTTCAGGAGCCGGATGTTCACGCCGAGCACCGAAACCATGCGGGCGTTGCTCGCTCCGGCGCGGATCAGCATGCCGATGCGGGTGTAGTGGATGAGGAGATACATGCCGAGCGCTACGGCAAGGCCGGCGACGATCACCAGGAAGCGATACGACGGATACAGCGCCCCGAACAGGCTTACCGTCCCGGTGAAGCCGTCCGGCGGGCGCATGTACATCGATTGCGGGCCCCAGATCACCCGCACCAGCTCGTTGAAGAAAAGCAGCAGGCCGAACGTCGCCAGCACCTGGTCGAGATGGTCGCGGGCATAGAACGCCAGCAGCGTAGTGCGTTCCACGGCGAGCCCGATGGCGAGCGTGCCGAAGACGGCCGCGGCCCCGGCGATCAGGAACGAGCCGCTGCCGGCGAACGCCGAAGCCCCCAGGTACGCGCCGAGCATGTAGAGCGAGGCATGCGCCAGGTTGACGAAATTCATGATGCCGAGGACGAGCGTGAGCCCGGCGGCGAGCAGGAACAGCAGCAGCCCGTATTGCAGCCCATTCAGGGCCTGGAGGAACGCGAGCTCCCAGGTCACGGGCTGCCCGGCGGTGATAAAAAAACGCCGGGTTGCCCCGGCGTCGACGCTCGAACCGCTGGACCCGTCACTTCATCGGGCATTGCGAATGATAGGCATCCTGGTGGTCGGTGAGCACCTTCGCCGTCGTCTGGTGGACGTAGCGGCCCTTGGCGTCTTTGCCGATGCCGAAGACGTAGAAGTCCTGGATCGGCAGCTGGTTGTGGTTGAACCTGAACTTGCCGCGTATCGACTGGAACTCGGCCGCCTTTAGCGCCGCCTGGAACGCCTTCTTGTCCGCGACGTTGCCCTTCACCTTGCCGATCGCGGAGTCGAGCAGCTGCGCCGAGTCGTAGGACATGGCGGCGTACTCCGAGGGGATGCGGCCGTAGCGCTTCTCGAAATCGGCCATGAAGCGCCGGTTGGCGGGATTGTCGAAGTCCGGTCCCCAGGGCGAGCCGTGGACCACGCCGACCGCCGCTTCCTGCAACGCGTTGAGGTTCATGGCGTCTATGGTGGCGCTGGAGAGCAGCGGGATCCTCCCTGCCAGCCCGGACTGCCGCCACTGCCGCACGAACTGCACCCCGAGCCCGCCGGGATAGAACACGAACACCGCGTCGGGATTGACCGCGGCGAGCTGCGCCAGCTCGGCCTGGAAGTCGAGCTGATTGAGCGGCGTGTAGACCTCCTCGAGCAGCCCCTGCTTGTAGAGCCGCTTGAAGCCGTTGACGAAGTCTTTTCCCGCCTGGTAATTGGGCGCCATGGCGTAGACGCGCTTGTAGCCTTTGTCGGCCGCGTACTTGCCGGTGGCCTCGGCGCGCTGGTCGTTCTGCACGCCGGTCTGGAAATAGAAGGGGCTGCACTGCGCGCCGGCGATGGGCGAGGGGCTGGCGTTCGAGCCGACCAGGAACACCTCGGCGCCGACCACCTTGTTGTAGATCGCCATCATGACATGCGAGAACGTGACCCCGGCGATGATCGACACCCTGTCCTTCTCGATCAGCTTGTCCACGATCTGGTTCGCGACCTCGGGCTTGAGCTGGCTGTCCTCCCTCAGGACCTCGACCGGCGCGCCCCCGAGGCGCCCGCCGTTGCGTTCGACGACCAGCATGAACGCGTCGTACATGTCCTGCCCGAGCGAGCCCTGCGGCCCGGAGAACACGCCGATGAACCCGATCTTGATCGGCTGCTGGGCGCCGGCGCCGGCGCACAGCAGCATGGCGGCGCCGAATGCCAGTAGTTTCAGTCGCTTCATGGACTCCTCCTCCAGGATGGATCGATTTTACTTCGAAGCCGTCTTGATCAGCTGCGCGGCGCGTGCCATGGCCGGTTCCGGGTAGCCCGGCATGTGCCCGCCGAAGCCCGCTTTCTTGGTGGCGTCGAACAGCACCTTGCCGGTCAATCCCCCGCTCGAGGGATCGAGCCACGACGTCATCGTCCCGGCAATGGTGGCGACGTCCGCCTTGGGGTCGCAGCGCGTCGCCACCGCCCACATGACGTCGCTGACGTTGTAGAGGTCGATGTCCGCGTCCACCACGATCACGTATTTCAGCCGCGGCATCACCGCGGCGGTCGCCAGGCTGAGCGTGCGCACGATGCCGGGGCGCAGCCGCTGCGCGTCGATCTGCAGCACGCCGATGAAGTCGCGGCCGAGCTCCGGCGGCCGGTGCAACGCCTTGAGCAGCGGGAACCTGCGGCGCAGCACCTCGAACGCCTCGGACTCCTCGAGCTCGCGCCAGATCGTGTTGGTCTCGCACGGCGGCTTGCCCGCGAACACCCCGTGGACGATCGGATCGCGGCGATGGGTGATGGCGGATATCTCGAACACCGGGCTCTGGATGACCTTCGTCTGGTATCCCGTGAACTCGACGAACGGCCCCTCGTCGCGCACCTCTCCCGGGAAATGGCCCTCGATCACCATTTCGGTATCCTCGGGCACTTCGACGTCCACCGTCTTGCAGCGCACCGTCCGGATGGGCCGGCCTTCCAGCGCGCCGGCGACCTCGAGCTCGTAGTCGCCGATCGGAAAGTCCGAGCCGGAGGCGATGCTGATGGAAGGCCGCACGCCGACGACGATCGCGGCCTCGACCTTGCTGCGCCCGCGCGCTTCGTCGGCGGCGTAGCGAAGATGATGCTCCGGTGCCATGCAGATGCCGAGCTCGGTCTCGTTGTAGAGCTGTGCGCGGTGGTAGGCGATGTTCCAGCCGAACTCCGGGTGCCGGGCGATGATCTGCCCGGCGGTGATGTAGCGGCCGCCGTCGCCCAGGTTCCACAGCGGAAAGGGCCATTGCAGGATGTTTACTTCCCTTCCGGTGAGCACCACCTCCTGGCAACGCGGCGCGCCGCCTTCGTGCGGCCGGGTCGGAACCCGCGTCCTGAGCTTGCGGGCGACGTGGCCCAGGAGGTCCGCTTCGTTCGTTTCCAGCGCGAGCGCCACGCGCCGGCGGGTGCCGTAGACGTTGACCACCAGCGGCGCCGCGGTCTCCCCCACCTTGTGCAGCACCGCCGCCGGCCCGTTCGCATCCGAGAGCTGACGGCAGATCGCGCCCGCTTCATACTCCATGCTGAGCGGCTCGCGGATGTCGATCAGCTCGCGCGTTTCGCGCAGCCGGCCGAGGAAGGTTCGCAGATCCATGATAGCGAGCGTACGGTAAGAGCACATGACCCGTCCTGTCAACGCAGCGCGCACCCGTTTCGACATCGGCGCAGCGCGCATCGACCGCGTGGTCGAGTCGGAAGAGCCGATCCTCGATCCGCTGCAGCTGTTCCCCGACGCGACCGCGGAGATCCTCGCCGCGCAGATGGCCTGGCTCGCGCCGCGCTACTACGACCCCGCGAGCCGGCTGCTGATGACGCCGATCCAAAGCTTCGTGGTTCGCGCGCGCGGACGGATCATCGTGGTCGACACCTGCGTCGGCGATTGCAAGCAGCGCCTGCGGCCGATGTTCCACCGGCAGCAGCGTGGATGGCTCTCCCGCCTCGCCGCACTGGGCATCTCGCCCGAACAGGTCGACACCGTGCTATGCACGCACTTCCACGTCGACCACGTCGGCTGGAACACCCGGCTGCAGGACGGTCGCTGGGTGCCGACCTTCCCAAGGGCGCGCTACCTCTTCACGCGCGAGGAATGGGAATACTGGCGCAGCGCGGAAGGCGTGCGCGCCCTGGAGCGCACCGGCGACTATATTGACGATTCGGTCATACCGGTGGTCGAGGCCGGGCTCGCGGACTTCGTGGCGATGGATCACGAGCTCTGCCCCGAGGTGCGCCTGATCCCCGCCGCCGGCCATACGCCGGGCTTCGTCTGCGTCGACATCCGCTCCTCGGGTGAGCGGCTGGTGCTCGCCGGCGATCTGATGCACACGCCGCTGCAATGCATCTTCCCCGAATGGACCACGCGCTTCTGCGCTGATCCGAATGGCGCAGTGCGTACACGGATCCGTCTGCTTTCGCAGTGGGCGAAGGAACGCACGCCGATCATGCCGGCGCATTTTTCTTCGCCGTCGATAGGCATCGTCGAGCGCCGCGACGGCGCCTTCTCATTTCTCCCGGAATGACTCTCCCGCGAGCCAGCGCCGGCTCGCCTCGCCGACCTCGGCGTACACGTCGGCCTCGCTGCGCCCGGAGGACTTGAGGACGCGAAACGAGTGGTCGGCGCCTTCGAGCCAGTGCATGACCCAGGGCGCGCGCACGCCGGCGAGCGCGCGCTCCATCAGGTCGCGCCGGCACAACGCGTCTCGCGTGCCGTTCACGCAGAGCACCGGCACCCGGATGCGCGGCAGGTGCGCATCGCGCAGCGCTTCGGGCTTCCCGGCCGGATGCAGCGGGTAGGCGGCGAGCAGCAGGCCGTCGCAGGCGAAGCCATCGGCGGCCATCATCGAGGCCGCGCGAGCGCCCATCGAGCGCCCGCCGAGCAGCAGGCGGCGCGGGGCGAGCTCGCCGCGCGCGCGCCCGGCGACCGCCGCCAGGCAGCGCTGCAGCAGCGGCATCGGGTCGGGCCGGCGCGAGCCTTTCTCGCGATAGAGGAAGTTGAAGCGCACCACGCCCACGCCCTGCTCCCGCAGCGTGCCGGCGAGCCGCGCCATGCCGCGGTCCTCCATGTGCCCGCCCGCGCCGTGCGCGCACACGAAGAGCGCCTGCTCCGCTCCCTGCGCCGCCGGCTCGTAGAGCGCACGCGTTTCCTCGCCGTCCACGGCGACCTTCCATTGCCCGGTCATTCCCGATCGATCCTCTTCTAGCACATATAATGCCGCCGAGCATGGGCGATGCCTCCGCCGCGGCAGCTCGCTCGGCCACTCCGTGGATCGAGCGCAAGGTAGAGGACGACGCCAATGTCCTCTACCTCAAGGGTGCTTGGCGGCTGCCCAACCTCGTCGCGATCGCCGGTGCCCTGCGCGCGCTGCCGCTGCAGGCGGGAAAGCGCTTCGTGGTGGACGGCGCCGGGCTCGAGGCCCTCGACACCGCGGCGGGGTTCATCCTCCTGAGGCACCTTGCGGACATCGGCTGCACGCAGTCGATGGTGAGCGCCCGCGGCCTCGAGCCGCGGCACGGCCGGCTGCTCGCGCTGGTGCACGAGCGCATGAGCACGCCGCCTGCGGGCGGCCGCCCGGCGCGCCTCGGCCTGGTGCAGGGCGTGGGGGCGGCAGCGCTCGGCCTGGGGCGGTTGCTGAAGTCCCATAACGCGTTCGTCGGCGCGGTGGCGCTCGAGATCCTGGGCCTCGCGCGCCGGCCGCGCCTGTTCCGCCCGCGGGAGGCCGCGTCGCAGTTCGAGGCGGTGTGCCTCGACGCGCTCCCGATCGTCGCCCTGGTGAACTTCCTCATCGGCGTGGTGATCGCCTACGTGCTCGGGGTGCAGGCGCAGCGCTACGGCGCCAACCTGTTCGTCGCCGACGGCATCGGCCTCGCCGTGTGCCGGGAGCTGTCGCCGATTCTCGCCTCGGTGCTGGTCGCCGGCCGCTCCGGCGCCGCGTTCACCGCGCAGCTCGGCACCATGAAAGTCGAGGAGGAGATCGACGCGATCAGCACGCTCGGGCTCTCGCCGCTCCAGGTGCTGGTGATTCCGCGGCTCGCGGCGCTGGTGATCGCGCTGCCGCTGCTGGTGTTCGTCGGCGACGTCGCGGGGATCGCCGGCGGCATGGTGGTCGGGGCGTGGCAGCTCGACATCGCGCCGCAGGTGTTCATCGACCGCGTGCACGGCGTGCTGGAGATGCGCCACTTCGCGGTCGGGCTCGCCAAGGCGCCGGTGTTCGCCGCCTTCATCGCCGTGATCGCGTGCCGCATGGGGCTCGCGGTGGCGCGCGACGCCCGCAGCGTCGGCGAGAACACCACCTCCACCGTGGTGCAGTGCATCGTCTGGGTGATCGTGCTGGACGCCGCCTTCGCCGTCCTGTTCCAGCACATGGAGATCTGAATGGAGCGCGTCGTGCAGGTCGACTCGATCGTCACCCGCTTCGGCGCGCAGGTGGTGCATGACGGCGTGAGCTTCGCCGTCGGGCGCGGCGAGGTGGTGGCGCTGATCGGCGGCAGCGGCAGCGGCAAGTCGGTGCTGCTCAAGGAGATCATCGGCCTGGTGCAGCCCACGGCGGGCCGCGTCGAGCTGCTCGGCACCGAGGTGTGGCGCGCCGGCGCGCAGGAGCTGAACGCCCTGCGGCGGCGCTTCGGCGTGCTGTTCCAGGACGGCGCGCTGTTCTCTTCCCTCACGGCGGCCGAGAACGTGGCGGTCCCGTTCCGCGAGAACACCGCGCTGCCGCTCGACCTGATCGCGCCGCTGGTCGGGTTCAAGCTCGCCCTGGTCGGCCTGCCCCCGGAGGCCGGCGCCAAGTCGCCGGCGCAGCTCTCCGGCGGCATGCGCAAGCGCGTCGCGCTGGCGCGCGCGCTCGCCCTCGAGCCGGAGATCCTGTTCCTCGACGAGCCGACTTCGGGCCTCGATCCGGTCGGCGCCCGCGAGTTCGACCGGCTGGTGCGCGTGCTCGCGGACAGCCTCGGGCTCACGGTGCTCATCGTGACGCACGACGTCGACATGCTGCTTTCGCTCGCCGACCGGGCGATCGCGCTCGCCGCGGGCAGGGTCATCGCCGACGGCCCGGTGAGCGCGGTGAGGAACACGGACGACCCCTGGCTGCGGGACTACTTCGCGGCGCGCGCCTGATGGAACCGGAAGCGAGATACGCGATCGTCGGCAGCGCGGTCCTCATCCTGGCCGGGCTGGTCGTGGCGGCGGTGGTCTGGCTGCGCAGCAGCGGCGAAGGCGCCGACGCGCTCAGGTACAAGATCTATTTCCAGCGCCAGTCGCTCGAAGGGCTCGAGCCTCGCAGCTACGTCACGATGCGCGGCGTGCGCGTCGGGTCGGTGACCCGCTTTCGCTTCTCCGCGGAGCGCCGCGGGGCCGTGGAGGTGTTCATCGCCGTGGACCCCACGACCCCGGTGCGCGAGAGCACGCGCGCGACGGTGGAACGGCACCTGGTGACCGGGCTCGCGAACGTGCGGCTGACGAACCCGACGGAAGAAAGCCCCCGCCTCGCGCAGGCGCCGCCGGGCGAGCCGTACCCGGTGATCGCGGAAGGCGAGTCGCCGATCGAGCAGGTGTCCGAGACCCTCACCCAGCTCGCGCGCGACGCCGGCGAGACGATGCAGCGCCTGAACGCGGCGCTCTCGCCCGAGAACCGCGCGGCGCTCGCCGAGGTGCTCGACAACCTGCGCCGCCTCTCGGGGCGCGCCGGCGGCACCCTGGCGAAGGCCGACGCGACGCTCGGCTCGCTCGGCGCCGCAGCGGACGAAGTGCGCTCGCTGGCGCGCTCGGTCGCCGGGGACGCGCGTACGCTCGCGGCGCGCTACGGCGAGCTCGGTTCGGAAGCGGGCGCTTCGGCGCGCGAGATCGGCGAAGCGGTGCGCAAGATGAGCGCGGACCTGGAGCGGCTCTCGCGGCGCGCCGACGCGCTGCTCGCGAGCGGCGACGAGGAGCTGCGCGCCACCGCGCAGGCGCTGCGCTCCGCGGCCGACTCGGTCGGCGCCACCGCCGAGCGCCTGCGCGATCCCCGCCAGGCGATCTTCGGGCCGGCCGAAGGCGGTCTCGGCCCGGGAGAAGGCCGGTGAGGCACGCGCTCGTCCTTTTCGCGGCGGCGCTGCTCGCCGGCTGCAGCAGCTTTCCGGGACCGCGCGAAGCCGACCGCTACTTCGTTCTCGAGGCGGCGCCCGGCGCGCAAGCCGCCGCGCGCGTGCTGGTGGCGCCGACCTCCGCGTCCAGCTTCTACGACACGCAGGACATGGTGTACAGCCGCGCGCCCGGCACGCGCGCCTACTACCAGTTCAGCCATTGGACCGAGCGGCCGCAGCGCGCGATCCATGCCCAGCTCGCGACGCGCTTCGAGCGCGGCGGCCCGCAACGCGGGCCCGTCCTTAGCACGCATCTCGAAGAGATCTATCACGACGCCGCGCAGCCGCCGGGAACGGCGCGCATCGCGATCACCGCGCAGCTCGCCGACCCGGCGAGCGGGGCGGTGCTCGCGCGCCGCAGCTTCAGCCGCTCGGCGCCCGCCGCGTCCTACGACGCGCCCGGCGCCGCGCAGGGCTTGCGCCAGGCGCTCGGCGCGCTGCTCGACGATGTCGTGGCGTGGGTCGACGCCGAAGCGCCGCGCGACGCGAAGTGACCCCGGCACGCGGCTTGCACGGTCGAAGCGATGCTTCGCGCCTGCCTGCTCGGCGCCGCCTTGTGCGCCGCCATTCCCGCCAGCCCCGCGCAGGAAGCGGAGGCGCTTCGCGCGCGCCACGAGGCCTTGCACGCCGAGCTCGCCGACAACCAGTTCGGCCGCCCGCTGCACGTGAAGTCGAGCGGCGCTTCGGGCAGGCAAAAGGGGGAGATCTTCGCCGCCGTCGAGACGCCCTACGGCACGCTCGGGCCGGCGCTCGAGCGCATGGAGCACTGGTGCGACATCCTGCTCCTGCCGGTGAACATGAAGTACTGCGAGAGCTCCGCAGGGTCGGCCGACACGCTGAGCCTGTTCGTCGCCCGCCGGCCCTACGATCCGCTGGACGAGGCATACCGGGTGGATTTCAGCTACCAGGTGGCGGCCGCGAGCGAAGACTATCTCCACGTCGCGCTGCGCTCCCCGAGCGGGCCTTTCGGCACCCGGGACTACCGCATCCGCCTGGAGGCCGCGCCGCTCGACGCGCGGCGCACTTTCATCCACATGTCGTACTCGTACACGCCCGGCGTCGCCGCGCGCATGGCGATGCGCTTCTACCTCGCCACCAGCGGCCGCGACAAGGTCGGCTTCAGCGTCGTCGATCGCCTCCCCGACGGCCGGCCGGTCTACGTCGACGGCGTGCGCGGCGTGCTCGAGCGCAACACGATGCGCTACTACCTCGCGGTCGAAGCCTATCTCGGCGCGCTCGAGGCGCCCCCATGGGAGCGGCTGGAAAAGCGCTTGCGCGACTGGCACGCCGCGATCGAGCGCCACCCGCAGCTGCGCGAGCTCGAGCTCGGGGAATACCTGGAGCTCAAGCGCCGGGAAGCGCTGCGCCAGGAGATCGGCGTCACTGCCGGTCGATGAAGCGCAGCCGCCTTCAGATATTGGACCCGTCCAGCCTCGCGCCGCAGCTCAGGCAGGCGCTGGAGAAGTAATTGCCGCTGTTGCCGGACCAGAAGAAGGGCCTGGCGCAGCTCGGACAGCGATGCGTCATCAGATAGGCGGCGGCCGCGATCGCGACGACCAGGCAGACGGTGAAGGGAACGATCAGGCCGATTGGGATATCGCGATGGAAGCCCTGCATGAACTGCCCCGCGATGCCAAGGGCCACGCCCAGGCCGAAGGACGCGAGCAGCATGGCCCGGGCGAGCGCCAGAAACCTCAGCCTGCGTCGGATCAGCGTCCGCTCGTGATCCATAGACCGCACGTGCGTTTCCATGTCCCACCCCCCTTACGGACCGACCGCCCTAAGCTACCGCTCGGCGCAAGCGGCGGGGAGGAACCAGGTCACGAGCGGCAAAGCATTGCCTTCTGCTTCATCGGTTTCTGAAGAGAAGCCACAGGCGCCCGAGCAGACTCGCTGTATCTAGCCGCCCTGCGACTTGAACCATTCGCGCGATGCGCGCGTGAACAGCAGTACGACCGCGCACGTCTGCAGCGCGAACTGCACCACCATCGAGGCCTGCTCCAGCGGCGACAGCGCGAGGAACGCTTCCGGAGAGACGACCAGGGAAACCGCCCACAGCAGCAGCCCCACGACATAGAGAACGCCGAACAGCCACCGCGCCCAGCCGCGTCCGGCGCCGATCTTCGCGGCCACGAGCGCCACGATGCCGGCTGTGACGACCCCTGTTGTCGCGGCCGAGACGATGTCGGCGCTCGCCTCGAGCCCGGCGAGCTGCCAGGCCGTTCCCATCAGGGTGATGAGCACGGATATCCACAGACAGCTCACCGCGCGCCGCACCGGCGGCGGCTTGGGCTGCTGCAGCCGGGGAACATCGCTGACGCGTGCGGCGGGCGGCGAATAGGGCGTCTGGGACATGCGCGCTCCTGGAGACAGGTACGCTGCCGTATAGCATGGCCTCCGCCCGGGCACCAATTCACTAAGTCATGTGCCGGTGGGTCCGGGGACTAAGGGATAAAAGCGCTGTACTCGCTCCTTCCCGCACGTCGAGCACCTGGCGGTCACTGCCGGGAATCCGTTTCACTGCTCCCAGCGGGCCGACACCATCAGGTGCCTCGGCTGCTCCTTGAAGCTCGCACCGACAGGCCGGCGACCCTGGAGCCCTCGAAGACCACGTTGAGGTTCAGGCGCTCAGGACGAGCGCCGCGGCTACCGCTGTGACGTAACGCATGCCAGTGCCTCCCTTGAAGTGGCCTGCCGGGTCAGACGACCTTGGACTCCAGAAGCGCATAAACGAGGAGCGCGACGAAAATGACCGGGACGACCCATTTTGCTTTTTCCACAGCTTCGGCGCGACGACCGGCGGCAAAGAACGCCGTCGTGACGACGATCCCGACAGCGTTGCCGGCCAGGAAGAACCAGCCAAGCCGGTAGAAGCTCGCGCTGCCGCCCGATCCGGGGACTGCCAATATCCACAGCACAAGAGAGCCGACCGCGTTGGCCGTCCAGATCCAGAGCAGCTTGAGAAACGCCAGCCATCCCGGGGTGGTCTCCGAGATCCTCAGCAAGCCGCTCATGAGCGCCTCCGACTTCCGCGTGACACCGGTCTTTCTCTCGACAAACAGCAGCGCGACCAGCACGGCGGCGCCAATCGCAGCCCAAAACATCTCCATTCCCATCACCCGTCGGCCGGCATCTTGGGACAAGCCCCTGACGATCGGGGCGTTGGCCGGATTCCCCTCGAGCGCGACCGCCGCCACCTCTTTTCGCGGCGCCATCCGCTCCGCGCCGGAGTTGACCTCATAGAGCGGCTAACGATCCCACTCTCGCCATCGCTCGAGGGTCTGCTGCAGCGTTACCGCGTCGACGCCGAGGCTACGCAGCCTGATCGGCTTGCGCTCGTCGCGAACGTAGAGGCCGACCTCGGGGAACCTGGAGCCCTGGTTGAAGAGATCGCCGATCTGCGCCGACTGCAGCTGCGTGCGCGCCAGCTCGCGCGTGCGCAACGGGAAGGCGATCCTCAGCCGGTCGCGAAGCAGCGTGAGGCGCGATACGGTGGCGAGGTACTCGCGCACGATCAATGCGACGACGAACGCCATGCCGCCGTAGCCGAGCAGCGGATCCTCCTCGCCCACGTACCAGCCGAGCAGCGAAAATCCCGCGATGCAGGCGATGTGGAACACGTGCCAGGCGAGCGGCTTCGCGTACGTGGCCGGAAAGGCCGGCGGCGCAGGCGGCTGCGCGTTCTCGACGACTCGCGCGCGCAGCGCCTCGAAGCCGGAAAGCTGGTACTCCAGCTTCATCAGCACCTCGCCGTTCGCATCGAGCAGATCGAGCCGCTGGAGGAAGGGACGCTCCCTTGCCCAGTGCACCCGGTTCCACCGGATCAGGGCGGTGTCCCTGGACAGGTGCGCGGGCCAAAGGCCTTCGTCGTCCACGGATACGGCGCAATACGGCAGGCGCTTCACGATCCGGAAGCCGTACCACCCCAGACCGCCGAAGAAGCACGTCCCGAATACCGACAAGGCCATGATTCCGATGGGCTCGGGCGGGCGATCCCCATAGAGCAGGAACGGGAGGGCGACGAACAGGACGACGAAGGCGCTCAACAGCCACGCCGCCCCTTTGGACAGGACGGCGAAACTGCGGTTGATCGCAAACGTCTCTGCATCGCCCGTCACGGTTGCCCCCCAGCGCACCGTCGACGGCGGCGCCGCGGACGGATTGCTGCCGTATAGCACGCCCCACAGTAGGCCACCAACCTACTAAGTCACGTGGGATGTGATGGAAAGCCATCGGGCACCGATGGAGAGAGCCAGGTAAAGCGCTTGCTCCTGCGCCGATACGCGTCCGGCCGCCAAGTCCTCGGCCAATTTCCTGGCATTGAGTATGTGGATACGCACGGGCTAACGCTTGCGCTCAAGGGGGGGCCGCCGACGCACTTGGCGGCGCGGTCGCCGCAAACGATGGCCTTGCCGCGATCCGGTCGAACCATTCGCACAGCTTCGGGTGCCCGGGGCGCCAGCGAAAATCGGGATTGCGCGCTTCGAGGCCGAGAGCGCTGGCGAGCGTAATCTGGATCATATTGAGCGCGCCGCGCATGAGCGGATGCTCGATCTCACGCTCCCAGGCGTCCGTCATGCGTCGGGCACGGTCTGTCTCGTGCTGAATCACCCCCGGCGAGCGCTCGTTCTCGGGCCGCAGTATCTCGCGGCCCCAGACCGAGAGGCCGTCCAGCATGCTCCTCGCCAGGGCCTCGAGACGGCGCGCCTCCCACGCTCGATCGCCGGCTGGCAGGGCGAACGCCGCTTCGCCATCCAGCTGATCGAGATAAGCGCAGATGAGAGCGGATTCCTCCAGCCCGATGCCGTCGTCACATAGGAGAAAAGGGACGCGACCCGATGGATTGATGCGGTAGTACGGACTGTCGGCGGCACGTGTCCTGGCGCCGATTATCTCCACGCGGCTTCCCAGCCCCTTCTCCAGGACCACGATACGCGCCATGCGCGCGTAGGGAGATCCGGGAGTGACGTAGAGCTTCATCATGTGGCTCGCGCGCGCGTCCGTGTGCAGCGTGCTGCTAGAGCTCACCGCGCAATACCCACGCCACGATGGTACCCGCAATAAGCAGATACGCCCCCATTGCGAGAAGGAACGAGGCAACTCAGAAGGCCGGGTGTCCGTGAAAGGGCGGTAAGAACCGAACCTGCTCCAAGCAGGAGCGGAACGATCGCGAAGTGATCTCTGAGCATCTGAATGTAGGCGCCAGCAAGCAAGCGCGACCCCGCGAACCGGCACAGGAAACATACCAGCCACTCGTAGCCTGACCATTCGCGGCGTGACCTCATTGTGAGCTCCAACGGCCCGTCCGCTGCATTGAGGGATTAGGCGGCACAATCACCGGGCCAACCCCTGCAGCTCAGGGAAGTGCTGCAGCAATAGCCCTCTGGTGCGCTCGCGAGCCGGATCGTTTCGGAAGCGTTGGGCTCTCGCTCGCGTGGCGTTTTGCCACCGCTTCACTTTTGCGGGACTCTCGATCAGGTCTGCCTGCCCTCGAGTTACGCCAGAGGTAACGCGCTCCTCACGAACTCGCACAAGATTGGCGAACAAGACGGTCAACTTTGAAGCATCCTCAAGCAGCGCTTTGCGCTCGACTCCCGCGATGGGAAAGAGGGGCGCAGCCAGGCGGTTCACGAAAGTGGACCAAAGCGCCCATTCCTTAAGGTCCCTGCCGAGACGACGATAGAAGTGCGCCAAAGTCACTCTGGGCCTTATTCGAGGCTCGTCGTCGGCGTTGTACACGTGAAATAGAACGTCGTAGCTCTGCGCCTTTGGTCGTTGGTACCAGAAACCCAGCGAGGTTTCGAGCAGCTTGCACCCGAGGGCGTAACGCTTGAGAAAGTACATCAAGGGCGCGTAGGTATACGCTAGCTCGGACGAATCCTTCGCTGACCACCTGCGACGCTCAAGGCTGACTCGATGCCCTCGAATAGTCTCGTCGCGTAGCTGCGCTTGGCGCCACGCCGCGTGGTAGCTGTTCAGTGCAACCAGCGAATCGACCTCGAAGAAGAAAGTAAACAAACCTGCGGGGCGACCCGGCCCGCGGGCTGCGTAACGCCGAATCTGCCGGCAAGCGGTGACGACGCGCTCATGCAATCCGTTCCTCTGCAGGCGTACCAAATAGAGCTGGTACATTCGCTCGGCATCTGCTTGCGCTCGCCATAGATCCGGAAGCCGCGTCGCCATGGGCACCCGAGTGCCGCCTAGGGTGCCGGTTGCGACGCGCCGCGGGAGCGGGTGTCAACGTTTGTCATCCGAATAACCAGAACCGCGCTACGGGCACGCCGTTGCTGATACGCTTTTCCTGGTGGCATCCTTTTGATTGCGACATGACCGAATTCGAGCTCGCCGACGGCTTGCTGGACAACACCCAGGTCATTGCGGGACGCTACATCGCGCACATCGCGGTGCCGTGCCGCGCGCTCGAGGAGGCTGCCCGCTGGTACTCCGAAGTGCTTGGTGCACAGCCGGTACGGATGCTGCAAGACCGCGTCACATTCAGCTTCGGCGGGGTTCTGCAGCTGGTCTGTCATCTCGAAAGGCGCGCGGTCGAAGTCAATCCACGGGCGTATCCGCGGCATTTCGGGCTCACATTTCTGCAGAACGACGACTTCTCGCGAATGCGCGACCACGTCGAGAGCCTCGAGATCAAGTTTGTGGTGCGTCCCATGGTGCGCTTTCGCAAAACACCTCACGAGCATCAAAGCTTCATGATCGCCGATCCTTCGGGCAACGTGGTGGAATTCAAGTGTTACGTCAGGCCGGAGAATAGTTATTAGCAGCTCGTCCCATTGGAACGCGTGGCGACCTCGACAGCGCAGAAGGCTCGACATAGAACGGCACCTCCCCGGATTGAGTCGAGTATCTTTCCTTTGGCAGACATCTCGATAGACGGTGCGCTCCCCATTTCAAATTTTCCGTTCGCGTACACGTCGGCACATACGGAAACCACGACCGTGCCCTTCGGGGTGAGCCGCGCGTGCGTAGGCGCGTAGCGCCGGGCCACAAGCGCCGGTCTCCAACGCGTTGTTAGGCCGCTCGGTCACTGAACAATCGTGCTGTGCCATCCGGCCTCCTTTACACGACGCTCGAACTCTCGCTCGCCACGCACCTTACTGAGATCGAGCTCTGTGAACTCGATGTTGTATTCCTCGCTGAGGCCGTCCGTGAATGTGGCGGCGATTCGATCTAGCGCGGAACGGGAAACCTTTAGTCGAGTCATCTCTGACTTGGAGCCTGACGCTTCTTCGAGTACCACGACTAACTCGATAAGCCCTTTGGGGTCCGGTCGCACGGACAACAACTTGTATCGAAATCCTTGGGGATATTGCTCATCCTTCGACCACGACGATACCCAGTACTTGCGAGGGAACCGAGTCCTAAAGTCGATCGAGACCATGGCGGTGGTGGAATCGCAGTCGGGCATATTGAGCGGCCTAGCGAATAGGCAGATGAACTGCCGTATAACATGACACCCGCGATGGCACCAATCCACTAAGTCATGTGTTTAGGCGTACGCCGGGCTTGATGGCCGGCGCGCATTGGGGCAAGGCGCTGATTTTGAATGGCGCCCGGACTGCGGGACGAAGGCGGGCGTCAGGTGGCCTTGGGCGGCGGCGGGCCCTTGCCGTCGGAGGGGCCCTTGAGCTCGACGGTGTTGCCTTCAGGGTCGGTGAGGTAGATGGAGATGCCGTTGCCTTCGGCGCCGAAGCGCCGGCGGATCTCGCCGACCGGGACGTCGTGCTTCTTCAGGTGGGCGGCGATCGCGTCCGGGTCGAAGGGCTCGACGCGCAGGCAGAGGTGGTCCAGGTTGCGGCCTTCGGCGCCGGGGGCGGCGCCGCCGGGCTTGCCCAGCGGGCCGTCGACGGTGATGAGGTCGATCATCGAGGCGCCGGCGCGAAGGTGCGACATGCCGAACTCGGGGCGCCAGGCGACGTGCGCGGCGCCGAGGACGTCGCAGTAGAAGCGGCGCATCGCGTCGATGTCCCTGACGCGCAGCACCACGTGGTCGATGTCCCGGATGCGGATCACAAGGATAGGATTCTATCGTGACCCGCTATCTCGTCGGCATGCTGGTCGCGGCGCTGCTGGTGGTGGCGGGCTACGCGCACTACCGCATCCCGCTCCATACCGCGACGCGCTCACGCGCGCTGCTCACGCAGGGGGTGCTCGCCCTGGTCGGGCTGGCCTTCGGCTACGTGGCGGCGTCGATCTATCCGCCGCAGTGGGCGCCGTACGCCTTCCTCGGCGGCTTCGGCGTGGTACACCTGCCGGCGGCGATCATCCTTTTCGGCAAGCGGGCGCGCGGCGAAGGCCGCTCCTAGTGCGCTTAATATTGGGGGGGTGGGGAGCTACACCTATCTGCCGCTCGAGCGGGTGATCTTCGGGCAGCCGGCGGCGAAGGCGGCGGCCGAGGAAGCGGCGCGCATCGGGGCGAGGCGCGTGTTCATCGTCGCCTCGAAGAGCCTGGCGCGCGCGACGCCGGTGGTGCGCGCGATCGCCGAGGCGCTGGGCGAGCGCCACGCGGGCCTGTTCGACGGCTGCATCGCGCACACGCCCTGGCCGAGCGTGATCGAGGCGGCGGAGCGGGTGCGCGCGGCGGCGCCCGACCTGATCCTGACGGTGGGCGGCGGAACGCCGATCGACACGGTGAAGATCCTGCAGCTCTGCCTGGCGCACGGCGCGACGCGGGCGGAGGACCTGGAGCGGCTGCGCTCGACCGAGCTCAAGCAACCCAGGCCCTCGCCCGTGCGGCAGGTGGTCGTGCCGAGCACGCTCTCGGGCGCGGAGTTCTCCAACATCGCGGGCGGCACCGACCTGCGCACCCGGCTCAAGTACTCGTTCTCCGGCCCGGACATCGGCGCGCGCTCGGTGATCCTCGATCCCGAGGTGACGCTGCATACGCCGGAGTGGCTGTGGCTTTCCACCGGCGTGCGCGGCGTGGACCACGCGGTGGAGGCGCTGTGCTCGATCGAGGCGCATCCCTACTGCGACGGCCTCGCGCTGCACGCGCTGCGGCTCTTCGCGCAGGCGCTGCCGCGCACCCGGAGCGCGCCCTCGGACCTCGAGGCGCGCCTCGCCTGCCAGCAGGCCTCCTGGCTCGCCGCCTCGACCATCGGCCGGGTGAACTACGGCGCGAGCCACGGCATCGGCCATGCGCTCGGCGGCGCGGCCGGCGTGCCGCACGGCTATACGAGCTGCGTCATGCTGCCGCACGTCATGCGCCACAACGAGCCGGCGACGCGAGCCAAGCAGGAGATGATCGCCGAAGCGCTGGGGCACGACGGCCCCGCCGCCGAAGCGCTCGAGCGGCTGATCCGCAGCCTCGGCCTGCCGGCGACGCTGCGCGACGTCGGCGTGAAGCGCGAGCAGCTGCCGGCAATCGCCGAGGCGTCGATGAAGGCGCACTGGGTACGCACCAACCCGCAGCCGATACGCGCGGCCGAGGACGTGATGCGGCTGCTCGAGGCCGCCTGGTAATCTCGAATCTCTCCAAGAGGAGGAAAGCGTTGCGCAACGACCTGGTCGAATCCCACCAACGAGCCTGGGCGGCGATCGCCGCGCCGGGCACCTGGCTCACCGCAGAGCGCCGCGTCGCGGTCGCGGCCGAGGTGCGCCGCGCGCGCGAGTGCGCGCACTGCGAGCGCATCAAGGCCGCCCTCTCGCCCAACGCGGTGCCGGGCGCGCACGAGGGTTTGGGCGTGCTGGGCGAGGCGGAAGTGGAACTGGTCCACCGCGTGACGAGCGACCCGGGGCGGCTGAGCGAGAAGTGGTCGCAGTCGGTGCTCGCGCGCGGGCTTGCGGAAGGCGAGTACGTCGAGATCGTGGGACTGGTCGCGATGGTGATGATGATGGACACCTGCATGCGCGCGCTCGGGCTGCCCGAGGCCGCGCTGCCGGCGCCGCTCCCGGGCGGGCCGACGCGCTATCGGCCGCCGGGGGCGAAGAAGCAGGCGGCCTGGCTGCCGCTCGTCGAGCCCGAGGACGCGGTCGAGGCCGACGGGCCGATGTACCCCAGCCCGAAGGCAGGCTACATCTACCGCGGCCTGTCGCTCGTGCCGCAGTCGCTGCGCGACTACTGGGCGCTCGCCAACTGCCACTACATGCCCGGGCAGTACGTCTACAAGTTCGACACCTCGATCCGCGCCATCAGCCGGCCGCAGGTGGAGATCCTGGCGGCGCGCGTCTCGGCGCTGCACCAGTGCGTGTACTGAACCACCGCGCACTCCTACATGCTCCGTGAGAGCATGCAACTCGAAGGGCGACAGGTGGACCTGGCCGGCGTGACGCAGGGCTTCGACGACGGCGTCGACATCCCGCACGCGGCCGGGCTGGTCGAGCTCGCCGAGGCGGTGGTCGAGCACGACGCGGGGCGCATCGCGGGGGCGCGCGCGAAGCTGCGCTCGGCGCTCGGCGAGGCCGGGTTCGTCGACGCGGCGGCGGTGGTCGCCGCCTTCCACGGCTTCGTGCGCATCGCCGACGCCATCGGCATTCCCTATACCAGCGCCGCGCAAGGGCGCGACCTGCCCGAGCTGCGCGAGCAGGCCGGGATCAACGCCTTCTACCGCGTGCGCGGCGAGGCCTGAGTGGCGCCGGACCCTTTCTCCACCGCCTCCCAGCTCGCGGCGGCAGTGCGGGCGCGTCAGGCCTCGGCATCCGAGGCGGTAGAGCTGTATCTTGAACGAATAAAGAAGTACAACGCCGCGCTGAACGCGATCTGCACGCTCGATGCCGAAGGCGCCCGCAAGCGCGCGCGGGAGGCCGACGCGGCGCTCGCAAGAGGCGAGCTCTGGGGGCCGCTGCACGGCGTGCCGATGACGATCAAGGATGCGCTCGAGACCGCGGGCCTGCGCACCACCGGCGGCCATCCGCCGCTCGCGGACTACGTCCCCGCGCGCGACGCGAGCGCGGTGGCGAGGCTGCGCGCCGCCGGCGCGATCCTGCTGGGAAAGACCAACGTGCCGCCGCTCTCGGCCGACTTCCGCGCCGACAACCCGATCTTCGGGCGCACCAACCACCCCTGGGATCCGGATCGCACGCCGGGCGGCTCGAGCGGCGGCGCCGCCGCCGCGGTCGCCGCCGGGCTTTGCGCCTTCGACGTCGGCAGCGACCTCGCCGGCTCGGTGCGCATCCCGGCGCACTATTGCGGCCTGTTCGCGCTCAAGCCGACCGAGCGCCGGGTGCCGAACAGCGGCCACATCCCGGAGCCGCCCGGCCTGCCGCGCGCAGTGCGGCACATGAACGTGCTCGGGCCGCTCGCGCGCTCGGTCGAGGACCTGGAGCTGGTGCTGCGTGCCGTCATGGGCAGCGACGACGCGGAGTGGGACGTGCCGCCGGTGCCCTGGATGCCGGCGCCCGAGCGGCCGCTCGCCGGCGCGCGCATCGCCTGGAGCGCGGCTTTCGGCGGCATCCCGGTGACCCGCGACACGCGGCAGGCGATCGCGAGACTCGCCGGCGAGCTCGCGCGCGCCGGCTGCAGGGTCGAGGAGCGCAACCCGGCCGGCTTCGATTTCGACTCGGCGTGGGAGACCTGGGGCGCGGTGGCGATCGCCGAGCGCGCCGCGACCGCCCCGGAGCGCGTCGCCGAGCGCGTCGCGGCGCTGGTCGCGAGCCTCGGCGCGGACGTGCCGGTCGCGCGCGGCTCGGCCATGGGCGCGCGCGCCACGATCGCCGACTACATGGTGTTCCTCGAGCGGCGCGACGCGCTGATCGGCGCGCTCGAGCGCTTCTTCGACCACTGGGACGCGTTCCTGTGCCCGGTCAGCGTCGGACCGGCGGTGGGGCACGTGCCTTTCGGCACGCCGATCGATGTCGACGGCAAACCGGTCCCCTACTTCCTCGCCGGCACCGCGTACTGCTCGCCGTTCAACCTCACCGGCAGCCCGGCGGTGGTCCTGCCGCTCGCGCGCTCGGCCGAAGGCCTGCCGATCGGCGCGCAGCTCGTCGGGCGACGCTGGAGCGAGCCGGCGCTCCTCGCGCTCGCTTCCCGGATCACCCGCCTGAGCGGTCCGTTCCAGCCGCCCCCGGCGTTTCGCGACGCATGAGCTACGACGAGATCTGCCGGCGCTTCCGCTGGGAGCTGCCCGAGAGCTTCAACTTCGCCGCCGACGTGGTCGACGCCTGGGCGCAGGACCCGGATAAGCTCGCGCTGCTGTGGTGCGACGAGGCCGGGCGCGAGGAGCGCTACACCTTCCGCGACATCGCCGAGCGCTCGAAGCGCGCCGGCAGCCTGCTGCGCGCGAGCGGGCTCGCCAAGGGCGATCGCTGCATCGTCATGCTGCCGCGCCTGCCGCAGTGGCAGATCGCCATGCTCGGCTGCCTGCGCGTCGGCGTGATCCCGATCCCCTGCATCGACATGCTCACCGCGAAGGACGTGCGCTACCGCGTCGAGCATTCCGGGGCGAAAGGGGTCATCACCACCGCTCCGAACGCCGGGAAATTCAACGGTTTGAACCTGAAGTCGAGAATCTCGGTGGGGAAAACGTCGGGCTGGCTCGACTTCGGCAAGGCGCTGGACGAAGCCGATCCGCTCTGTAAGCCGGAAAAGATCGGCCTCGAGGACCCGGTGGCGATCTATTACACCTCGGGCTCGAGCGGCAACCCGAAGGGCGTGACGCACGCGGCGCGCGCGCTCTACGCCTGGCGCTACTCGTCGCTCTACTGGCACGACCTCAAGCCCGACGATCTCATGTGGTGCACCGCGGACACCGGCTGGAGCAAAGCCGGCACCGCGATCCTTTACGGCCCCTGGAGCTGCGGCGCGGCGGTGCTGTTCTACAGCGGACGCTTCGAC
>Ga0214472_10000852_pt1 | contig 36330 bp, 29 predicted proteins | sample RVTome_6_FD_207662 | JGI IMG/M metagenome (GOLD analysis project Ga0214472, IMG submission 207662) | Soil microbial communities from uranium-contaminated site in the Upper Colorado River Basin, Wyoming, United States - RVT140D175 | ecosystem: Environmental > Terrestrial > Soil > Contaminated >...
GTGCGAATTTTGTCAGAGTAATAAGGCGTTGTGCCAAGCGGCAGAAAAGACTTTGAAACAGCACCCCTGGGTGTCTTCGCCGCTCCAGGTTCGCCCCTCGCTCATGTTCAACTGCGGAATTCGGGATGATGCATCGGGAGGAAGTTCATGGCCTTGAAAAACGTCGGTAAGTCCGTACCCCGGCTCGACGGAGCGGAAAAAGTAAGCGGCCTGACTCGTTACGCAGCGGATATTGAGTTGCCGGACGCGCTGTGGGCGAGACTCTTGCGCGGCCCGCTGCCGCACGCGCGCATCCTGAGCGTCGATACGTCGAAGGCGGTGCGCCTTCCAGGCGTGCGGGCGGTAATCTCCGGCGCCGATATCCCGCCGGTGTTGACCGGACTCAGAATGAAAGACATGCCGGTCCTCGCCCGCGAGCGGGTGCGCTACGTCGGCGAGCCGGTGGCGGCGGTTGCCGCAGACAGCTCTGAGATCGCCGAGGAAGCGTTGAGTCTGATCGACGTGCGCTACGAAGCGCTGCCGTTCGTAACCGACCCGGTGGCGGCGATCCGACTGGGCGCGCCGGTGCTGCACGAGAATCCTGCTGCCTACAAAAACGCCCCCGAGCGCGCCACCGATCTGCCCAACGTTCAGTCCCTGGGCCGGTGGAGCAACGGCGACGTCGAAGCGGGTTTCAACAAGGCCGCGCGCGTCTTCGAGCACACCTTTCGCACGCCGCTCGGCTTTCACGCCTACATCGAGCCGCACGCATGCGCCGTCAGCGTCGGCGCGGACGGACGGATCGAGATCTGGGCTTCCAACAAATCGCCGTTCACGCTGCGTGACCGCCTGGCGCGCGATCTCGATCTCGACGTTAAGAAAATCAAAGTGCACATATTGCCGGTGGGCGGCGATTTCGGCGGCAAGACTTCGGTGATCGAAGTTCCGCTCTGCTACTTCTTGGCGGAGCGGACGGGCAAGCCGGTTAAAATGGTGCATAGCTACGCCGAGGAGTTGGCGGCGGCGGCGCACCGCCATCCCGCCGTGATCACGCTGCGCACCGGCGTTGACGGCGGCGGCCGGCTTTGCGCCCTTGATGTTAAAGCCATTTTCAGCGGCGGCGCCTATGCCGCGCTCAAAGCCAATGCCGAGGTCACCGTTCAGGGGCCGCGCCGGGCGGCGAGCTATTATCGAATCCCGGCCATTCGCGTCGAAACGGTTTGCGCCTATACCAATCAAGTCTCCTGCACGCAGACGCGCACGCCGGGAAGCCCGCAGGTGGTTTTCGCCATGGAATCGCAGATCGACATCATCGCGCGGGCTCTGGGCATGGACCCGGTCGCGTTTCGCCGCAAGAATCTGCTCAACGACGGCGACGCCTCGCCGTTTGGCCAAAGGCTCAAGGGAATTGTCGCCCAGGAAACGTTCACGAAAGCCGTCGACGCTGCGGGTTGGAAAAAACCCAAGGCGAAAAACGTCGGCCGCGGCGTGGCGATATATGAGCGCCCATCCGGCGCCGGCCGCTCGGGCGCGGCGATCACCGCCGATGGCGACGGCGGCGTCACCGTGCATGTAGGCGTGCCCGACGTCGGCCCAGGCATTCACACGGTCGTGCAACAGATCGTCGCTGAAACTCTCGAAACCCAACTGGAGCGCATCAAGGTGGGCGTCGCAGACACCGACACTTCGCCGTACGACTCGGGAACTGGCGGCAGCAAGTCGACCAACAGCGTCGGTCATGCAGCCTATCAGGCGGCCTCGGAGATCAAGGAAAAGATTCTCGCGTTGGCAGCGGGCCGGCTCGGCTGTAAGCCCGAAGAGATCAAAGCGGACAAAGGCCGCTACGCCGCGCCAGGGCGCAAGGCGACGGCCTTCTCCGAGCTCATGCGCCTGGCTGTCGAGGAGAATCGCGGACCGATTACACACTTGAGCGTCTACGAGCCGTCGCGGGCGCCGATCACTTCGTTCGCCGCCCAGGTCGCGGAGGTGGAAGTCGATCCCGCCACCGGACAGGTCAAGGTGACAAAACTCACGACGGTCCACGACGCCGGCAGGGTTTTGAATCATCTGACGTACCAGGGGCAGGTGGACGGCGGGGTGGTCACCGGCCTCGGCTTCGCGCTGATGGAAGACAATTCCCTGGTGGACGGCAAAATCGCCGTGGGCAATCTCGGCGAGTTCAAAATACCGAACGCGGCCGATGTGCCGAAGTTGACGACCGTGTTGATGGAAAGCGCCACCGGGCCGGCGCCGTTTCAGGGCAAGGCGATCGCGGAGATTCCCAATACCCCGACGGCGGCGGCCGTGGCCAACGCCATCGAAGACGCCGTGGGCGTGCGGATTCTCGACCTGCCGCTCACTGCTGAGAAGATTTACGCGGCGCTGAACAGAAAATAAAGCGTGGTCGTAAAGCACCCTCCCCTTAATCCCCTCCCGTCAAGGGAGGGGAGATTCTTAGGATCCCTCTCCCCTTGTGGGAGAGGGTAAGGGTGAGGGGTAGGTAAACGTATTTATAACCGTCACCAAAGTTGACGCAATGTTCGAAACAGAAAATTCAGAAGGAGGGTAAGAACATGCCAAGGATCGCACATATCGCCATTCTGGCCGCGGAGCCGGCGAAGCTTGCGGAGTTTTACCAGACCGCCTTCGGTTTTAAAGAAGTCGCCCGCAGCGGCGAAAGCGGCGAAGCCATCTACGTCTCGGATGGCCATATCAATTTAGCCCTGCTGCCGGCGCGCAACCGCCGCGAAGGAATTTTTCATTTCGGCATCCAGGTAGAAGACGTCAAGGGGGCGGCGCAAGCGGCGCTGGCCGCCGGCGCCACCGGTGGCAAGGCTGAGCTTCCCAAAGACGGCCGCTTCGCCGAGACCTTCGTCCTCGATCCGGTGGGCACCCGCGTCGATCTATCCCAAGGCTGGAAAGTTTGATTCGGTCGGCCGGTACAAGCGCGCCCTCACCCCTTCCGCTTGCGGGTGAGGGAGAGGGTCTCTCGCGCGGAGACCCAAAGCACGCCGTGAACGCGTCTTGACGTCCGTTAGCGGCGCAAGGTAAGAATCAAATACGTTTTTTGAGTGCGAAGCGAAAGGAGCAACACAACGTGGATCTGAACGAAAAGACACATGATTTTTCACTGAGAAACTTGATAACGACGACGGCGACGGCCGAAGGCGCCGGCGGTGGAGCCGGTCCGCTACCCTATGGAGGAGGTATTGGAAAGATTCCGGCGAGCTGGGACCTAGAGGCCGATGTGGTCATTATCGGTTCGGGCGCCGCGGGTCTTCCGGCAGCGATCAAGGCGGCCGACGGCGGCGCCTCCGTCATCGTCGTTGAAACGAATTACGATATCGGCGGGCACGGGATCGTCAGCGGCGGCAACGTGCCTCTCGGTGGCGGCACCAGCGCTCAGAAAAAATACGGCATCAAAGATTCGCCGGATACCGTCTTTTCGGATCTCACCGACTGGACCATCGTCCAGAATAACGGCTGGCCGGACTACCGCTACAACGACCGGGAGGTGATGCGCGCCTTCGCCGATCATTGCGCGCCGACGTACGAGTTTCTCTTGGAGAACGGGGTGCAATTCAAGGATGTCCCGCCGGACAATCAGGGCGGGCACAACGTGGGGAACTCGGCGCCGCGAGAAAATCATGCGTTCTGGACCAAAGGCGCGGGGCTGGAAAGCCCCAATGCTAGAGGGGGAACCGCCGTCATACGGCCGTTGGAAAACAGCGCGCGCGCCAAGGGCGTTAAATTTTTGCTGAACTATAAAATGGCCAGCCTCGCGCGCGAGCCGTCGTCGGCTCAAAAACTGGGAAGGGTGCTCGGCATCACGGCCGAGCACACGCCGAGAATCATGCCGGGCCAGACCACGCCGTTAAAGAGCTTCCGTTCCGATGGCAACATCGAAAGCACCAAGCCGACGATGAATATTCGCGCCAAGAAAGCGGTCATTCTCGCCACCGGGGGCATGACCAGCAACTTGAACTTCCGTCGCATGTTCGACCCGCGGTTGACCGCGGTGCTGACGGTCGCCGGCGAGCCCTACACCTATCAAGACGGCAGCGGCGAGCTTGCGGCCATGGCGATCGGCGCCTCGCTTTGGGGCTTCGCGAACCAGACTTTGGAAAACGGCGACAATATTCGCACCCAGCGCGTGCTCGCGACCAAATACAACTATATGACATGGGAGCTTGAGCTGCCGATCTTTCCGCTGGTACGCGCTACGGGCCTGGCGGTAAAGGATTGGCATGATCTTATTTTAGTTAACCAGGTGGGCAAGCGATTTTACGACGAGACCAAAGGCGATTATCCGCACGGCAACGTTTACAACGACTTCAACCCCTACACGCCCAACGATTATCGCAATAATGAAAGGATCGATTACCACCCGAGCAAATATAATTTCTTCAATGCCGCGGTGGCGATGAACGAATACTCGGAGCCGCCCGATTATTCCGCCGGGCCGATATGGGCGATCTTCGATTCGGAAGCAGTCAAAAGAAACAAGTGGAATGTTGCGCCCCCATATGTCGATCCAGACGGATATTTCTTTAGCGGCAACACGCTCGTCGAATTAGCCGCGTCGATCAAGAACGAATATCAGGCAAAGCCGATGAAGGGCGAGACGTTGCAAGCTACGGTGGAGCGCTACAACTCTTTCGTCGACGCGGGTAAGGACGCCGATTTCGGCAAGCCGGCGCCGAAATACAAAATCCAAAAGCCGCCGTTCTATGCGGCATGGGCGACGCCGAACGTGCACGACACGCGTTCCGGCTTGAGAATCAATGCTAAATGCCAAGTGATAGACATGAACGGCCGACTGATTCCCGGCTTGTACTGCGGCGGCGAATCGGCGGGCGGATTCAATCAGCATGGGTTAGGCCGGTGCACGACCCAGGGGTTCATCGCCGGCAAAAACGCGGTGGCGGAGACAGGACGGGAGTGAGTTTGGGCTCTCTTCCACGTCAGCGGGCCGCTCTTATCCTCGATGCGCCAGTTGGGATGGTCAAACCGCCCCTGCGCTCTAACTCTATGGTGGTCGAAGGAATCAACCGCGCATGTACGAAACACCACGAAGGACCCAGCGCGGCAAAGCCGCAATCAAAGCAGCAATCGTTTTTTCACCACAGAGGCACTCGCCCTGTGGAATTGCAGCCCGGTATTCCACAGGGCAAGAGTTCGCAGAGTTGGGAGAATTTATCTAATCAAAAACTCTTTACTCCGCGTCCTCCGCGCCTCCGCGGTGAGATCTCTTTTGGATCAGAAACCTTCATGACCTTCGCGATGTTCGTGCTTGGAAAGACCCGCCGTCGAAGGAGGTAGCTCCATGCATCTTAAACCCCGTTGGTGTTCCTGGTTTATCACGGTGGTGCTCAGCCTTGCGCTTCTCGTTCCCATCCTTGCCGATGGCCAACCTCTGCCGCGCTCGGTCACCGTTGCGTCCAACCCTCCGGGCACGGTTTTCTACGCGCTGGCGAGCGGGATCGCCAAGCTTGCCAGCGAGGGCGCGCCCTTCCAGATGGTTGTCCAGCCCTATTCCGGCACGAGCACTTTTCTGCCTTTGCTCAATACCGGGGAAATCGATTTCGGCATCAACAACGCGGTGGACATGGCGCTGTCATACCAGGGACCGGAGCGGCTGAGGATCGGCGGACGCAACCCTTTCCAGCACACGCCCAATGTGCGCCTGGTGATGCGCGGGTCGCTATTGTTGGTCGCTCTTCTCGTGCGCAAGGATTCATACATAAAAAACATTTTTGATATCCGCGGGAAAAGATTGACTGGCGAGTACCCGGCCCAACTGTCCAACTGGTACAACCTGTTTGGCTTTCTGTCCGGCGCCGGGATGAAGTGGGAAGACGTCAAGGTCGTTCCCGTCGCTGGCGTCAATGAGGGAGTGGATGCCCTGGTCCAGGGGCGGGCCGACGTGAGCATGTCGGCGTTGGGCGCGGCCAAGGTCAAGGAGGCGGACGCCGCGGTAGGCGTCCGGCACATTTCGCTGGACTGTTCCCCCGAGGGAGAAAGGCGGCTGCGTAGCGCGGTGCCTGGTTATTATTCCCGCTGGATCAAGCGCGGCCAGGCCACGGCGATCGTGGAAGACACTTGCGTGAATGCCTATGACATTTATTTAACCGGCCACAAGGCGGCTCATGATAAAGTCATCGGCGCGGTTCTCAAGGGAATCTGGGACAACATCGACAAGCTCCCGCCGCTTCATCCCAATTTTAAAGACTGGACCCGGCCGCGGGCGGTCGACCCCGACGTGACGATTCCGTATCACCCGGCGGCAATCCAATTTTACAAGGAGCGCGGGGTCTGGCCGGCAAACATGGATGAGGCGCAACGTAAACTTCTCACTTTAAGTCCGTGACGGCGTCCTTTTTTTCCGACAACACCGGTGCTAGGAAAAGCGTGCTTGAAGGCGTTGGTAAGAATCTCATTGAAGATGAGGCTTACGGGAATCGCCAGATCGAGGTCGATGGCCACGCTTTCCAGCTCCGTCTCCACGCGCACGCGCGGGTTCACCGCGCCTGACGACGATCAGTGGTTTGGTGCGAAGTTTTGTTCTAGCGTCGGTTGCGCCCGTCATTGCCGTTGCAATGCACGGTCGCGGCCACGAGTAACGATTATCGGTCTACGCGGTGTCACCCCAGCGCGAAGAGCGCTCTTGGGTTGTGGTACGTGATTTTTTCGTACTGGCTCGGCGAGATTTTTCCATTCGCCTTCAGATTGCGCAGCGCTTCGATTTCCGTCGACTGATCGTTGTGGCCGTAGTCGGTGCCGATGGTGATGTTGTCTTCCCCCGCATATCGCAAGATATAATCGACGTCGTCGTCCGTCTGGCAGGAGACGTACTGGCGGTACTCCTTGAGCGGGTTGTCCGGCAGCGATTTTCCCTGGGCGCCCCAGCGCCGTTGCAAATCTTTGACGACGTAGGGAATCCACTGCGCCGCCGCCTCGGCCCAGTGGAAGCGAAGCTTGGGGAACAGTTTCGGCACTTCGCTCATGACGATCGAATGGAACGCGCCGATCACCGGGATGCGGAACTTCCAGAAGCTCCCGCCGCCGTTGTACTGCGATACCAAATCGATAACGTACGGGTTGGCGTTGCCCACATGCACGCCAACGGCCAAGTCCAAGCGGCTCATCTGTTCGTAAAGCGGATAGAAATAAGGATCGGTGATCAGCCGGTGCCCCTCGATGCCGCGCATGAAGACGCCGCAGGCGCCCTGCTCCTGGCAAAACTTGAGTTCGTCTAACGCCGCGCTCATGTCGAGCAGCGGCAAGACGCAGATCCAGCGCAGCCGCCCCTGGCCCTGTCGATGAATGTCGGCGAGCCAGCGGTTATAGCCCTTACAGATGGCGACTTCCCATTCGGGCTTGTCGGTGATCTGCTCGATGAAAATGGTCGGATAGAGCACCTGAACATCGATGCCCAACTCGTCCATGTGGCGCACCCGGGCCGGCACGTTTTCCATCTCGCGGGTCTCGCGCGGTGTTTCCATCACCCGGCCCGTGCGCTTGGAGACATCGGCGATCTCCCGGGCGGTCATCACGACGCGGACCAGGCCGCGGATCTTGCCGTCGACAAACCAGAACTCCTGGCCGCCCTCGCCTTGCGGTCGGACAATGAGGGGGCGATATTTCTGGTCGGCCCGGTCCATAAAGTCCCAGGTATGTTCGGTCTCGACGACGTGGGCATCGGAATCGATGGTCGGCATGGCTGAATACCTCCGCCTTTAAATCAAGCTGGCTCAGCGTGTCTGCGCGTAGAGCTTATCAATGGCTCCGCTCTGATCGAGCTCCCGGATAAAGCGCGGTTCGATAAATCCTTGAGGGTCGGCGGTCTTGGCGCGCGGGTCGCGCGCGGCGGCGAGATCGAAGATCGCCTGGACAGAGGCGGGCATCGCGTATGGAGCGCGGGGAAACTGTTTGACGACGAAAGACTCGTAGGCGTCCTCGAGCGCTTCGCGATCCTGAACGCGGAGATACTTCTGCATCACGGCCAGCGACGCTTCCTTGTGGGTCTTGGCGTGGTGAATGGCTTCCACGACGACGCGGGCGACGCGCCGGACGATATCCTCATGGGTCTGAATATAAACCCGCCGGGTTACCAGCCCGCCTTGCAGGAACGGAATCCCCAGCTCCACGCCGTCGGCGACGACTCGGAAGCCCAGGCGCCGGGCCTGCACGGTTTGCGGCGAAATGAGCACCGTGGCGTCGAGCTTTTTCGCTTCCATGGCGGCGAGGCGAGTGGCCGGTCCGCCGCCGCCGGCCTGAATGATCTGCACTTCTTTCGTCTCGTTGATGCCGAGTTTGCGAAGGATCAAGCGCAGCCCCCAATCCGCGGCCGCGCCGAACCGGCCGATGCCGATGACCTTGCCGCGCAGATCCTCGGGACGGCGGATCTCAGGGCGAGCGACCAGTTGGTACGCGTTTAAATTGCACCAGCCGGCCAGCATGACGAGGTCCAGGCCGTTTAAGTAGGGGCCGACGGCCAAGCCGCCGGACATGGTGGCGACGGGCGCCTGCCCCGCAGTGAGGGCCTGTACCGCCGGAGTGGAGTCGACGTAAACCAGGTCGGTGGCCAGGCCGTGGCGCTCGAAGAGGCCCGCCTCGCGGGCGAACCAGGTCACGGAGTTCGTCGTCGTGAACTGGCTGTAGATGATATTGAGCCGCTCCTGACCCATTGCCCCCGCAGGAGCAATAACCGAGGCGGCAATGAGCGCGAAGGCGATGACCATGACGCGCGCGCGCCGTTGGAGAAGACTCATCCCAAGACCCGCAATGATAAACCTGGTTTCCATTCGTGCGCTCCTTTAATGGTTACAACTGGGTCCAAGCTATTCGAGTTCAGGCGCCGAGGTCAAGAGAAAAATCGCCTTCGAGAGAGATCGACTTGACAACCCACCTCGTGTTCGTGATAGCTCTGGCACGGTTCACATTGAAGTCATCAAACCAGGAGGAACTCATGAGCGATGAAAAGAAGATCGTTACCGGGCTGGGCAAGCCGGAGCTGCACCGCGTGCTGATTCGCGGGCATGATTTGACGAAAGACCTCGTCGGGAAAATCACCTTTGCCGATATGACCTATTTGATGTTGGTGGGACGATTTCCGAGCGACGGCGAAAGGCGAATGACCGACGCCTTGCTGACGATTCTAGTCGAACACGGCATGGTCAGCAGCGTGATTTCGGCGCGGCTTTGTTATTCAACGGCGCCGGAGGCGATGCAGGCGGCGGTTGCCTCTTCGATCCTCGGCGCCGGCAGCGTCCACCTCGGTTCCTCGGAGTGGTCGGCAAAAATGCTGGTGAAGGCTCGCCCCACTGACAATACCCCAAGTGAATTGGATGTAGCCGCTTCAGCGGTGGTAAAGCACTATGCAGGGAAGAAAAAAAGAATTCCGGGCATTGGCCATCGAACTCACCCGGAAGGCGACCCGCGCGCCGTGCGCCTCTTTGAAGTCGCGCGCGAGACCGGCGTGTACGGGCGCTATTGCGATTTGCTCCAGCGGATCTGCAAGGCGGCGGGGGGACAGCATGGACGGCCGTTGCCGGCGAATGTCACCGGCGCGATCGGCGCGATTGCGCTCGACATGGGACTACCGTGGCAGTTGACCAAAGCATTCGCGCTGATCGGCCGGACCTTGGGCGCGGTTGCGCATATCGGTGAAGAGATCCGCCGGCCGATGGCAGCGAACATTAACAGCGCCATCAAGGCGCAGATGGTCTACGACTTCGACGGCAAATGACACGTTTGCCCGTTTCGGGTTTCGAGCGGATCGAGGCTATATTTGCGGAAAAATCCCTGTTCCTTGGCGATCCAGAGAGGAACCGAGTTCCCGCTCATCGCTCCATAAACGAACGGAAATCTGGCGGGCACTTCAGCCGCGTAAAGATTCGCAAGGCCAGCCGCGGCGACCAGGAATATCAGCGGCAAGAGCGGGAAAGATGTCTTTTTCTTTGCTGTTTTCTTTTTTTCAAACATGGTCATCGTACTGCCTCCCGCGGCGCGAGAGGAATGACCAGGTTTACGGCGCCGCTAGGATAACCCTGCGCATGAACATGCGCCGCTATCACCAGGAGTGACGTGATCGATAGTAGACTTAAAATTCCACGCAGCATAGGCACCTCCCTCGGTAATAAGTTTGTCGCAACAAGTGGGCGCATGCCATTGGACACTCGATCTCCATGTCAAGAAGTACCTATAGGGCGTGTAGCCAAAACGTTGACAAGCTTATCGCCTGCTGCCTATATTCTGCGCCGTGAGAAGTCTTTGTGGAAAAAAACCGAGCCGCAATTGTTCGAGCGATCTTCCTCGACAATTACGCGCTCATGTTTTTCACCACGCACATGGTCGCCGGCCTCCAACACACTATGCTCGATCAAACCAAACACTGGAGCACCCAATGACCAAGAACGTGACACGCGACGGCTCAACCACCTGATTTTTTCATCGTAGAGTTCAATCCGGAGGTCAGAAACAGAGGGGAGTTATATGGCCAATCCAACAATCGGTTTCATCGGCCTCGGCATCATGGGCAAACCCATGGCGCGAAATCTTTTGAAGACGGGCTACTCCCTCGTCATCCACAACCGCAGCCGCGCGGCGGTGGATGAGTTGAACAAGGAAGGCGCCCAGGTCGCGGCGAGCGCTCAGGAGGTCGCTTCACGAAGCGAAGTCGTCATCACCATGCTTCCCGACTCGCCTGATGTCGAGCTGGTTTACGCCGGCGAGCATGGGGTCTTTGCGGGCGTAAAGTCGGGAAGCTTGCTGATAGACATGTCGAGCATTTCGCCCGTAGTCGCGCGCAAATTAGCGGCAACGGCAAAAACGCTCGGCTGCGACATGCTCGATGCGCCGGTGAGCGGCGGCGAAGCGGGCGCCATCGGCGCCACGCTCTCGATCATGATCGGCGGCGCCGCGTCGGCGGTGGAGCGAGCGACGGTGATCTTTCAGGCGCTGGGGAAAAACATCGTCCATGTCGGCGACGCCGGCGCCGGACAGGTGACCAAGGCGGCGAATCAGATGGTCGTAGGAACGACGATCGCGATCGTCAGCGAAGCCCTCGTGCTCGCCGCTAAAGCCGGCGTCGATCCCGCGAAAGTGCGCCAAGCGCTGCTCGGAGGCTTCGCCCAGTCAAAAGTTCTCGAAGCGCACGGGCAGAAGATGCTCGATCGCAACTTCAAGCCCGGCTTTCGCATCCGCCTGCACGAAAAAGACATGAAAATCGCTCTCGCCACCGGCTCGGAATACGGCGTGCCACTCATGGTCACCGGCGTCGTCGGCCAGATGATGACCGCGATGAAAGGCATGGGCAACGGCGATCTCGATCACTCCGGGCTCGTGAAGTTTGTCGAGGAGTTGGCGAAACAGGAATTGCCAGCCGCAAAATGAGCGTTTGGCAATGAGTGACTCCATAGCACCTGCTCCATCATCGCGTCTTCCAAAAGGCCAACCAGCATTCTGGCCAGTATCCGGAGCAGGCCTCGAAACATCGCATGTCCCTCTATTTGTTTAGAGAACAGGGCCTCGCCCGTTCCTTGACTTTAACAAGCGAACTTATCCTCTGACTTTTTTTATGCCAATTGCTTGCAGCCGCGAGGAGAGAGTCGTTGCCTTGACCCCGAGCAGCTCCGCCGCGCCGCCGGCGCCATAAATCTTCCAGTTTGCCGCTTCGAGCGCAGCCTTTAGGTTTTCGCGCTCCCGTTTGTCCCATTCTGCCTGGCTAACAAAAGCAGTCGTTGTGCTAGGCGTTTGCACGACGGTTTGTCCTGAAGTAGCAACATCGTCATCGGGTAGAATTTGTTCCAGGTTCAACGGCTGCGTTCCGCAATTGGAAAGAATCATTGCGCGCTCGATCACATTCTGTAATTCGCGCACGTTGCCTGGCCAATTGTAGCGTTGCAGCCTCGCCATCTGCTGGTCGTTGAATTGCAGATTGCCGCGGCGTACCCTCTGTCGCGCTTGATTGATGAACTCACGAACCAGTAAGGGAATATCTTCCGTGCGATCTCTCAGGGGCGGAACTTGCATCGGAAAGACGCTCAGGCGAAAGAATAAATCCTGGCGAAAGTTGGCTGCTTCGACCTCGCGTCGCAAATCGCGATTGGTTGCGGCGACGATGCGAACGTTAACTCGCCGCGTCCGCTCTTCGCCCACACGCTCAAAGGTTCCTTCCTGCAAGACGCGCAGCAGTTTGCTTTGTTGTTCCAGTGGAATGTCTCCGATCTCATCCAAAAACAACGTGCCTTCGTCCGCGAGTTGAAAACGCCCGACACGATCCCGCACCGCGCCGGTGAAGGCACCGCGCACGTGACCAAAGAATTCGCTTTCAAACAGGTCGCGCGGAATTGAAGCGCAATTGACCTTCACCAGCGCTTTCGCCGCGCGCTGACTGCGTTCGTGAATGGCGCGGGCGATTAACTCTTTCCCAGTCCCGGATTCACCTAAAATCAATACATTCGCGTCAGTCGGCGCAACGAGTGCGATCTTTTCCAACACCTCTTTGAGCGCCAGACTTTCCCCAACGATCACGCCGAAGGAACGCTCCTGCCGGACTTCTTCGCGCAGATACTCGTTCTCCAATCGAAGCTGTTCGCGCAGCCGTTCGATTTCGGCAAATGCGCGGCTGTTGGAGATGGCGACCGCTGCATGATCGGCGAATATCCGCAACCAACCAAACTCGCGCGTATCCAGCGCGCGGCGGCTGAAAATGGCGAGCACACCCAGAATCTCCTGGCGAAAGATCAGCGGTTGACCGGCAAACGAGCGAATGCCTTCACTCTGCGCCCATTGCGGGCGCGCGATCCAATCACCCCCTTGCGAAATTTCGGCCAGCAAAAGCGGTTTGCCGGTTGCACCGATCTTTCCGATCTTGAGCGCGTTCAGCGGGAATCGGCGGAAATCCCCGTTCAGCCGTGACCAGTCTTCGATGCTGGGTCTTGAGGGATTACCGCTGCTCGCCATCAGGTGCAGACACTCCGTCTGATCAGGACATTTAAGGCGCATCGGACACTGCGGACAAATGTCGCCGGGGCTTTTCAGCCAGATGCGCGCCAACGCCATGCCCGGCTGCTCAGCCAACCCTGCGACGATCCTGCTAAGCACAACTTCGACCGAGCGTTCCTGCGCAATTTCTAGCGCCAGGGCTTGCAGTGACTCGAGTTCCATAGCTCCCAAAATACACGAAATCTCATGTTATCGCTCTGGCATTTCATTGAATAATGAAATTTCGTTGCGCGGTTCGGACGTAAGATTTTCGTTAAGCTCAATGTTTTCCATTGGTTCAGCCAGTTTCAGATTGTGGCACAGCGACTGCACTAATCAATACCGACAGTGCGCTCAATTATCGGAAAAATGGCCTAATTCCGAGAGGCGGCTGAGAGAATAAACGAATTCGTGACGGAGAACCTGATCATGCCAAAACAAACTGCGTGAGCAAATCGCACTAACGGTTGGCGATGCCAGTCGTTCTCACGAACGATTTTTAAATCGGGAGCAAAAATTACCAATACAAACGGAGGGGAAAACCATGAAGATCGAACGGCAATCAAATCAAAATCCGCAGGCTAACCTGCGCCTACAAATCGCGCGATTTGTGTTCTTCAGTCTGATGGCGTTTGCAGTGACAATTTCGGCGCTCGCGCAAGCGACGGAAAAAGAGAATCCGTTGCGCGTAACCTACAACACCGTGAAGATTGACGGCCTGGACATCTTTTTCCGTGAGGCAGGCGATAAGCAGTCGCCGACCTTGCTGCTGTTGCACGGCTTCCCGACTTCGTCCCACATGTTTCGGAATCTGATTCCGGCGCTGGCTGATACATACCACGTCATCGCGCCCGATTATCCGGGCTTCGGTCAAAGTTCCATGCCGAAGGTAAACGATTTTGATTACACCTTCGACCGCTTGGCTGATGCCATTGACAAATTTACTCAGCAATTGAGTCTCAAGACTTATAGCCTTTACGTGCAGGATTACGGTGCGCCGGTCGGCTATCGTCTGGCAAGCAAACATCCCGAACGAGTTCAGGCGTTGATCGTACAAAACGGCAACGCTTACGAAGAAGGGTTGCGGGATTTCTGGGTTCCGTTCAAAGCCTATTGGCAGGATAAATCCGAAGCGAACGCGGCGAAATTGCGACCGTTCTTCGAGCTTGGCGCGACCAAATGGCAATACACGCACGGTACTCGCAAACCCAATAATCAAAATCCTGACAACTGGACCCACGATCAGGCTCTGCTCGAACGCGCGGGTAACAAGGACATTCAACTACAGCTTTTCTATGACTACGGCTCGAACCCGAAGCTCTATCCAAGTTGGCACGCCTATTTCCGCAAACATCAACCGCCAACGCTGATCGTGTGGGGCAAGAACGATCTCATCTTCCCAGCCGAAGGCGCGGCTCCTTATAAGCGGGATTTGAAAAATGTCGAAACGCACCTGCTGGACACCGGCCACTTCGCACTCGAAGAAGAGGGCGATCAGATTGCCAGACTGATTCGCAGCTTTCTCGTACGAAATCTGACCCTGAAGCAGTAAAGCGGATTGAATCTAACCATGACGCCCGTGAGACTGCTTCTTATTGACGATCAGCCTCACGGATTTTCACAACGAAAAGAGAAAAGCGATGGCCAAGAATTTTTCAGAGATTGCGTTTAGCGAAAGCGTCAAGGCGGAACAGGTAAAATACGGTTCGCGCCGGTCTTATGCGCGCATGGAAGCAATGGCGCGCAGCACTGAACTCAGCCCTCGGGAAGCGGAGTTCATCGTTGAACGCGACGGCTTTTATCTGGCGACCGTCGGGGAAAGCGGTTACCCGTATGTTCAGTTTCGCGGTGGCCCGAAAGGCGTTTTGAAAGTGCTTGACCCAAAGACGCTGGCTTACGCCGACTTTCGCGGCAACAGACAATACATCAGCGTCGGGAATTTGCACCGCAACGACAAAGCTGCTCTGATCCTGATGGACTATGCGAATCGTCAGCGATTGAAGATTTATGCGCGCATCGAAGTAGTCGAAGCCAAAGACGCGCCCGAACTGATCGCTCAACTGCAAGACAGGGGCTACGAGGCTGAGGTCGAACGGGCGATGGTCTTGCGCGTTGAAGCCTTCGACTGGAACTGTCCGCAACATATCACGCCGCGTTACACGATGGAAGAAGTCCGCGAACTGAACGCGCCGTTGTATGAGCACGTCGCCAAACTGGAAGCGGAAATCGCCTGTCTCAAAACTAAAAGCGAATAAGGAGAGATTATGCCACCACCAATCATCAAACCACCCTTCACACGCGAATCCGCGCGCGCCAAAGTTAAAGCCGCCGAAGATGCTTGGAACTCGCGCGATCCCGAACGCGTCGCAGTGGCGTACACGCCGGATTCCGAATGGCGCAACCGCACTGAGTTCTTCAGCGGCCGCGAAGCAATCAAGGAATTCCTGCGCCGCAAGTGGTCAAAAGAACTCGATTACCGGTTGATGAAAGAATTGTGGGCGTTCACGGACAGCCGCATCTCGGTGCGCTTCGAGTATGAGTGGCGGGACGCTGCGGGACAGTGGTATCGCACGCACGGCAACGAACATTGGGAGTTTGACGAGGAAGGCTTGATGCGCCGCCGGGATATGAGCGCCAACGACTATCCGATTGAAGCGTCACAAAGGCGTTATCCAGCGTAATGCCATTTCAATCGTAGCCATTAGGCTCACTGCTGCCGAACGACCGTGGAGCTGGAACTGGGGTCAGTCTAGAGATATTGCATGACGCTCTAGTTGTTTAGGAAGCAAGCCCTGGCCCTGTTCTCTCATCCGCCTGCACGAAAAGGACACGAAGATCGCTCTCGCGACGGGTAGTGAATACGGCGTGCCGCTGATGGTCACCGGCGTCGTCGGCCAGATGATGACGGCGATGAAAGGCATGGGGCTCGGCGATCTGGATCACTCGGGGCTGGTGAAGCTAATCGAGGCAATGGCGAGCAAAGAGCTGGGGGGCAAGTGAGTTAGGGACCAGTGAGTTAGTGAATTAGTGAACTAGGGGTCAGTGAGTTAGGGATTAGGGAATTAGGGATTAGGGAGGGGTAGTGATTTAGGGTGTCAGTTGTTTCTCTTACTGAGTTGCAGCGATACCATGCGATTTAGCATTTTTAGGATTTCCTCCAACGATGCCCTTCGGGTCTCGAATACGGCAGAATCGATCAAGTGTAAATCCCGGCATTTCAGATACCAGTCAAGAGTCTCTGTTGTTGAACCGCGGGCAACGATCAGGTAGTGCGTATACTCCTTTCCGGTTCTTCTCCCGAATCCTTCCGCGATGTTGGCACTGATCGAGCTGGCGGATCGTAGGACCTGATTCGCGATTATCCGCCCCGCCATTCCGGGAGGAAAGGAGTCGACGTCCTCGACAACATCCAAGAAAAACCGGTGCGCCTTTTGCCAAACAATCAGGTCCTCGAAACTCCGAATCTCCCCCACAAACTAACTCCGTAGCCCCTAGCTCACTAACTCCCTAATCCCCTAACTCACTATTTCACGGCCTCCACCCTGCCCTGTTCAGCTGTTGATCCGCTTCCAGCGCGAAACTGAAGTCATAAGCCTTCGCAGTCGGAACCGCATCGTTGGAGTTGACCACCTGGCGGACGATATTCAAATCGTTTTTCTGCGCTTCCTCGTCCACCGCGCCGCTGCGGCTAAAGGTTGGAATCAGATCATCGTAAAGCCGGCTGGCCTGCTGGCGTGAGACCCCGGAGAACTTCAAAAGCGCCGCGATGGCGGCTTCTTTGTCCTGACGAAGATAGCGCAGCGCTTTGATCGTTGCCCGGACGTATGCGCTAACCAGCTTGGGTTGTTCCTTGATGAGCTTGTCGGTGGTCGCCAGCGTGCCCCAGGAGTTTTTCACTTCGTTGCCGAAGAAAAACATCTCTCTCATTCCTTTATCGAGACCAACGTAGCGCTGCTCGACGCTGAGCACGGCGGCGTCCATCGCGCCGGCGAGCAGCGCGGTCAATTGATTGCCCGTGCCCGGGTCGAGATAAATAACGTCCTTGCTGGCATCGAGCCCATGTTTGGTCAAGATCTGCCTGAGCATGAAAGTCGCGATGGCGGCGACTCCCGTGGTCGCGATTCTCTTCCCTTTAAGCTCCTTGGGGTCGCTGATATTGGGCCGGGTGAGCAGCCACTGAAGCACGCGGTCATTGGTCGCCGCGACGACTTTCAGGGGCGCGTTGGCTCTCGCGATGCTCACCAGCGCGCTCGAACCCGCGCCGGTAAACTGGACATCGCCGCCGAGCATCGCCTGGATGCTCGTTACCGGCGAGATGTAAATCACCCGCAGATCGAGCCCTTCCTCTTTCATGTATCCCTTCTGTTGCGCCAGCGGGTAGATCACCATCTGAAAGCTTTTCGCAGGAATCGCCATGTTGACGGTTTGGAGTGTTTGCCCGCCGCCATTTTGTGGGACGGTCAGTACCAGGCAAACTACGAGCATAACCGGCGCCAGCGTTATCTTCCGACTCTGCCAACGAAAGATTTGTAATCCACGTCTCATGATTTTCCCCTCCTCAGCTAATACAAAGGTATTAAGTAACATTACCTGCTCGGGGAAAAAAGCCTTCGGACCGGGAGCGATGGGCTTCTACCTCGAAGGCCACCCGCGCCAACCCCTTAGGCTGCTTATAGTGACGGTCTGGGCCTGGGATGATTTTCACGTTCCTACGCTCCCGGTTCCTCAGCCTTCCTTCCCCTCGCGACAATCCAAATGTAACATCGATAAAGGCGTTTGTATTAGTTCAGCGGGTAGAAGAACTTCGGGTTGTCGAATAGGATCTTATCCGTCAACGCCCGCGGAATGTCTTCCCGCGCCCGCAGCGCGGCCACGAGCTGGCGCTCTTCCGACGGGTCCTGATGGCCGTAATCCGACCCGATGATCAGGTGATCTTCACCGGTGAAGCGGGCGATGTAATTGACATCCTCGTCGGCTTCGCAGGCGACGAAGATGCGGTATTCGCGGAACATGTCCGGGTCCGACGAAAACTTCCATTTCTCCTTGAAGAGCCGTTTTAGAATATGGAGCAGGAAGGGCACCCAACCGGCGGAAGCTTCGATGAAACCGAACTTGAGACGGGGAAACTGCTCCGGAATATTGTTGGCGATGATATCGCGAAAAGCCAGCAGCGGTTGCACCCGGCTGTGGCCGAAGGTGTGATTGCGCTCGACGCTGAATAGAGTGAGGAACAACGGGCAGCCCGCGCCGGTGTGAATGCAGATCGGCAGATCGAGGTCGTTGGCCGCTCGATAAATCGGAAACAGATAGGGACTATCGAGAGTCCACCCACCTTCGATGCCGCGGAAAAAGACGCCCACGGCGCCGTTGTCCTTGGCCCATTTGAGTTCCTTGACAGATTCGTCAATCGACTTCAGCGGCGGCACGACGATCCAGCGCATCCGGCCGCGGGCTTTCGCGCAGGCCTGGGCGAGGAATCGATTATAGGCACGGCAGAGCGCGACTTCCAAAGCGGTATCGTCGGTCAGGTAAATCAGAAACAATGTCGGAAAGACGACTTGAGTCTGGACGCCGAGCCGGTCCATGTCCTTGAGCCGCGCCGGAATATCGGTCATTTCCCGGCATGCGATCGCAATATCTCCCCGAGAGGATTCCAGCTTCGTCGCCGACGGTGTAATTAGACGGAAGCTGCCTTTGCCGCTGGGCTTGGGGAAAATATTGCCGTCGATAAGCCAAAAGGCGTTGCGCGGCCCGTAGAGCGTGTCCTCCGGAGCCTTGAGCATCACCGGGCGCCGCGAATGCATCTCCTTGTCGATCAGCGACCACATCGCCTCGCCCTCTGAAATATGAGTGTCCGCATCGATTATGCCTGGCATAAGAAGCCTCCTTCTGTTCGATCACTCAGTTGGTCGCGCCCGCCGACCGCCTCAAGTGCTTGAGCGCCGGAGACCCGCGTTCGCTGAGATATACCAAAAAGGCAGGTTGTTTCGCTAGTGTGGGATTCTCTATTGCATCCGATCTTGACCGAATTGAAGGATGGGTTGAGTCAGCGAAACCCATCAAACCCTTATGCGCGATGGGTATCGGCAGACCTCAACCCATCCTACTTCTTCTCGACGGAACCGTAGGATGGGTTAAGCCCTTCGATAATCCCTCAGGGTAGACTCCGCGCAACCCATCGATTCCAATACGATGGGTATCGGCCAGACTAACCTCTCAGTGCACCCGGCGAAATCCACTCCGACGCGATCTGCCGCGCGTCGCTCGTTTTTTCCGGAGCAACCTGGGACAGCAGCCGCTCGAACTGCCTGAAATCGACCGCCAGCGACTCGTCCATGCACACGAGATAATCGTCGCAGGTCTTGCGCACCAGACCGGGCGGGAGGTCGAACCTGGCGGAAAGAACCCGCATCGCCTCGTGCCGATTTGCCTTCACGTATCGAATGCCCTCGCGATGAGCCGTCAAAAAGGCGGCAAACTCCCGCTCTTTTTCCTGCGCCAGCGCCCGCGTGGTCTCCAATGTGATCGGCAACGGATCATCGACGACCGCCGGCCATTGGTTGATCCTTTCGAATCCCCGCTCCTCGGCCATGAAACCATAGGGGCGCGGCAGCAACGCAGCGTGGGCGTGGCCGCCGATCAGCAGGTTCAATGCGTCCAGGTCGCTGCTGAGCAACTGAAGCGTGACATCGCCGTCCAATGTTAGCCCGGCTCGCTCTTCAAAAACCTGCGCAAACGGCACGCCGCGCGCAGGCCCTTCCCGGCACGCAACCACTTTCCCTTTGAGATCTTTCAGCTCCCGAACGGCGGCATCGACAAGCAAGTAGTAGGGGCAGCTATTCATCGCGCAGCCGAGGATGCGCGTCGCCTTGGTAGCGAGGAAATGCTGCAGCGACGCGCGCCCGACGACGAAAGAAATCTGCGCCTCGCCGCTCTCGATCCGTCGGTATCTTTCCCCCGTGCCCTGGACGTGGTTCCAGGAAATTTCCAAGCCGTGCTTTTGATAAATACCGGCGTCGATCGAGAGGTACCCCGACGGGTCGCGGGCGAATTTCGCTTTGGTTCCTTCGAGGTGCCCGTATATGACGTTGAGTTGAGAGAGAGTCATTTCCAAACCTCCGATGTCCGTATCTTTAAACAGCTTAATTTTCTCAACGCCCCTTGCCGTAACTGCCTTGCAGCGTCAGCGTGTTGATGAATCGTTCCATGGCCGCGTCGTCGCGAAATTTATTCATATCGTATTGCTCGTAGTGAATGATCTCCGCCAATTCGCGGCGCGGCGGCACAACGAAATTACCCTTGGCGTAGCCGATCGGCACCAGGTGATAGATACGCAGCGGCTCGGGAATCTTGAGTAACGCCTTGAGCCGCGTTTCCATATAGGGAGAGTTGGCGTCGCTCACGTATTGCGACGCCAGACCTAACGACGCCGCGGCCAAGTGAATCAGCAGAGTCGCGTTGGCCAATCCGGTGATGAAATGCGAGTCCGCTTTCTCTAATTTCGTTCTGATCGGATAGGCCTCTTTGACCCTTGGATCGCCGAGAATGATGAGATGCACCGGCGCATGGCGAAAACCGTCGCCCGTCATCTTGGCCGTGCCTCTTACGGCTAAATCCATTTCGCGCTTGGGTTCCAACTGTTTCAGATAGATGTCGGCGATCTTGTGCCGTGTTGCCTGATCTCTCACGATAATAAATTCCCACGGCTGGCCGTTGCCACCCGACGGCGCCCAACGCGCGCAGTCGAGAATCGCCCGGACCGCCTCCTCCGACACCTCCCGGCTCTCGTCGTAACCGCGAATGCTGCGGCGCCGAATCGTCAACTGGCGTAGTTCGTCGATGTTCAACATGGTCGTCTCCCTGGTCAGGATTATTCATCGTAGGTAGTCCGAGGAGCGAGCTTCTCCGTTCGCCGTTCGCTCTTTTCGATGCCGGCGATGAACTTCGCCACCTCGTCGTCGCCGGGTTCGTCCGCTTCGATCCGTTCGCCCTCGAAGTAGTAGCGGCTGCTGAAGCTCACATGGTCCAAGAGATCCGCCGCTTTGAAGGCGACGAAATAGAAAGCGCCCTCTTTCTGAAGGATCCGCGTCGCGAGCATAGGTCCTCCTTGGTTCGAGCGAGTATAATGCCCCCGCGGGGCGATTTACCACTCCAGAACGTCAGTTGTATTACCCCATCATAAAAAAATTCCTGGCGACAATTTCGTTTGTGCGGGGGGTATGCTATTTTACCATGAACTCGTAACGGTAAAATGAACGGCAAGTCGGTCCCCCTCGACCTCACGCAACGATCCTCCCTGGCCTCCCGCGTTACTCTGTTTGTAAACAAGCGCCGGCTGAAGGTATGGCTCCGGTGGCTGGTCGCGTTTTTAATCCTGGCCGCTCTGGTCCTTGTCGAAATTCACACCTCGGTCCTGCAATCCTGGATCTTTACGCGTGTCAATGACCAAGTTACCTACGAGCTCGCGGCGGGAGCCAGTCCGAGCATTGCGTTTCCACGCGCGGGTCCTTTTGACGATCGCCGCGGGTACCCTAGGATCCCCGCCTTCCGAGCGAGACTTCAGACTCAGGGCTACCGCCTAACGCAACAAACGCGCCAATCCGAAACGTTGCTCGATTTGATCCGCCGCGGCGTTTCGCCTCCCTACGACGAGCGGCCCGGGACGGGCATCGATATCCGCGGTTTCGACGGCGCGCCCTTGTTTCGGTACGCGCAGTCGGAGTTTCTCTTCGAAAAAATTGGCGACATTCCGCCCCTGCTGGTCAAGACTCTGCTTTTTTTGGAAAACCGCGATCTCGGCCGTCCGAGCACATCGTGGCAAAACCCGGCCATCGAATGGGAACGGCTTTTCAAGGCCGGGCTGCTTTACATCGGCGCCAAGCTTTTTCTTCCCGTCTCGGTTCAGGGCGGCAGCACCCTCGCCGTGCAGCTGGAGAAATTTCGCCACTCGCCGAACGGTCGCACGGATACGCCGGTGGAAAAGTTTCGCCAGGTGGTCGGCGCCAGCCTTAAAGCCTACCGCGCGGGGAAGAACACGCGCGCCTGGCGCGAACGGATCATCGTCGATTATCTCAATACCGTTCCGCTGGCGGCTGCGCCGGGCTACGGCGAAATCCACGGATTGGGCGAAGGTCTCCACGCTTGGTTTGGCATGCCGCTCTCGGAGGCCGTCGCGGCGCTCAACGCGCCCGGCATGGCGCCCGCGAAGGTGCGCGCATTTAAGCATGTCCTGACTTTACTGATCTCGGTGCGCGCGCCGTCGGTGTTTCTCGGCGAAGAGCGCGCATCGCTGGATCAAAAAGTAACGCGGTTCATCGGTCTCATGGCCAAGCGCCGGATCATCGACGAGTCGATGGCCAAGGCGCTGCGGCGGAGCCCCATTGAGTTTTTGCCCGCCGCGCCGTTGCCGCCCCAACCGTCCTCCGGCCAGAACAAGGCGGCCAACGCCATCCGCGTGGCGATGATGGAGCATCTGGGCGTCACCAATCTGTATGACCTCAATCGCCTCCATCTTGACGTTCAGAGCACCATCGACGTCGAGTTGCAGAAGAAAATAACCGACTTTTTGCACAGCCTCACCGATCCGAAAGTGATCCAAGCCAAAGGGCTCAACGGCGAGCGGCTGCTCCACAACGCCGACCCGGCGAAAGTGATTTATTCTTTTCTCCTGGTGGAGCCTACGGCGGAAGGAAATTTCGTGCGCGTCCAGGCCGACAATCTCGCCGCCCCCTTCGATTTCAACAAGAGCGTCAAGTTAGAGCTCGGAAGCACCGCCAAACTGCGCACGCTGACGCATTATCTCGAAGTCATGGCGGAGCTGCACAAAGGACTTGGACGGGCAGGCGATGCGGAATTGACGAAGCGAATCGCCGGCGCCCGCGACGCGCTCACGCGTTGGGCCGGCGAAGTCTTGCGCACCGAGAAAAATCTCGCCCTCGAGCCGTTCCTGGAGCGCGCCCTGGAGCGCCGTTACTCCGCCGACCCGAGCGAGGCCTTTTTTACCGGCGGGGGGGTGCACCATTTCGAAAACTTCGAGCGCGAAGAGAATAGCCGCGTGCCGACGCTGCGCGAGGCGCTCCGCAACTCGACTAACTTGGTTTTCATCCGCCTGATGCGCGATCTCGTCGCCTATCATCGCGCCCGACTGTCCTACAACTCGGACGACGTGCTCGCCGACCCCGGCCAACCGGAGCGCAAACGAATGCTCCAGGAGATCGCCGAGGAAGAGTCCTTGTCTGTGCTACGGCGCGCCTACCAGAATTACCGCGGGCAAACGCGCGAGGAGTTGCTGAAACGTCTGATCGGGACCAAGGCCAACGCCAACCGCCGGCTGGCGATTCTCTTTTTTGCCTGGGCGATCGGCAACGACGAAAAAGCGCTGGCCGACTGGCTGGCGCAAAACGGCGCGCTGGCTACCGCGAAGGAGATCGCGAAACTGTTCCGCGCCTACCAGAGTTCACGGCTCAATCTGGCGGATTACGCTTACCTCCTGTCGGTCCACCCGCTCGATCTTTGGTGCGCCGGCGCGCTCAACAAAGACGCCAATCTTTCGTGGGAGGATATCTTTGCCCGAAGCCGTGAAGCCCGCCGTGTAGGTTCGGCATGGCTGCTCAACCCGCGCAACCGCCGGGCACAGAACCTTCGCCTGCGCATTCGTTTCGAGAAAGACGCCTTCGCCCGCATGACTCCTTACTGGCAACGGCTGGGATTCCCGTTCAAGACAATGGTCCCGTCCTATGCGACGGCCATCGGGGTTTCATCCGACCGGCCCGTGGCGCTCGCCGAGCTCGTCGGGATTCTGGTCAACGACGGCGTGCGCCGCCAACCGACCAGTCTGACCCAGATCCACTTCGCCCGCTCCACCCCCTATGAAACAGTCTTTGAGCGTACGGCGTACAAAGGAGTGCACGTCCTGGCCCCGGAAGTCGCGCGTGCCATGCGCAAGGCGATGGCCGAGGTGGTCGAGCAGGGAACCGCGCGGCGGCTCAGCGGAGTCTTCAAACTGGCGGACGGCAAACGCCTCAGCGTCGGCGGCAAAACCGGCTCCGGCGATAATCGCTTCGAAACTTTCAATCGCGCCGGCGACGTCGTCACCTCCCGCGCCACCAACCGCACCGCCGCGTTCATCTTTTACATCGGCGAGCGCTACTATGGCGTAGTTACCGCCTTCGTCCAGGGACGCGAAGCCGAGAACTACCACTTTACCAGCGCCCTACCGGTGACGGTCCTCAAGCTGCTGGCGCCGACGATCATCGCCAAACTCGACAAGAACGCGGCGCCGACCTCGACCACCGCTCCGAGCAAAGAGAAACAGGCCCGCGCCCACGCGAGCGGCCTGCAACTCGCCGTCGCGCGGTGAGCGCGCAGGTGCAAACCAAACTATCCTCGCCGCAGAGGCAAGGGGTTTTCGACTCTCGTGGGCTCGAAGCCGACAAGAAACTTTCCCTCTCCACCACGTCTTCGTGGGGGAGAGGGTTAGTGAGGGGGCAACGGATGCGAACCCTCACCCCAGCCCTCTCCCATCAGAATGGGCGAGGGTGAGATCCCGCAACATGCTTCGTAGGAAGCACGCCCTGAGCTTAGCCGATCCTGATCCTGGCCGAAGGATCGAGGGGGTTTCACATCCCCGAGAGAGACACTAGGTTCCTCGCCGATTGCCGAACAAATCGATATGCAGGCGCGGCGTAAACCCGTAGCCATGTTCCTTGCACAGCTCGACGATCCAGTTCGCCTTACGCCGCACCTCCGCCGACGTCTTCCCTTGCGCCATGACTAGAACCCGCGTGCGGTCCAACCCGACAAGTTGGTCGAGGAGAGCGCGAATCTCTGTGAAATCTTGCCGCCGCTCTACGACGAATTTTAGCTGGTAATCGTAGCCTTCAAGGAATTTTCGCAGGACACCGAAGTTCAGCCGGCGCTCTTCGTGCATCTTGGCGAATTGTCCCTTCGCTCTTTTCCAGGGCGTGGAATGGGCGAGCTTCGGGCTCATTGAAATCAAATCACAGGCCACTGGTTTGAAAATCGTCGCCGCGGTTTCGATCGTAATATGCGCGCCTTCGCGTTTTAGTTCCTTCGCCAGCTCCTCGATCTCGGGCGCGAGCAGCGGCTCGCCACCGGTCACGACGACGTGGCGGGCGGGATATTTGCGCACTTCACGCAGAATCTTCCTGACGTTCCAATCTCGCCCTTCCGGCCGCCATGAGGTGTATGGGGTGTCGCACCAGACGCAGCGCAGGTTGCAACCCGAAGTCCGAATAAACACCGACGGCATGCCGAGAAGCCGGCCTTCCCCCTGGATGGAGTAGAAAATCTCCGCGATGCGCATGGACGAAGATTAACAGAGGCAGCGCTCGCAAGGAAGCGGGCAAGCGGGATTCCCGTTCAAAGTTCAATGTTCCAGGTTCAAAGTTTGCAATTCTAACCCGGAACTTTGAACGTTGAACCTTGAACCGCGGCGGCGCCCGGAACCTTGAACTTTGAACCCTATGATTGATTCACCGGGTTCCTATGATAGATGTTATAGTTTGGCGTAGCGGAAAAACCTCCACGCCACTACCAAGGATGATCCTCATGGCCGTGGACAAGGAAGCATTGCTGGCCGAAGAGCGCAAGCTGCGCAGGCTGCGCCGAGCGATGGATGTCGCCGCGACACTGCTCCGGCAGGTGGATCTCTCGCTGGAGGAAGCCCAAGACGTCGTGAACCACGCCAAGCAGACCGCCCTACAGCTCTTTCCCGATAAAGAAGAGACCTTCGATTTGATCTACGGCCCGCGCTTCCGCCGGATTCTCGTGGAGAAATACCAGCTTCAGTAAATCGCCGCCATGGGCAACGCATTCATCGACATCAAGGGCGCCAAGCAGAACAACCTCAAAAATCTGGATTTACAGATTCCGCTCAACGCGCTCACGGTGATCACCGGCGTGAGCGGGTCGGGAAAATCGACCCTCGCTTTCGACATCCTCTATGCCGAAGGCCAGCGCCGCTACGTCGAGAGCTTCTCCGCCTACGCCCGCCAGTTCCTCGACCGCATGGACAAGCCCGACGTGGAATCGATCGAAGGGCTGCCGCCGACCATCGCCATCGACCAGAGCCGGCCTGTGAAAACTTCGCGTTCCACGGTCGGCACCATGACCGAGCTGCACGACCACTTCAAGCTGCTCTTCGCCAAGATCGCCGTGCTCCATTGCCGCGGTTGCGACCGCGTTGTGGAGCGCGACACCGCCCAGTCGGTCCTTAAGAAACTATCGATGCTGGCGGAAGGGACACCGGTCATCCTGACCTTCGCACTGGCTACCTCGGCGCTGCCTTGGGAAGAAATAAAGTCCGGCTTGCAGCGCGCCGGTTTTCACCGTCTGCTCTGCGGCCAAACGTTGTGCGAGTTGGAAGAGATCAACGAATCTCCAGGCGGCGGTGAGACGCTGCAAGTCGTCGCCGACCGCTTCGCCTATCGGGCGCAAAACCGCAAGCGCATCTCGGATTCCTTGGAGCAGGCGTTTCACTACGGCAAGGGGAAAATAAATCTCTTCCTGCCGCAGGAAGATTGGCGGCGCGAACCGTTCAGCAATCACTTTCATTGCCCGCATTGCGATATCTCATACCGCGATCCGACGCCCAATCTCTTTTCGTTCAACAGTCCGCTCGGCGCGTGCGAGACCTGCCGCGGCTTTGGCCGGGTGATCGACATCGATCTCGATCTGGTCATTCCCGACCCCGGCAAGTCCTTGAGCGAAGGCGCCATAAAACCGTGGATCCATCGGGCCCGGCGCATGCGCCGCCTGCTCGATTTCTGCGAGCGCAAAAAAATCCGCACGCAAAAGCCCTACGGCGAGCTTTCGGAAAAGCAGAAGCAGCTCATCGTCAACGGCGAGGGCGAGTTCAAAGGCATCCGCGGCTGGTTCCGCCGGCTGGAGCGGAGAAGCTACCGCATGCATGTGCGCGTGATGCTGGCGCGCTACCGCGCCTATCTGCTCTGTCCGGAGTGTCAGGGGAGCCGTCTCAAACCGGACGCGCTCCTCTATCGCATCGACGGCAAGAACATCGCTCAGGTCAACGCCATGAGCGTCGGCGAGGCGCAGCGCTTTTTCGACGCGCTCAAGCCGGCGGGCGCCGCCGATCAAGTGGCGCGCCTGATCCTCGAAGAGATTCGCCGCCGCCTCGGCTATCTGGTCGGCGTCGGACTCGAATACCTGACGCTGGACCGCCAGTCGCGCACGCTCTCCGGCGGCGAGCTCGAGCGCGTCGATCTCACCACCGCCATCGGCTCTTCCTTGGTCAACACGCTCTACGTTCTTGACGAGCCTTCCATCGGCCTGCACCCGCGCGACAGCCGGCGGCTGGTGGAAATTCTGCATCGCCTGCGCGCCAATCGAAACACCGTGGTCGTCGTCGAGCATGATCCCGAGATCATCAAGGAAAGCGATTACATCATCGACCTCGGTCCCAAAGCCGGCGAGCAGGGCGGCCAGATCATGTTTGCCGGCTCCTACGACGCGCTGCTCAAAGATGAGCGATCGCTCACTGCCGCCTACTTGAGCCGGCGCAGAGCCATTCCGTTCCCCAGCCGTAACCGCAAGCCGTTCTTGCAGCGTTCGATCAAGATCAAGGAAGCCCGGGCCAACAACCTTAAAAATATCGACGTGGAAATTCCCCTCGGTGTCTTGGTTTGCATTACCGGCGTTTCCGGCTCTGGAAAATCCAGCCTGGTCGACGAGGTTATCTATCGCAACTTAAAAAAACTCAAAGAGGCGCCCACAGCCAACATCGTCGATTGCGCCGCCATCGAGGGGGCGGACAAGATTTCCGAGATCGTCCTGGTCGATCAGTCGCCGGTGGGCACCACTCCGCGCTCGAATCCGGCCACTTATATGAAAGCCTTCGACGCCGTTCGCCGGCTCTTCGCCGCCGCCGATCTCTCGCGCCTGCGCGGTTACGCTCCGGCGACCTTTTCTTTCAACGTGGAGGGCGGGCGCTGCGAGACCTGCCGCGGCGAGGGTTTTGAAAAGGTCGAGATGCAGTTTCTTTCCGACGTCTACACTTCCTGTCCGGAATGCCACGGCAGCCGCTACCGCGAGGAAATCCTGGAAGTCGCTTACCGCGGGCGAAACATCCGGCAGGTTTTGGATCTGACCGTCACCGAAGCCTTGGAGTTCTTCAAAGACAGTGCGGAAATCAAGCAAGCACTCTATCCGCTGCGCGCCGTCGGGCTCGAATATGTCCGCTTGGGGCAACCGCTCACGACGCTTTCGGGCGGCGAGTCGCAGCGGCTCAAACTCGCCGCGCACATGGCAAGAGCGAAGAAATCCGGCACGCTTTTTATTTTTGACGAGCCGACCACCGGCCTCCACTTCCACGACATCGCAAGACTGCTTCGGGCTTTCAACGAGCTCATCGACCAGGGCCACTCCATCGTCGTCATCGAACACAACATGGAAGTGGTGAAATGCGCCGACCATATCATCGACCTGGGACCCGAAGGCGGCGACGGCGGCGGCGAGATCATCGCGACGGGAACGCCCGAGCAAGTTGCTAAAATGGACCGCTCCTACACGGGCGTTTACCTGCGGCCGTATCTGGCCAAGCAATCCGCATCCCCCTTCGCCTCTGTCCTGGAACGCGTAGGGGCACGGCATGCCGTGCCCTTACCCGCAGGCGACAACGCCATCACCATCGTCGGCGCCAAGGAGCATAACCTCAAGAACATCAGCCTGAACATCCCGCGGGACCGCTTTGTGGTGATTACCGGCCTGAGCGGCTCCGGCAAATCGTCGCTCGCCTTCGATATTATCTATGCCGAGGGGCAGCGGCGCTACATCGACAGCCTGTCCGCCTATGCGCGGCAGTTTCTCCAGGTGATGGCGCGGCCCAACGTCGACCTGCTCGCCGGCATTCCGCCCACCGTCGCCATCGAGCAGCGCTTGAGCCAAGGCGGACGAAACTCGACGGTGGCGACGGTCACCGAGATCTATCATTATCTCCGTTTGCTCTACTCCAAGGTCGGCAAGCAACATTGCGTTAAGTGCGGCCGGCAGATTCGCTCGCTCACGCGCAGCCAAATCCTCGACCGCATCGGCCGCGGCTATCGCGGCAAAGAAGTCATGGTCTTGAGCCCCATCGTGCGCGGGCGCAAAGGGTTTCACAAAGAAGTCATCGACGGGGCGCGCCGCCTCGGCTACCGCCGCGCCCGCATCGACGGCGAGGCGGTCGACCTCCGATCTCCCGCGCTGTTCAACGGGCTCGAACGGTATAAAGAGCACGACATCGACATCGTCATCGGCAAGGCCAAGGCCGGCCGGCGCGAAGTCGAAACGATGGTCGATCAGGGGCTGCGCCTGGGCAACGGCGTCATTCATCTCATTTCCGAGCGCGGCGAACAGATTTTTAACCAGCGGCTCTTCTGCCTCCCCTGCGGCATTGGCTATGAGCCGCTGGACCCGCGACTTTTTTCGTTCAACAGCCGCCAGGGCGCTTGCGCGCAGTGCGACGGCATGGGCTTTCAGTGGGATTTCGCTCCCGAGCTGATTTTCGCCGATCCGCGCAAGTCCGTCCGCGCTTCCCTCACCGCCATCGCCGATTCCTTCAGCGCCAACGCGGCGCACTTGCAGCGCGCCGTGCAACGGCTGCTCCAAGAATTGGCAAGCCACATCGATCCCGACAAATCCTTTGGCCGGTTGGCGAAAAAAACCCGCGAAGAAATTCTCAACGGTGGCAGCGGGCCTGCCCGCCGGCAGGCAGGCGGGCGGGCGGCTTTCGGCGGCGTGATTCCCTATTTAAGAGAACTCTGGAAAGACGGCGCGGACGAAGCGAACAGCGAGCTATCCGCATTGCTCAACGAGTCTCCTTGCGGCGTCTGCCAGGGCCGCAGGCTCAACTCGCGGGCGCAGGCCGTGCGCGTCGACGGGAAAAGTATCTGGCAGGTCACGGCCCTATCGGTCGAGGAAGCGAAAGAGTACTTCGACGCGCTGGACCTCGGGCAAGGCAAAGATGGCAACGCCGAGCGCGACCGCGCGGTGGCCGAAAAAATTACCAGGGAAATCCAGCAGCGGTTGAATTTCCTCGCGGAAGTGGGCTTGCCCTATCTCACGCTCGACCGGCGCGCCGACACGCTTTCCGGCGGCGAGGCCCAGCGCATCCGCCTGGCGGCGCAACTCGGCTCCAACCTGCGCGGCGTCTGTTACATTCTCGACGAGCCCACCATCGGCCTGCATCCGCGCGACAACGCCATGCTGCTCGGCACGCTCAAACGGCTCGAAGCGGTCGGCAACAGCGTCCTGGTCGTCGAGCATGACGAGGCGACCATCGAAGCGGCCGATCTGATCGTCGATCTGGGGCCGGGCGCGGGTGTTAACGGCGGCCAAGTGGTCTCCATCGGCTCGCCGGCGGAGATCAGGAACAATCCGGACTCGCTCACCGGCGCGTTTCTCCGCGCCGAGAAAAAACGCCTCGGGCCGCTACGGGAATTCAAGAAATCACATTGGCTCACCATCCGCGGCGCCAAGGCGAATAATTTAAAAAACCTCGACGTGCGCCTGCCGCTCGGCATGTGGACTTGCATCACGGGCATTTCGGGATCGGGCAAGAGCACGTTAGTGAAGGAAGTTCTCTACAAGGGACTCAAGATGAAGCTCGGCCAGTTCGCCGGACGACCGGGCGTACACAAAGAGATCGCCGGGTGGCAGTCCCTCACTCGCGTCGTCGAGGTCGATCAAACGCCGATCGGTAAAACCCCGCGCTCGGTGCCCGCCTCTTATGTCGGCCTGCTCGACGAGATCCGCAAGATCTATACGCTGACGCCCGAAGCCCGCTTGCGCGGCTACACGCCGAGCCGCTTCTCGTTTAACGTTAAAGGAGGCCGCTGCGAAGAGTGCGCGGGCCAGGGAAAGATCCGGAAGGAAATGAATTTCCTTCCAGACGTCTTCATCGACTGCGATGCTTGCGCCGGCACGCGCTTCAACGAAGAAACCCTGAGCATTCGTTTCAACGACAAGAGCATCGCCGACGTTTTTCGCATGACCGTCGAAGAAGCCGTGCCGGTTTTTCACGCGTTTCCGAAGATCGCGCGCCCGCTCAAGATTCTCGACGACATCGGCATGGGTTACATCACTCTCGGCCAGGCGAGCAACACGCTTTCCGGCGGCGAAGCGCAAAGAATCAAACTAGCGTATGAATTGGGCAAGGAATCCCATGGCAAGACGCTTTATGTCCTGGACGAACCCACCACGGGGCTCCATTTCGCCGACGTCGAAAAGCTCATCCATATACTCCACCGCCTGGTCGAGATGGGAAACAGCGTGGTCACCATCGAGCACAATCTCGACATTATCAAAGAGGCCGACTATCTCGTTGACCTGGGCCCCGAAGGCGGGGATCAAGGCGGACGTGTCGTAGCCTGTGGTTCGCCGTTGGACGTTATCCAGGACGGCAGGCAATCCCATACCGCGCGCTTCCTGCGCGATTATCTGAACGGCGGATACTCCGGAACTCCGCGCCAAAATGCCCGCGCGGAGGCGACCGCCTAGTACGAATCACAAAACCGTCTCCCTCTGGGAAGGGTGAGGGCACAGAGCAACTGACGTGACCCGACACATCGCCTCAATGATCGGCCACGGACTGCGCCTGCGCTGCCCGCGCTGCGGCGTCGGGCCGCTCTACGCAAAACCTTTTCGAATGCATTCCAACTGCCGCCAGTGTGACCTGCAGTTCGAACGGGAGCAGGGCTATTTCGTCGGCGCGATCTACATCAACTACGCCGCCACCGTGGCGATCGCCGTCCCCGGTTTTTTTGTTCTTGATGCTTTCACGAGCATGACGATCAACCAGCAACTCGCTCTCTGGGTTCCCTTCGCAGTCATTTTTCCGCTGCTCTTCTTTCACCACTCGCGGAGTCTCTGGCTGGCGCTCGACCATTTGATCAACCCGTCGAAAAGCCTCTACAGCCTGCCGTCGAAGAAGCCCTCTAACAAATGACCCCTGAATTCCAACCAAAGGTATTTGAAATTCGGAAACGAAGAAGAGATCGGAAAAACCATGTCTCCCGCAAAGACGCGAAGTGACGGGCCAAGGTCCGTCATCCCGAGCGTATGCGAGGGATCTGTTCCGAAAGATTCCTCGTCGCCTCGCTCCTCGGAATGACACAGAGTGTCACTTTGCGCCTTTGCGCCTTCGCGGGATAAATTTTCCTGGAGTCGTTCTGTTCAACGTTTCTGAGGTAAGCGCCTAATTACTTGACTGTGCTTTCCTCTTGGGCACCTTCCAAAGATCAACCATCTGCGAGATTCGCGCTACGCTTCCGCCTGGTTCGGCGTGGATGATGAGTACTTCGTCGGACAGCGCGGCGACGAGTTCGTTTCGGCGGCGCGCGGTGTTCTTGTCGGCGCGGCGGGATTTTTCAAACCGCGAAAGTAATAGCAAACGGCCCGACGCCAAAGCTTTCCGCCATTCGGTTGGAAGTCGAAGTCTTCCTAGCGACCGCGCGGGGCAGGCAATGATAGGCTGTTGCCCCCGTAACAGGATCTGCAAACATTCCGTTTCGACAGGAGACTGAAATCCGCTGATCACCGTAACGCCTTCGTCGCGGAGCTTACGAGCGGCATCGTGAGCGACAATGATGGCATCGCCTGGACAACGGACGGAGCAAAACAGGCCAAGCTTGTGCCCCGCAAGAATTTCCAGGTTTCCAATGGCCCAGAGCCGGGATGGAGCAACCGTGTCTAATCGCTTATCAAGCTGCCGGGACCAAGGAGCTTGGGATGGAGTCAAGGTTAAGACATCGGGAGCTTTCATTTCTCTTCGTTCTCCGCGTCGCGCCCCATCCGGTCCTTGATGTCGTAGTTGCTTGTCCTGACCCCGGTCGAAGGGCCTGCCCTGAGCCGACCGGAAGGGATGCCTACCCTGAGCGCAGTCCAAGGGATGAAGTCCAACTCCTTATCCGTAAAGCCGTAGCGCGCGCCGGCAACGTTTTGATTTACCCTTCTTTCTTGTCGGCGCTCTTCGCTAGTGGCGAATTCTTCGCGCGTCAGGCTGACGGGTTCCAAATAATAGGATAGTTGAGACGTAGAAGCCAGAGGCACATCTCGGCGTAGAAGTCGCGCTTGAGCGGGCCGTCGAGGTAGATGATGAGCGAAAAATGAGTCCAGCCCAATTGTGCAGTCAATGCCTGCACAATTCGGAAATCGGGAAATACCTCGGCAAAGCGAATCATATTGAAGAGATTACGACGGGAGAAGCCCCGGCCAAACTCCGCTTCCAATTGTGTCCCCAGTGAGGACACAATTCGTTGGCCATACTCCGCCCGTTTCTCCTTGAGGACATCGCGCCGGATTCGCTGCCCCACACGCCAGTACAGTAGGACCAGCGCTGAATTCACTTGCCGCGCAACATCTTGCCGCGCCTCGGCGATCAACCGCCGGAGGTCGCCTAACAACGTCCTGGATCGACTCGGGGTCATCTCAAATTCGAATCTCTTCCCTATCAGTTCTCTTCACTCGCCGCGTCACGCCCGATCCGGCACTCGATGTTGTAGTTGCCTGCCCTGAGCTGAGTCGAAGGGATGAAGTCCAACTCCTCGTCAGTGAACCCGTAGTGCGCCGCCAGCACCCGGTCGATTTCGTCGAGGATGGGCTTGGACAACCTTGGCCGAAACTCTTAGCCTGATAAAGACTCCCGACTTATTTAATTTTCCCTTAGTTTGAATTTACAGGACCATTCCAAGGTATTCCGGGACAATCGTTGTCTAAATCTAGGCTATATCTTCCAGCGGAAAATTTCGCGCTCTCAATACATACGTAACACCCGTATTTTCATACGGTTGTGGGCATTGACCCGAGGTTCTTTGTCTAAATTCATGGCTAAACGTCCCCCTTGGCCCTCGGTTTAGATATACGCCACTTCGCCCATCGCGTGGTCCCGTCTGGAAAAATGTGACCTTCTTTCTTCATCTCCTGTAAGAGATTTGTGATGTAACGCTTCTTCTGCTGTCCATCTAAAGCGTCCGAGAGCTTTTCCAACAACAAACCATCCAGATCTGACCTTGTACTTTCCCCAAACTTCTGGAGGTAGGCAACGATCATTTCTTTGTAGTGTCCTTTATCAAACGCCCGGTTCTTGATGTAAGCCGCCCGGTCACCGGTTACGTCCGCAATCTTCGCGGACACAAAAATATTCGGCCGCCGTCCCTCGATAAGTGTTAGCGCCTTTAGCCGCTTAAAGGTTTCATCGTCCAACGGTCGCTTTTTCTGTACCTTGTCCATGGCTATCACGTCCATGAGATCGAGCTCTGCTTGACTCATCAGTAACCGGGTGTAGTTCTCATCCAGCACCCGACCGGTCAACCGCACCGCCACTTTGTTCGGGTCGCTCAGCTCGTAATCCGGCATCGGAAAACTGCGCTGCCTTTGCAGGGTGAACATCCGCTTGATCCCGCTACCGATTGTGTCGATCATATTCAAGTTCACCATCGCTTGGGCGAGAAAGGGATTCCGGTAAACCTCCGGTGGCGCGTCGCTCCGGATCATCTCCTCCACTGTCCCGGGGATAAATGAACCGAGATTGGTGAAGAGCAGCGACTCCGGCGTCTCGACTACGTTGATCCGGCCACCAGCCGAGTAGTCCTGGTGAGCAACGCAGTTGTGCAGGGTTTCCCGGATCACCCACGGGTCGTATTGCGTGATCTCATGCGGGAACAACGTTCCGCTCGGCAGGTGGCGGATAGTCAGGTTGCGAATTTTTCCAAGCAACTGATCGCTCGCTAAGATGAGCGGAGCGGTGAAATGTTGGTAGTCTTTCTCAATATTGTTTTCGTCTCGCAGCACCCACGTAATCCGAACCTGCGACGGCGAGAGAAAGTGGGTGGATTCCTCCTTGCCGAGTAACAGTAAGGCCGTATGAGTCAGCTTGCTGCCGATGCACACTTTGGCCTTGTTCAAGAACGTGGCATCATCCCACCCGGAAAGCTCTGCGGTCTGGTGAGGATATTTCTTTTGGTATTGCACACGTGCGAACTGTATGGCCTGCGGGTCAAGATCGTCGAGACCCGCGACCTCGACAATTTCCGCTGACCAATCAGCCTGCGTGTTGGAAAGGATCTTCCAGAGTTTACGCTCCTTCTCCGGGAAGTCTTTAAGCTTCTTCTTGTAGCTTCCGACCCGGATGAAAGCTTCCTGCTTAAAGCGAACAGGTGTTGAGTTCGCCGCCTGGATCTCAAAGAGCACAACCGGTAGCTGGGCTCTCTCGAACGCGTGAATTGTAAAATCGATTCGAGGAGTCAATAAGCGAAGGAGCCAGTTTTCCAACTCTTCACCGCCGATTTTTCTTCTCTTCGGTTGAAACGTAGTGCCGACGACCTTGTGCGTACCGGCCTCGACACCCCAGACTATGTACCCGACTTTCTTGCCGTGCAGCGCAGCCCCATTTGAAATTGCAGAGAGATACTCGCCAATCTCTTCCGGCTTGTCATTGTTGCGCTTGAACTCGACCCATTCCGTCTCTGAGTCCAACCGGAGTAGCTCGTCCAGCTTGTTTTGAAGATCGCCGGTTATCATGTTGAAAATGGACGCTTGGCGCCACTATCAGTCAGTTAGCGAGTCTCCCGTGGTTTCTGCGTCACGCCCCATACGGTACTTGATGTCGTAGTTGCCTGTCCTGACCCCGGTCGAACGGCCTGCCCTGAGCCGACCGGAAAGGATGCCTACCCTGAGCGCAGTCCAAGGGATGAAGTCCAACTCCTTATCCGTAAATCCGTAGCGCGCGCCGGCAACATTTTGATTTACCCTTCCTTCTTGTCGGCGCTCTTCGCTAGTGGCGAATTCTTCGCGCGTCAGGCTGACGGGTGCCAGATAATAGGATAGTTGAGACGTAGAAGCCAGAGGCACGTCTTGGCTCAATAAAAATACTCCCAACTCTGCGAACTCTGTACTACTATCCTTGAGAATTTCCGCGGCCTGCGCAAATTTTTCATTGAGCTGAAATACTCGAATAGGGGAATTGACTCGCGCCAAGGCGCAAAGCACGCCAAGTGATGGGCAAGGCCTGTCATCCGGAGCGAATGCGAGGGATCTAAGAAGGATTTCTCCCTTCGGTCGAAATGACATAGTGTCTTCCCTTTGCGGCCTTAGCGTCTTTGCGCGAAAAATTTCCCTTCGTGACCTTCGTGCCTCCTTCGAAAATTGAGTTCGGGACGCGCTATGGGGGCTAATGAAGAATCGACCGGGGCGCGTCATTTCCTTCCCCTTGATGGGGAAGGACAAAGGAAGGGGTGATGGATTTAATCGGTTCCGGAGCACCCCTATCCCGGCCTTTCCCCGTCAAGGGGAAAGGATGTCGAACTACGATGCAGCGATCTGCCACCATCTTCATCCTCGGCGGAC
>Ga0214472_10000854_pt1 | contig 36302 bp, 34 predicted proteins | sample RVTome_6_FD_207662 | JGI IMG/M metagenome (GOLD analysis project Ga0214472, IMG submission 207662) | Soil microbial communities from uranium-contaminated site in the Upper Colorado River Basin, Wyoming, United States - RVT140D175 | ecosystem: Environmental > Terrestrial > Soil > Contaminated >...
CTGTCCGCAATCCTGTTCGCAGCCTCCGCCGGTCTCGGCGTCTGGGTCTATGCGCGCTATCGCAAGCAGATCAGGCGCGGCGGGGAAGCCGTGACGGAAGCCTGAATCAAAGCTCCCGCGTCTCCGGATGGCGCGTGCGCCGGCGTAGCCAGGTCACGCCGAACAGGTCATAGAGCCCGATCAGCGCCCTGTTGAGATTGTTGTATTTCGATTGGCCCATGACCCGGGGCCGGTCGTTGACCGGCGCATACGCGGTCTTGAACCCATAGGTCTGAAACAGCGCCGGCAGATAGCGGTGGATCGAGGTGAAGAACGGCAGCAGCAGGAATGCCTCGCGCCAGTAGACCTTGATGCCGCAGCCTGTGTCTGGGCAATCGTCCTTTAGGATGAAATCGCGGATCGCATTGGCCGCCCGCGACGCTAGCCGCTTCGAGCCGGTATCGCGCCGCCGGGTGCGGATGCCGCCGACCAGCGCCGGCCCGGAGCGGTCACCCGGATCGGCGAGTTTTTGTAACAGCACCGGAATGTCGCGCGGATCGTTCTGACCATCGCCGTCCATGGTCGCGATCACGGGAAATCGCGCCGCGAGGATGCCGGTCCTGAGGCTGGCGCTCTGGCCCGCGTTGCGCTCATGCCGCAGGACGCGCAGCGTGGGATGCTTCTTGCGCAGTCCAGCCGCTTCCGAAGCGGTTTCGTCGCTTGAACCGTCATCGACGATAATGACTTCGCCAAGATTGATCTCGGGAACGGCCTCGCAGGTCTCGGCGATCAGACGGCCGATATTGCCTTCCTCGTTATAGGCTGGAATGACGACGGAAATCTTCATATTGCCGGGCATTGCCGCCTGATACCGGAGGAGGTGTCGCCGGCTTGCTGTGCTTGACTTGGGGGTGGCTTGATCACATACACGCCGCCGATTGGCAAGGCCGCCGCCCGCCTTTCGGTTTCCCGACCCGGCCGACGGAGAATCCCCGCGATGCCAGAGCCGCAGTCCGTTGCCGCGTCGCGAGCGGGCACCGATTTTGCCCTGTGGCGGCGGCGCACGCTGATCGTGATCGGCATCCTGCTACTGCTGCGCCTGGTTTCGCTCGCCTTCAACACCACCGAACTGTTCTTCGACGAGGCGCAGTACTGGTTCTGGGGCAAGGAACCGGCGTTCGGCTATTTTTCCAAGCCGCCGTTGCTCGCGTGGCTTATCGGACTCGCGACCGCCTTGTTCGGCAATTCCGAATTCGCCGTGCGCGTGGCCTCGCCGGTGCTCCATTCCGCCACCGCGTTCGTGATCTTTGCCATCGGTGACCGTTTGTTCGACCCGCGCACCGGTTTCTGGTCGGCAGTGACCTATGCGACGCTGCCTGCGGTATCGCTGTCCTCCACGATCGCATCGACCGACGTGCCGCTGTTGTTTTGCTGGAGCCTCGCGATCCTGGCATTCCTGCGTCTGGAGCGTTCGCCGACGCTGGCTTCGGGCGCGATGCTCGGCCTGGCCATCGGGGCAGGGCTGCTGGCGAAATATGCGATGGCCTATTTCTTCCTGTGCGCGGCCATCTATGCGGTCGCCGGGCGAAGGAAACCTGCTTTCTGGCAGAACTCCGCATTCTGGCTTGCCGTCGCGGTTTCGGCGGCGATGATCGCTCCCAATATCTGGTGGAATTCTCAGCACCAGTTCGCGACCGTCAGCCACACCGGCGACAATATCGGCTGGGATGGTTCCCTGCATTTTCGCGCGCTGTTCGAATTCGTCGGCTCGCAATTCGGCGTCTTCGGGCCGATTCTGTTCGGGATGTTCCTGGTCACTGCATTCCGCCTGATCACCGAGGGCATGGACCGCTCGCAGCGGCTTCTCCTGTGCTTTTCGCTTCCAGTGCTGGTCCTGATCCTGTTCCAGGCGATCCTTTCGAAAGCCTACGCCAACTGGGCCGCGACAGCCTATGTCGCCGGCACGGTGCTGGTCGCCGACATCCTGTTCAACCGCATCCCGCTCTGGTGGGGACGCTGGTCGCTCGGCATCCACAGTTTCGTATTCGCGGTCATCGCGGTTTCGGTTGCGTTCAGCCGGCCAGGCGAACTGGGACTTCCGGATGAGCTTTCCCCTTTCGCGCGCATGCATGGCGCGCGCGAAATCGCAGCGGCCGCTCGCCAACATGCCGAATCTTCCGGGAACTGGACCGTTCTGGTCGACAACCGCCGTCTTGCGGCGCTCATGAACTACTATTTGCGCGACAGCGGGCTCGAAATCCGCAGCTGGCGTGCCGGCCCGGTCGCGCGCGACCATTTCGAACTTGACCAGGCGTTTCAGGACGATCCGGCGGACCGCGCTTTGCTCGCGACCGCCGACACCAACCCCGCCCAGATCGTCGCTTCCTTCGCCCGGGTCGAATTGCTGGGCGAGGTCAAACCGGCCGGCGGCGTCGCGCGCGCGGTCTGGTTCTACTCTCTATCCGACTTCCGCGCCGACGCGCAGGGAACGCAGAGCCAGTGACGGAACCCGCTCCTTTTTGGGTAAGGCCGCCTGGAGCGCTCGAACTGTCGCTCGTCGCGGTCGCGGGGGTGGCGCTTTGCGTCGCAGCGCTGTTGCTGCCGGCGGCCGATCTGCCCATTGCCGAAAAATTCTTCGTCGAGCCAGGGAAATTTTCGCTGCAGCAATCGGCGTTCTGGACCGGCCTGCGCGAAACCTTTCTGAAAATGTTCACCTACTGGTACGTGCTGGTGGCGGCAGCGACGTTGTTTACGTTGCGCACTGGTGCAGTCATCGGCCGCTGGCGCGGCGACCACTGGCTTTATCTCGCCGTTGCCTCGATTGCCGGGCCCTGGCTCTTCGTGAATGTGTTCCTGAAGGAGCATTGGGGCCGGTGGCGGCCACTCTTCCTCGAAGAGTTCGGCGGCAAGGAGAACTATTCGCTTCCGTTCGACTGGAGCGGCTCCTGCGCCAGCAACTGCGCCTTCGTCAGCGGCGAGGTCGCGTCCATGGTCATGCTGTTTGTTGGCGTGGCTTTGATCAGCCGCGCATGGCGCCCAGTCTTCTATGTCCTGGCTGCCCTGTTCGGCGCGACTGAAGCCTATATCCGCATCGGCATGGGCGGCCACTTCCTGACCGACACGCTCGCCGCCGCGGGGTTCATGACATTGATGGCGGCTGCGTTGCTACCGATCTGCCGTGCGTTCGGATTGCGCCTCTGAATTCGCTTCACGCAACCTCGAACAAGCCGGCGGCGCCCATGCCGCCGCCGACGCACATGGTGACGACGACATATTTCGCGCCCCGTCGCTTGCCCTCGATCAGCGCGTGCCCGGTCATGCGCGCTCCCGACATGCCGTAGGGATGACCGATCGAGATTGCGCCGCCATCGACATTGTATTTCTCCGGATCGATGCCGAGCCTGTCGCGGCAGTAGAGCGCCTGGCAGGCAAAAGCTTCGTTCAATTCCCACAGGCCGATGTCGTCGACCTTCAGGCCGTTTCTTTCGAGCAGCTTCGGCACCGCGAATACCGGGCCGATCCCCATCTCGTCGGGATCGCAGCCGGCGACGGCCATGCCGCGATAGATGCCTAGCGGGCTGAGCCCGCGCTTTTCGGCCTCCTTTGCCTCCATCAGCACGCAAGCCGAGGCGCCGTCCGACAATTGCGAGGCGTTGCCGGCGGTGATGTACTTGCCTTGGCTGACCTGCTTGCCGCCCTTGAACACCGGGTCCAATGCCGCGAGGCCCTCAAGTGTCGTCGTTGGCCGGTTGCCCTCGTCTTTGTCCAAGGTGATCGCGACATCGCTCACCGCTTTCGTCTGCTTGTCCTGGACCTTCATGATCGAAGGCAGCGGAGCGATTTCATCATCGAAGCGGCCGGCCTGTTGGGAGGCGGCCGTGCGCATTTGTGATTGCAGCGAATATTCGTCCTGCTTTTCACGCGGGATCTTGTAGCGCTCCGAAACGACCTCGGCGGTTTCCAGCATCGACATGTAGAGCGCCGGCAGGTTCTGCTGCAGCCACGGATCGAAGGCGCGGTGGAAGTTCATCTTCTCGTTTTGCGTCAACGAGATCGATTCGAGCCCTCCGCCGACCGTCACGGTCATGCCGTCGTCGATGATCTGCTTGGCCGCGGTCGCGATCGCCATCAGGCCGGAGGCGCATTGGCGATCGACGCTCATGCCGGCGACCGAAGTCGGCAACCCGGCGCGCATCGCGCATTGGCGCGCGGTATTCATGTAGGTAGAGCCCTGCTGGATCGCCGCGCCCATAATCACGTCCTCGACCTCGGCCTTGTCGATGCCGGCGCGCTTGACCGCCTCGGCGATCACATGGCCACCGAGCGTTTGCGCCTGCGTATCGTTGAATGCGCCGCGATAGGCTTTCCCGATCGGCGTACGGGCAGTGGAGACGATGACGGCGCTGCGCATTGGCTTGTCCTCTTTTCCTAGCGTTTCCGGCTCGCGGTTTCCTCGGAGATGAGCATCATCACGTGCAGACGGCCTTCGGTATAGATTTCCGGCCTGCTCATGTCGCGGATTTCGTCGAACCGCGCCGCTACCGCGTCCACGGTCCGTTCCCCGAGATCGAGATGAACGCCCGCGCTTTCCCGGATTTCCAGCGTCGAATAATGTCCTGCGCCGGCAAACATCACGGTGCGGTTCGGCGCATCCTCGCTGACAAGAAAAATCGCCGCCGGCGTTACATATTCGGGTTTCAGCATGTCCAGCATCTCGGCCGGCAGCAGATCGCTGGTCATGCGCGTCGCCGCCGTTGGAGCGATGCAATTGACGCGGATGTCGTTTTTGGCGCCTTCGATGCAAAGCGTATTCATCAGCCCGACTACGCCCATCTTTGCGGCGCCGTAATTCGACTGACCGAAATTGCCGTAGATGCCGGAAGTGGAACTCGTCATCAGGATGCGCCCGTAATTGCGCTCCTTCATCGGGCTCCATACCGCGGCCGAACAGTTCGCCGATCCGTTGAGATGGACATCGATCACCGAGTTCCATTCCTGCGCCGTCATCTTGCCGAGGCTTTTGTCGCGCAGGATGCCGGCATTGTTGATCAGGATGTCGATGCGCCCCCAGCGCTCGAGCGCCGCCTGCGCCATCTTCTCGCAATCGGCCCGGTCGGCTACATTGGCGCCGTTTGCCATTGCCTCGCCGCCGTTTGCTTCGATTTCCGCAACGACCGATTGTGCCGGCGTCAGCGAGCCACCGCTGCCGTCGCGCGCGCCGCCGAAGTCGTTGACGACGACCTTCGCCCCGCGCCTGGCGAGTTCGAGCGCGTGGCAGCGTCCCAACCCGTTGCCGCTGCCGGTGACAACGGCGACCTGACCGTCGAAGCGGATCGTCATGCTTGGCTGCTCCCCTTGTTTTCCAGGATTACCATTCCCAGCCAGACTGCGACGAGCGCAGGTGTCTCCGCACCTTCGATTTCGACGGAGACTTCGTAGCGCGACAGCATCTCGCCGGGCTTGCGTTCCGTGCATTCCAGAAATTTGAAATGCGCACGCACCTGCTTGCCAGCCGGAACCGGCGCCAGAAACCTGATCTTGTCGAAGCCGTAGTTGATGCCCATGGCCGCGCCCTCCGGCACCGGCAGGGCGTCGATCGCGAATGCCGAAAGCAGCGACAGCGTCAGAAACCCGTGCGCGATCGTGCCGCCAAATGGCGTTTCGGCTTTCGCGCGCACCGGATCGACATGGATGAACTGGTGGTCGTTCGTGACATCCGCGAACCGGTCGATCATGTCCTGCGTGATTTCGATCCAGGAAGAGGTGTGCGTCCTCGTGCCGGCCCCGGCCACGAACTCGGCCAACGGTAGGCGCTGGCGCATGACCGTTCCGGAAGCAGCCTCTGTCATTCGCCGAAAACCTTGCCCCCGGTTTCGACCGATTGGCCGCCGTCGAGGGGCAAGATCGCGCCGGTGACATAGGCGCCGCCCTTGCCGCACAGGAATAGCGTCGCCCCGGCGATGTCGTCGGGCGAACCGATCCGCCCGAGCGGCACCGCCTTGCCGACCTTTTCGGCTTTTTCCGGCGTGCCGGTGGCGAATGCCGTCATCTTCGACTGGAACGGCCCGGGCGCAAACGCATTGAACGTAATGTGCTTGCCGGCTAGTTCCTTGGCCAGTATTTTCGTCAGATGGTGTACCGCCGCCTTTGAGGCGGAGTAGGAATAGGCGCCGTCGCCGATCGGCGCACTGCCCATGACCGAGCCGAGATTGATCACCCGCGCCGGGTCGGCCGGCGTAGCCGCAGCTTGAAGCAGTGGCAGCAATTCGCGCGTCAGGTGGAACAGGCCGGTCACGTTGACGTCGAGCACCCGCGCCCAGGAACCGTAAGGAAATTCGGCCATCGGCGCGCCCCAAGTCGCGCCCGAATTGTTGACGAGAATGTGCAATCTGTCCGTGCGCGATTTCACTTCGGCGACGAGGTGCGAAATCCCGTCCTCGGTCGCGACATTGCCGGCGAAGCCGGTAATCTTGCCGCCGGTCTTTTCGGCCTTGGCCAAAGCATCGATCTCGGCGGCGACCTTGGCGCATTCCTCGCCCTTGCGCGAGGCGATCATCACGTCGGCGCCGGCCCTGACCAGCGCGGTCGCGATCATGCGGCCGATGCCGGTCGCCCCGCCGGTTACCAGCGCCTTCTTTCCCGTCACCAGGAACAGTTCTTCGGCAATTCCCATGCAGTTCCTCCAGCCGCCGCCGACCTGCCGTAACAGGCGTCATTGACAACATACTCGGTAGTATGTTCATATCGCCGTGCCGAGGTAAAGAGGAAATTTCGAGCTTCCGGCAAAGTGTGGATCGGAACATGCACGGCCAGCGCCGCCAGCAGATCGAAAGCCAGGAGAACGGGCGCGAGGCGATCGTGTTCGCCGCCGCCGACTGCTTCATGGAGGCCGGCTACAACGCCACCAGCATCGATGCTGTCGCCGACCGGCTGAGGGCAACCAAGGGTCGCGTCTACCACTACTACCGCTCCAAGACCGATCTGTTCTTCGACGTGCATCGTCGCGCCATGGCGATCAATTTCGCCGCCATCGAACCGCATGCAAGCGGCTCGGGCCGGCCGGCCGAGCGCCTCGCCGCTATGTGCCGGGCGCATCTTGCTGCCATGCTCGATTATCGCAATTTCCAACTGGTGCTGCTGCAAGGCGTCGAAATGCACCTTTACGGCGCCACCACGCCCGCCCAGCGCGCCACACTCGCCGATTTGATGCAGGAACGCGAGCGCTACGAAAGCTTGTTCCGCAAGGTCTTGATCGCCGGCAAGGACGCGGACGAGTTCGAATTTGCCAACGCGTCCTTCGCCTCCAAGGCAGTTCTCGCGGTGCTGAACAATCCCATCCTCTGGTATCGCCACCGCGAAGGCGACAACGCGGCGTCACGCAAATCAATCATAGAGCAATTCACCCAATTCGCCTTGAATACGGTCGCGGCGCGGCCGGCGGAGGAAAGGATTTCCGGTCATGAAAAATGAAATGGCGCTCGGCATGAGCGAGCGCCTGAAATCGATTCACGCGCGGGTCACCGCGATGGTGCGCGACGACATCCAGCCGCTGGACGAGGAATACCTCGCCGAGGTCGCCAAAGGCGACCGCTGGGGCCACACGAAACGCCAGACCGAAATCCTCGAAAGCTTGAAGAAGAAGGCGAAGGCGGCGGGCCTGTGGAATTTCTGGCTGACCGGTTCCGAGCGCGGCTACGGGCTGACGACGGTAGAATACGCCTATCTCGCCGAGGAGATGGGCAAGTCGCATCTGGCCGCGGAGGTGTTCAACTGCGCGGCGCCCGATACCGGCAATATGGAAGTGCTGGAGCGCTACGGCAGCGCCAACCACAAGCGCGAATGGCTGAAACCCTTGCTGGAGGGCGAAATCCGCTCGGCTTACCTGATGACCGAGCCGGATGTCGCTTCTTCCGATGCGACCAACATCTCGATGTCCTGCGTCCGCGACGGCGACGACTATGTGCTCAACGGCGAAAAATGGTGGTCGTCGGGCGCCGGCGATCCCCGCTGCAAGATTTACATCGTCATGGTGCGAACGCCGGACGCAAACCGGCAGAAGCACCAGCAGCATTCGATGATCTTGGTGCCTGCGGGCTCGCCCGGCGTCGAAATCCTCCGTGCGATGCAGGTCTTCGGCGCCGACGACGCGCCACATGGCCACATGCATATCCGCTTCAAGGATGTCCGCGTGCCGGCTTCGAACCTGCTGCTCGGCGAAGGCAGGGGCTTCGAGATATCGCAGGGGCGGCTCGGGCCAGGCCGCATCCACCATTGCATGCGCGCGATCGGCCAGGCGGAGAGGGCGCTGGAACTGATGTGTCAACGTTCGGTGCGCCGAGAAGCCTTCGGCAAGCCGCTGGCGCAACTCGGCGCCAATTACGACATCATCGCCAATTGCCGTATGGAAATCGAAATGGCGCGGCTGCTCTGCCTGAAGGCGGCCTGGATGATGGACCAGGGCGACGCCAAGACTGCCGCGCCATGGATTTCGCAGATCAAGGTAGTCGCGCCGCAGGTCGCGTTGAAGGTGATCGACGAGGCGATCCAGATGCACGGTGGCGCGGGCGTCAGCCAGGATTTCTCGCTGGCCTACGCCTGGACGCATGTGCGCACGCTGCGCCTCGCCGACGGTCCGGACGCAGTCCACCGCCGCCAGGTCGCGCGTGAGGAACTGAAACGCTACACCCAGCGCAAGGTCTGACAACGTGAAAGCGATCCTTTGCGACGCCTACGGGCCGATCGCCAATCTCCGCTACGCAGATGTGCCGGACCCGTCGCCTGGTCCGAAGGAAGTGGTGATCCGTGCCGAAGCCATTGGCGTAAACTATCCTGATGGCCTGCTGGTCCAGGGCCTCTATCAGGCCAAGCCCGCGGTTCCGTTCACGCCGGGAATGGAAGCGGCTGGGACAATTGCCGCGGTCGGCAATGACGTGAGCCGATTCAAGCCGGGCGACCGGGTTGCGGCCTTGGCGCAACTCGGCGCCTATGCGGAACTGGTCAAGGCCCACCAGAATTCGGTGATGCCGGTGCCCGGCGCAATCGATGCCGGTGCGGTCACCGCATTGATGTGCGGCTATGGCACCGCCCACCACGCGCTGAAGCAACGCGCCAATCTGACACCCGGCGAGACCCTTGTCGTCACCGGCGCCGCCGGCCTCACGGGGCTCGCCGCTGTCGAAATCGGCAAGGCGAAGGGCGCGAAAGTGATTGCCATTGCCTCTAGTGATGCAAAACGCAAGACCGCAATTGCACACGGCGCCGATGTTGCAATCGGCTATGAGAATCTGAAGGACGCGCTGAAGGAGGCGACCGGCGGCAACGGCGCCGATGTTGTGTTCGACGTGGTTGGCGGCGATGTCTTCGACGCCTGCGCCCGTGCCATGGCCTGGGGCGGCCGTCTGCTGGTCATCGGCTTCACTTCAGGCAATATCCCGCAATTCCCGGTCAACCTGGCGCTGGTGAAGGGTTTCAGCGTGGTCGGCGTGTTCTGGGGCTCGTTCACGGCGCGCGAACCGAAAATTTACGCCGAAAACATGGCCGAACTGCTCGGCTGGTACGCCGCTGGGCAGGTCAAACCCCTGGTCGAGAAGACGTATCCCTTGGCGCAAGCCGCCGAGGCGCTGCAGTTGATTCATGATCGCAAGGCGATTGGCAAAGTCGTACTCGTACCGGGAGCCGCCCAGTGAACATTCCGAAAACCATGCGCGCCCTGACCGTCAAGGGCAGCGGCTTTTCCGGCACGCAGGAAGGGCCTTCGATCGCCGCTCTGGAGCCCTACCTGGACTTTCAGGAGATACCGGTCCCATCCCTGGAAAGCGGCCAATTGCTGATCCGGGTGCGGCTGGCCAATATCAATCCGTCGGACCTGCATTTCATCAAGGGTGAATACGGCATTCCGCGCATAGCCGGAAAGCCCGGCGGGTTCGAAGCCTGCGGCGACGTCGCCGCTGCCGGCGAGGGCGCCGAAAAGTTGATCGGCAAGCGCGTTGCGTTCATTGCGACGCAATCCGGCGCATGGGCCGAATATGCGGTCAGCGATACGCGCAGCGCCACCGTCATGCCCGATGCGGTGCGCGACGAGGACGCCGCCGCCTTCTACGTCAACCCGCTGACCGCCGTGGCGATGTTCGAAATCGCCAGGGTCGAGGGCGCGGGCGCGTTCCTGATGTCGGCGGCGGCAAGCCAGCTCGGCAAATTGCTTGCCGGCCTGGCGCGCGACGAAGGCGTAAAGGCGATTGCGCTGGTGCGCCGCGCGGAGCACGTCGAACCGGTCAAACAACTTGGCGCGACGGAAGCCTTCGATGTGAGCGCCGAGGGCGCCATGACGCGAATTGCCGAAACCATGAAATCATTGAAGCCGCGGGTTTTCCTCGACGCCGTCTGCGACCGGATCAGTTCCGACGTGTTTTTCGCAATGCCGGCTCGCGCCCACTGGATCGTTTACGGCCGGCTCGGCGGCGATGATGCCCGGCTCACCCAGCCCGGCCAATTTATCTTCATGGACAAGCAGATTCGCGGTTTCTGGCTTACCCAGTGGCTGCGCGAGCAGCCGAAGGAAACCGTCGCACGAGCTTTCACCACCGTCATCGACCGCTTCGCCACTGGCAAATGGCATACCGATGTCAGCGCAATCGTGCCGCTTGCCGAAGCGCATGCGAAGCTGCCCGCGCTCCTCGGCCAGCCCAACGCCGGCAAGGTGATGCTGCGCCCGTAGGGTCTCGCCGCCCGCGACCGGTCCTACTGCCGCTCCACCAATTCCACACGCCGGTTTTCGGCTCGTCCGGTTTCGGTCTTGTTCGATGCGACCGGCGCCATGAAACCGGCGCCCGCCGGGGCGAGCCGGTCGCCGGCAATGTCGTAAGCGCTCTGCAATTCCGCGACGATCGCCTGCGCGCGCCGCATCGAGAGCGTTAGATTGTAGTCCATCGCACCCTGGTTGTCGGTGTGGCCGACGACAAGGATTTTCAGTTCGGGATTGGCCTTCATCAATTCGGCGATCTGGTCCAAGGCCGTACGGCTGTCGGCCTTGATCTCGGCCCTGTCGTAATCGAACAGGATGCCGTAGATCGCGATCTTGCCGGTCGCCGAAATCGACTCCGCCATTTGCTTGGCATCGACCATCCGGTTTTCCATCTCGCCGGTCTCGACAACCATCAGCTGATGGACAACTGCCTTGTTGTTGATGCTGACCAGCAGGGTGGCGTAGGTGCCGTCCTTCTTCACGGCGAGATAGCGAAAATCGTCGAGATTGACGGTCATGGCCGGCGCCGGCAGCACCTCGGTGCCGTAGTAACGGAAATTGTAGCCGCCGCATTCCTTGTCGCGGCATTCATAGATCGTTTCGTATCCCGCCGCCGCGAGCTTGTCGGCGAAGTTGCGATAGACCTCGACCACCGCATGGCCGGGCGGCGTGCGATAGCCGATCCGGATCGCCGGGCCCTCGAGCATCTGGCCTTCGCCGCGTTCGAGTTTCTTTACCGGCCCGGTGGCGAGCCAGTATTCGTCAAAATCCTTGTCTTCGTATTTGGTGATCAAGGCCCCTTCAAAGCGGCCGATATCGGGATAGTCGGCGCTGCCGGGTACGTCGTCGGCGGCGGTGGCTGGCGCGAACATCGCCAAGTTGAAAATGACGCCGGCGAGCATGTTGCGAATGGATACCGTCGCAAGAAACATGGAGTTGCTCCTGTATGGGAAATGACGGGAATTGAGGCGATGGCGCCGATAAGCCGGGTTGAAATCGATCCGCCGACACAGAGCGCGAATCGGTTCGCGTATCGCATCTGATCGCGATAAAAATTTGACGCGCCGTTCGCGTTTGGCGGCTGCCGGGCGCTTGACCTCGATCAAGGACCTGCCCGCCAACGGCCGATACCCGAAGCGTCATCGCTGCCTTCAACCAACGATAACTCACGATCGGCGACTATGGCGCATGAACAATCCGCAGCCGCTCGGCTGGATTTGCCGCGCAGGCCATCCCGGGGCCTCGCCCGCGTTCCGGTGCTGAGCTATGGCTTCCGCCCTTTCTTCATGGGCGGCGCGCTGTGGGCGGCGATCGCCATGCCGCTCTGGCTCGGGCTGATCACGGGGCAATTGGAATTTGCTTCTTCCTATGGCGCGGTCGCCTGGCACGCGCATGAATTCCTGTTCGGCTACGTGTCGGCAATTGTTGCCGGTTTCTTGCTTACGGCGGTGCCGAACTGGACCGGGCGGTTGCCAGTGCGCGGCGGCGCGCTATTGGCCCTGTTTGCTGTTTGGGCGACGGGTCGTGTTGCTCTGTTGCTCGTCGACCAAATCGGCGTTGTGGCCGCGACAACCGCCGACAGCCTGTTTCTGCCGGTCCTCGCCGCCGTCGTGTTGCGCGAGATCGTGGCCGGCAACAATTGGCGCAACGCCAAAGTCGCCGTTCTGATTTCACTTCTCGCCACCGCGAATATCGGCTTTCATGTCGAGGTGATTGTGGCCGGGATGGCCGACTACGCTTTGCGGGCGGGGATCGCCGTGGTGGTGGGTTTGATCATGCTGATCGGCGGGCGCATTACGCCGAGTTTCACACGCAACTGGCTCGCCGGGCAGGGCGCGAAACGCCTTCCGGTGCCGTTCGCCAGGTTCGATGTCGCAGCGATTGCGGCGAGTCTATCGGCGCTGCTGTTGTGGGTCGCGCTGCCGGATTCGCAACTGGCGGCCGCGGCGCTGGTTGGAGCGGGGTTCGTACAGGTATTCCGGCTGTCGCGCTGGGTTGGCGCATCGACATGGCGCGAGCCGCTAGTCCTTGTCCTCCACGCCGGCTACGCATTCCTGCCGCTAGGCTTCCTGCTCGTAGGCGCTGGTATCCTTTGGCCTACAATGGTGCCGGCGAGCGCCTTGTTGCACGCGTGGACTGCCGGAATGGTCGGTCTCATGACATTGGCCGTGATGACGCGGGCGAGCCTCGGCCATTCGGGACGCACGCTGACGGCGAACATTGGCACACAGGCGATCTATTTCGCCGTGGCGCTCGCCGCGTTGAGTCGCATCGCCGCGGCCTTTTTTGGCGACTGGATGAACACGATGCCAACATTTTCGGCCGTTGCCTGGACGGCAGCATTCACCGGTTTCGTATTTCTCTACGGGCCGATGCTGCTGCGGCACAAGCAGGCCTAAAGCCGCTGCGAGCGCAGCCTGAGCGCATTGCCGATCACCGAGACCGACGACAGGCTCATCGCCGCCGCCGCGATCATCGGCGACAGTAAAAGTCCGGTGCTTGGATAGAGGACGCCGGCGGCGACCGGCACGCCGAGCGCGTTGTAGACGAAAGCGAAGAACAGGTTCTGGCGAATATTGGCCATGACCGCGTGCGACAGGCGACGGGCCCGGGCGATGCCGTTGAGGTCGCCGCGCAATAACGTGACGCCGGCGCTTTCCATCGCCACATCCGTGCCGGTGCCCATGGCGATGCCGACATCGGCGGCGGCCAGCGCCGGCGCATCGTTGACGCCGTCGCCCGCCATGGCCACGACGCGGCCCTCTTTTCGAAGACGCGCGACGATATCGGCCTTCTTGTCGGGCAAGACGTCGGCCTCGACCTCGTCGATACCGAGGCGCTTGGCCACCGCCAGCGCGGTGGTACGGTTGTCGCCGGTCAGCATCACCAGGCGCACGCCCGCTTCGCGCAGCGCGGCCAGCGCCGCCGGTGTCGTCTCCTTGACCGCGTCGGCGATGCCGATCGCTGCCGCAAGCTTGCCGTTGATCGCGGCATAAACTGCGGTCGCGCCGTTCTGACGCATTTCGTCGGCATTTTCTGCAAGCGCATCGGTGGCGATGTTGAGTTCTTTCAGGAACCTGGCGTTGCCGATGGCGATGCGCTTGCGCTCGACCATGCCGATGGCGCCCTTGCCCGACGGCGAATCGAAACCCATTACTTTTGCCAGCGCCAGTCCGCGACTTTTCGCCGATACGACGATTGCCGCACCGAGCGGATGTTCGCTGGCCTGCTCCACCGATGCGACGAGTCGCAATACCTCGTTTTCGTCGTGGCCTTCGGCGACCGCGATCGCTGTTACCGAGGGTTTGCCTTCGGTTAGTGTCCCGGTCTTGTCGACGACGATCGTGTCGACCTTTTCCATGCGTTCCAGCGCTTCGGCGTCGCGGATCAAAACGCCCGCCTGCGCCCCGCGCCCGACACCGACCATGATCGACATTGGCGTCGCCAGGCCGAGCGCGCACGGGCAGGCGATGATCAATACCGCTACTGCGGCGACCAGCCCGTAGGAAAAGCGCGGCTCCGGCCCCCAGATCGACCAGGCGGCGAACGCCAGGATCGCGATCAGGATTACCAGCGGCACGAACCATCCCGAGACCTGGTCGGCGAGCCGCTGGATCGGCGCCCGGCTGCGCTGTGCCTCGGCGACCATCTGGACGATGCGCGAAAGCATGGTTTCGCTGCCGATTTTTTCGGCCCGCATCAGGAAGCCGCCACTGGCATTGAGCGTGCCGCCGATGACATTTGCACCGGTCTCGCGGGTGACCGGCATGGATTCGCCGGTGACCATCGATTCGTCGACCGTCGCCCGGCCTTCGGTGACGATGCCGTCGACCGGCACTTTTTCGCCCGGCCGGACCCGCAGGATATCGCCGACGGCGATGCTGGCGATCTCGACTTCGCTCTCTTGGCCATCCGCAGGGACCCGTCGCGCGGTTTTCGGCGCCAGGCCGAGCAGCGCCTTGATCGCGCCCGAAGTGCGCTCGCGGGCGCGCAGTTCCAGCACCTGTCCGAGCAACACCAGCACCGTGATCACGGCAGCAGCCTCGAAATAGACGGCGACCGAGCCGTCGGGCTCGCGGAATGTGTCCGGAAAGATGTCGGGCAGAAAGGTCGCCACGACGCTGTAGACCCAGGCGACACCGACGCCCATGGCGATCAGGGTGAACATGTTGAGATTGCGGGTCAGCAGCGACTGGTAGCCGCGCACGAAGAACGGCCAGCCTGCCCAAAGCACGACCGGTGTCGCCAGCACGAATTGGAGCCAGTTCGAATTCTGCTTGCCAAGCACCATGTGCAGGCCCGTCAGGTGCCCCCCCATTTCCAGAGCGAGTACCGGTAGGGAGAGCGCCAGCCCGATCCAGAAGCGCCGGGTCATGTCGACCAGTTCGTGACTCGGGCCAGTCTCGGCGGTGACCGTCACCGGCTCCAGCGCCATGCCGCAGATCGGGCAGCTGCCGGGACCGATCTGGCGGATTTCGGAATGCATCGGGCAGGTGTATTCGACATCCGCCTGCGCCGGCTCCGGCGGCTTGCGATGCTCGCCGGCCAGGTAGTGTTCCGGATTGGCCGAAAACTTCTGATGACAACCCGGATTGCAGAAATGGTATTCGAAACCCTTGTATTTGAAGCTCGGTTTACCGGTCCCGATCTTGACCGTCATGCCGCAGACCGGATCGATTGCGGTATTTTCAGACGCGCTATCTCCGCCGTGCCCGTGCGCGGCATGGTCATGACCCGAATGATCGTGTTGCGCGCCTTTTTTGGCGTGTGCGGAACGGTTAGCCATCGTGGGAAGCCTCGTCTCGACAGTCGATGGCGGATCATATAGACCTTCCCATCATTGGAAGGTCAATAGCGGAAATTTGGAGACGCCATGTACGCGGCGGAAATGAACATCGGCGAAGCATCGGAACGCTCCGGCGTGCCGGCCAAGATGATCCGCTACTACGAGGAAACCGGGTTGCTGCGCGCGCCGTCGCGGTCGGCAAGCGGCTACCGCAAATACAGCGACAACGACGTCCATACGCTGCGGTTCGTACGGCGCGCCCGCGAACTCGGCTTCCCGACCGCGCGCATCCGCCAGCTCCTGCGCCTGTGGTCCGATCGTGCCCGGTCGAGCCATGAGGTCAAGAACATCGCCTTGGCGCAAGTCGCCGCGCTTGAGGCCGACATCGCCAAGCTGACGCAGATGCGCGATCTCCTGCGTGATCTTGCCCGCAAATGCCATGGCGACGACCGCCCGGATTGCCCGATCCTCGATGATCTCGAGGCCGGTCCGGTCGCCACCGCGGAAACCCGGAATTAGCAGCGCATGACGACCACAGACATCGATGCCTTGCTCGACCGCTATCCCGGCATATCCTGGCTGCGCGAACGGGCCCGGCAACGCATCCCGCATTTTGCCTGGGAATATCTTGATAGCGGCACTGGACTGGAAGCGGCACTCGAGCGCAACCGGCAGGCGCTCGATTGTGTCCAGCTCGCGCCGCGTTTCCTGCGCGGCGCACTGAAACCCGACCTGCGCACCACGCTGTTCGGCAAGGAATATGCTGCTCCGTTCGGCATGGCTCCGGTTGGCTTCCAGGGACTGATGTGGCCTGGCGCCGAACTGATGCTCGCCCGCGCCGCCCGCGAGCACGGCCTTTGCTATTGCATGAGCACGGTCGTTTGCGAGACGCCGGAGGCGATCGGCGAGGCGGCCGGCGATCGCGGTTGGTATCAGCTCTATCCGTTGCGCGACCGCGCGACGCAGAACGATATCCTGCGCCGCGTGAAGTCGGCGGGGTTCTCGGCGCTGATCGTCACCATCGACGTGCCGGTCAGTTCGACGCGCGAACGCCAGCGCAGGGCCGGCATGCGCACGAGCGGCGCCCGCTTGCAACAGGCGATGCACGCGCTTGCCCGGCCGCGATGGACTGCCGCCACGTTGCGCCACGGCGCGCCGCGGTTTCGCACCTTCGACCGGTACGCCGCTGACAACGCCTTGTCCGCCCCGTCGGCATTCCTGGCGAGCGATCCCTTCGCCGATCTCGGCGTGGAGGAAATCAAGGAAATCAGGGACCAGTGGCAAGGGCCAATGATCCTGAAGGGCGTTCTCGATGTCGCGGATGCCCACCTCGCCATCGAACTTGGCATGGACGGGATCGTCGTTTCAAACCACGGCGCGCGCCAGCTTGACGCCGCGCCTGCCGCCATCGAGGCCTTGCCGGCAATTGTTGCGACGGTCGGCGGCAGGATACCGGTCCTGATGGATAGCGGCATTCGCACAGGTCTCGACATCGCGAGGGCCCTTGCTTTGGGCGCGAATTTCGTGCTTTGCGGACGGGCGTTCATGTACGGGGTCTGCGCGCTCGGCGAGCCCGGCGCGGCGCTCGTCGCACGGATGCTTCGAAAGGACCTCGAAAACAACATGATCCAGGTCGGCGCGGCGACCATTGGCGAATTGCCGCAGCGGGTTTGCAGTCCGCATTAACCCGGTCTTTAAGACTGCCCGCCCATGCCCTATCTACGCAGCGACGGCGATTCGCCCGCCGACACGATTTCCTCCCAGCCAGTGCACCGGAAAGTATCCCGATGAGAGACCCGATCCAGACCGCGATGAATCTCGTTCCCATGGTTGTCGAGCAGACCAACCGGGGCGAACGGGCCTATGACATTTTCTCGCGGCTGCTGAAGGAGCGCGTGATCTTCATCACCGGGCCGGTCGAGGACGCCATGGCGACCCTGGTTTGCGCGCAGTTCCTGTTTCTGGAGGCCGAAAACCCGAAGAAGGAAATCAACCTGTATATAAACTCCCCCGGCGGGATCGTGACCTCCGGCATGGCGATCTACGACACCATGCAGTTCATCAAGCCGGCCGTTTCGACATTGTGCCTGGGGCAGGCGGCCTCGATGGCTTCGCTGTTGCTTTGCGCCGGCGAAAAGGGCATGCGCTTCGCCTTGCCGAACGCGCGGATCATGGTCCACCAGCCGTCCGGCGGCTTCCAGGGCCAGGCTTCCGACATCGAGCGGCACGCCCAGGACATCATCAAGATGAAGCGGCGGCTGAACGAAGTCTATGTCAAGCACACGAACCAATCCTACGAATCTGTCGAGGCGACGCTCGACCGCGACCATTTCATGAGCGCCGAGGAGGCAAAATCCTGGGGCCTGATCGATCAGGTGATCGAAAAGCGGCCGGAGGCTTCCTGAGCGCCGCGAAGCGAAGAATCGCATCGCGCGGAGCCTGTGCGGAATTGACGCAATCGATTTCGATTTCGTGGCAATATTGCCACAGCCATTTCCGGCGTTAAATGAATTTAGACAAATCGGGCCGAAGATTCCGGACAGAAGGGCTTTTTCCTTGTCAGCGCAGGATCGGGATGCTTGATTTGGCGCAAGGGCGATTTCGACCGGCATTGCGCGCAAGTGCGACCGGGCGAGGTCAACGCAGAGGATCGCGATGAGCAAGATTTCCAGCGGCGGCGGCGAAGGCAAGAATACGCTTTACTGCTCGTTTTGCGGCAAGAGCCAGCACGAGGTCCGCAAGCTGATCGCCGGGCCGACGGTATTCATCTGCGATGAATGCGTCGAGCTTTGCATGGACATCATCCGCGAGGAAAACAAGACCGCGATGGTGAAGTCGGGCGAAGGGATCCCTAGCCCGCGCGAAATCCAGAAAGTGCTGGACGATTATGTCATCGGCCAGAACCACGCCAAGCGCGTGCTCGCCGTCGCCGTCCACAATCACTACAAGCGGCTGGCGCATGCCTCGAAGAGCAACGACGTCGAACTGGCGAAGTCGAACATCCTGCTGATCGGTCCGACCGGCTGCGGCAAGACGCTGCTCGCCCAGACGCTGGCGCGCATCATCGATGTGCCGTTCACCATGGCCGACGCCACGACACTGACCGAAGCCGGCTATGTCGGCGAGGATGTCGAAAACATCATCCTGAAACTTCTGCAATCGGCCGACTACAACGTCGACCGCGCCCAGCGCGGCATCGTCTATATCGACGAGGTCGACAAGATTTCGCGCAAATCCGACAATCCCTCGATCACTCGCGACGTGTCAGGTGAGGGCGTCCAGCAGGCGCTGCTGAAGATCATGGAAGGCACGATTGCGTCGGTTCCGCCGCAGGGCGGCCGCAAGCATCCGCAGCAGGAGTTCCTGCAGGTCGACACCACCAATATCCTGTTCATCTGCGGCGGCGCATTCGCCGGCCTCGAAAAGATCATCTCCGATCGCGGCCGCAAGACCTCGATCGGCTTCGGCGCCAATGTCGCCGGCCCCGAAGACCGCCGCACGGGCGAACTGTTCCGCCAGGTCGAACCGGAAGATCTGTTGAAATTCGGGCTCATCCCCGAATTCGTCGGTCGCCTGCCGATCCTGGCCACGCTCGAGGACCTCGATGTCGAAGCGCTGGTGCGCATCATCACCGAACCGAAGAACGCGCTGGTGAAGCAATACCAGCGCATGTTCGACATGGAGAATGTCGAACTGGCGTTCCACGAGGACGCCATAAAGGCGATTGCACTGAAGGCGATCGACCGCAAGACCGGCGCGCGCGGCCTGCGCTCGATCATGGAAGGCATCCTGCTCGACACGATGTTCGAATTGCCGTCGCTCGAAGGCGTGCAGGAAGTCGTCATTTCCGAGGAAGTGGTAACCGGCTCTGCGCGGCCGCTCTACATCTATTCCGACAAGTCGGTCGAGAAGGAAGCCCGCGCGTAAGCAGGGTCGCCTGACGACACTGCGCGCCGTTACGCGGCGGTAGTGTGACAGTCGTCGAATACGACCGGATAGAGCCAGAGATCGCGCGCCTGTAACCGGGCCTGGGCAGACAAACGCTATCCAGAAGCCTGTCGCCGGATCGGGACGCCGCTCGAGATACTGCGCATCGCCTCCAGCCACGCGCTGCGCCGCAGCCATTGGAAAACCGGCATCCACAGCCAGTCGAACGCTCCGGCCAGATGCAGGAGGACGCGCGCCGGAAGATCGCCGGAGGCTGCCTTTGTCCTGAAGAATTCCAGGCAGGCCCTGCGGAAGACGCGGTTGGACCCCTCGCCGAAGATCATCGACCGCAGGAGCCGCATGTCGGGTTTCCGCCGGTAGAGGCCGGTATAACTGTCATGTACGTCGCAGATCGCCTCCGCCAGGTCGTAGCGGATGTGAGTGCGAATACCGATGAGGAGCACAATGCCCGCGAGCAACGGTTTGCGGCTTCGGCTGTGGTCGAGCAACCGGACATGGTGTCGCCGGTGATGCGCGATGTTTTCGCCCCGGCCGGCCGTGCCCGAGAGAACGTAACCCTCGTAGAGCCTGAAGAAATGCAGGACGAGCAGGCCCATCAAAACGGGATCGGGGCAGGTCCGGGCGAACTCGAGCCAGGATTTCGTGGTGAAGTAGTAAAGCAGTGCGAAGAGTTCGTGCGCGTTATCGCTGCGGTTTCCGGGTTGGTGAATTCGAGACTGAAGTGCGATCGATCGGATGACCCGTCCAAGCTGACGGTCGTCTATGCAATCCATCTGCAACACATGATTGTGACGCGTAACCGACAACGGTTGCCAGGCCGGCCGCGAGATTCGGCGGCGCGCGGGCGACCATGAAAATTCGATTGGTGCTCGCATTCTCCCCCCGGCGCGATCGGCGCTTGCCGGGGATTCGATTTGCACGGAGACAGGCAGCCCTCAATCGACCGATCTGCGTAAATCGTCTACGCAACTCGGCCGATGCGGATAAGCGGCGCGATGCTATTATCCGCCGTTGTCCGACAGGATCGGATGGTACGCAGGATGGCGATGTTGCCGGTCCGTATCTGGGAGAGCTGCCGTATCGCCGCGTTGCCCCAGCGGCGCGTCAGCAAGGTTGTGCGCATTTTGGCGACCTTCGCGTTCGTCGTTTGGTTTGCGTTCGTGGCGCATGGCCCTGCCGCGGCCGGCGATGCGGAACCCGCGCCAGTCAGCATTGAATATGTTCCGTCGCCGCAGACCGAATTTGACCTCCGGGACGTCTGTTGTGGCGCCGGGCCGGGCTTCGTTTCGCTGCCCGATGCCACGCTGGGGACGCGCTTTGACGACACGTCGCACTGGCTCCGGATCACAACCGGTGGACAGGAGGGTGTGCTGACCCTTGGCGCCCTGGTCGACGAGGCCGACCTCCATTTCGTCGATCCGGCGACCGGCGATTGGATAGTAATGCGCTCCGGCGATACGCGGCCCGCTTCGGAACGCTCCCTGGTTTCGGCGCGGATTGCCTTTCCCTTGCCGGCAATGCCGCCACCGGCGGAATTCTACCTGCGCATCCGACAGCCCACGGCCATCTCGATCCGGATCGATTTCGTCTCGGGCAACGCATTCCGAAGCGCCTCCCAATCGACGGCGATCATCAGGGCCGCGCTCTTTGGCGCGGCGATGATCATGATCGTCTTCAATCTGACGTTTTCGGTCGCCACGCGCGATCTTGCCTTTCTCCTGAATGCGGCGACCGTCGGTTCGGTTCTGGTTCTCGATATCTACCTTACCGGCGTCGGTTCGGCCTACTTGTGGGCCGAAGCGCCCTGGATCTCCAACTACGTTATCAATCTGGCGTTGATTACTACCTCGATTGCGGCGGGTTTGTTCTTCTATTTCTTCCTTCGCGACCCGGCGATGCCGCGCCAGTATCTGCTGCGCATCCTGCTGATTTCGCCGGTCATTGCCTTGGCGCTTGTCGCGTTTCTCCCCTGGGTCGTCTATTGGCGCTTACAGCCACCGATCTTCGCCGTGCTGGGCATGATGATCGCGGCCAACATTGCGATTTGCGTCTTGGAGGCCTGGCGCGGCAACCGGCGCGCACGTGTGCTGCTGGTTCCGTTCGTGGGCTGCATTATTCCCGGTAGCGCGCTGGCAGTCGGCCACATCGTCTTCGGCCAGCGGATCGGAATTCTCGATGAGCACGTGCTTGAGTTTGCCCTCGTCGTGGAGGCTCTCCTCTTTTCGCTCGCACTGGCCTATCGCATTCGCATTGCCCAACAAGAGAGATCGGAAATCCAGCACGCGCTTGTCCGACACGTGCGCGAGTCGGAGCGGCGGTTGCTGGCGGCTGTCGATCAGGAGCGTTCGCGCATCGCGGCAGATTTGCACGATACCGCCGGCCAGGGGCTGGTTGCCATCGTCAATCGTCTCGCGCGGCTTTCGCGCAAGGTGAATGGCGCAAGGGAAGCGCGCAGGGAACTCGACACCATAACGGTTGCTGCCCGGGAAACGGTCGGAGAGGTCAGGCGCATCTCGCACAACCTCCACTCGGCGACGCTGCATCAGCTGGGTCTTAGCCGGGCGCTCAATACGCTTGCCGAACATGCCGCGGCCACAACACCCGTAACCGTCGACTTGAGTATCGACGGCGTAGGTGACAGCCTCACCGACGAAGCGAATGTCCATGTCTACGGGATAACCCAGGAACTGCTGACCAACGCGGTCAGGCATTCGGGCGCAAGCAAGTGTGGGGTGAAGCTGCGGGCAGACGGCAATGATATCGTCCTTGAAGTGACGGACGATGGCAGTGGCATGCCATTGCCGCAGATTAATGGGCAGCAAGCCGGCAGCGGCCTGGGCCTGGAACTCGTCGCGCAGCGCGTCCGTTCCCTTGGCGGCCGTTGGAATATCCGCCGGCTGGCGCCTGGCACGGCGTTCGAAGTCCGGTTCCCGTTGATGCAATCTGCCAATTCCGGAACAAGGTGATGCCGATACGCGTGCTGATCGCCGATAATCACCCTCTCTTTCGGAGCGGGTTGAAGCTGGCAGTCGAGGATATTCCCGATCATCGCGTGGTCGGTGAGGCCGCCGATGGCGACGCCTGCATCGCGCAAGCCGAATTGCTGCGGCCCGACATCCTGACGCTTGACCTCAATATGCCGGGCCGCAATGCGTTCGATGTAATCGGCTGGGTCAGGGAAAATTTGCCCGAATGTCTGATCGTCATTGTTTCCATGCATGCCGACCGGGCATTCGTGGAAAAAACGATCGAATGCGGCGGGCACGGCTTCGTCGCCAAGGAAGACGCCGGATCCGAGCTGATGCTTGCTTTCCAGCGCGGCCGCGAATCCTTTTTCATGAGCAGCGCTGCGGGAAGGCGTGAGCCGTCCTTTGCGCTTTCAAAATCCGGACCGGATCCGGTTGCGTCACAGCTTGCCGATCTGACGTACATGGAGAAACGCGTGCTGCGCCTTGTCGCCACCGGGCGCACCAGCCGCGAAGTCGCGCACGCATTGGGAATTGCCGAGCGGACCGTTCACACGCATCGCAACAATATATGCGCCAAGCTGGAACTGCACGGCGCCAATGCCCTGCTGCATTTTGCGATTCGCCATCAAGGAGAGATCAACCGCTGCGCGAGCTAGGAAGCAGGCCGGCAAGGCTGCTGGTCCGGCAAGAATACTCCTCGCAATCCCGTGGCTTGGGCGCATTGGCGCTTCCACTTGATAAGCGCGCCGATTCGCCCCAGATATCCGTCAACCTGCCCGTCGGCGACTTCGCTTCTCGGTCGCCACATAGCGTACGACATCACGCCGGCTGGCGTTAACCGACCGCGGCAAAACGCTTTTCAGCGGTTTTGCAACGGTCAGGATGCGGCTACACTGCGGATTCGGCAGTTCCCCGCCGAACGAGGATATGAAGATGGCAAAGACACCAAGAACCGGCATCGGATTGGGGGGAGGGGAAGTCTATCCGCTGCTGCCCCTGCGCGACATCGTCGTGTTCCCGCACATGATCGTGCCGCTCTTTGTCGGACGGCAGAAATCGATCGCGGCGCTCGAGGAGGGCATGAACTCCGAGCGCCAGATTCTGCTGTTCACGCAGAAGAATGCGGCCGAGGACGATCCGAAGCCGGAAAGCCTGTACGAGATCGGCACGCTCGCTTCGGTGCTGCAATTGCTGAAGCTTCCCGACGGTACAGTGAAGGTCCTGGTCGAGGGCGTCGCCCGCGCCAAGGTCCTGGAATTCACCGACCGTGATGAATTCCACGAAGTCCGTGCCGAAGTCGTCCCCGATCCGAAGGAGGAGCCGATCGAGATCGAGGCCTTGGCCCGCTCGGTGGTCGCCGAATTCGAGAATTACGTCAAACTGAACAAGAAGATTTCGCCCGAGGTCGTCACCGCGGTCTCCCAGATCGACGACTTTTCGAAGCTTGCCGACACGGTGGCGCAACACCTGGCGATCAAGATCCCCGACAAGCAGAAGATCCTCGCCATCTTTTCGGTGCGTGAGCGACTCGAGCACGTGCTCGGCCTGATGGAGAGCGAGATTTCCGTGCTCCAGGTCGAAAAGCGCATTCGCAGCCGCGTCAAGCGCCAGATGGAGAAGACGCAACGCGAATACTACCTGAACGAGCAGATGAAAGCGATCCAGAAGGAACTCGGCGACGGCGAGGACGGCCGCGATGAGATTTCCGAGATCGAACAGCGCATCGTCAAGACCAAGCTGTCGAAGGAGGCCCGCGAAAAGGCAACGGCGGAAGTCAAGAAGCTCCGCCAGATGTCGCCGATGTCGGCGGAAGCGACCGTCGTGCGCAATTACCTCGACTGGCTGCTGTCGATCCCCTGGGGCAAGCGTTCCAAGGTCAAGACCGACATTGCCTTTGCCGAGGAGGTACTCGAGGCGGATCACTACGGCCTCGAAAAGGTCAAGGAACGCATCGTCGAATATCTCGCGGTGCAAAGCCGGGCCAGCAAGATCAAGGGTCCGATCCTTTGCCTGGTCGGGCCTCCCGGCGTCGGCAAGACCTCCCTCGGCAAATCGATCGCGCGGGCGACCGGTCGCGAATTCGTGCGCATGGCGCTCGGCGGCGTGCGCGACGAAGCTGAGATCCGCGGCCATCGCCGCACCTATATCGGCTCGATGCCCGGCAAGGTCATCCAGTCGATGCGCAAGGCCAAGAAATCCAACCCGCTCTTCCTGCTCGACGAGATCGACAAGATGGGCATGGATTTCCGCGGTGATCCGTCTTCGGCGCTGCTCGAGGTGCTCGACCCCGAACAGAACCACACTTTCAACGACCATTACCTTGAGGTCGACTACGACCTTTCCGCCGTCATGTTCGTGACGACGGCGAATACGCTCAACATTCCGCCGCCGCTGATGGACCGGATGGAGATCATCCGCATCGCCGGCTACACGGAGGATGAGAAGCTGGAGATCGCCAAGCGCCACCTGTTGCCCAAGCAGATGCGCGAACACGCGCTGACCGCCAAGGAGTTTTCGGTCAACGAGGATGCGATCCGCGAGATCATCCGCCGCTACAGCCGCGAGGCGGGCGTGCGCAATCTTGAGCGCGAGCTTTCGAAGCTGGCGCGCAAATCCGTCACCGATATCATGCGCAAGAAGAAGAAATCGGTGAAGGTGACCGCCAGGAACATCGAAGAATATCTCGGCGTTCCGAAGTTCCGCTTCGGCAAGGCCGATCTGGAGGACCAGGCCGGCGTCGTCACCGGACTGGCATGGACCGAGGTCGGCGGCGAACTGCTTACGATCGAAGGCGTGTCGATGCCTGGCAAGGGCCGCATGACCGTGACCGGCAACCTGAAAGAGGTGATGAAGGAATCGATTTCGGCGGCCGCCTCCTATGTGCGCAGCCGGGCGATCGACTTTGGCATCAAGCCGCCGAATTTTGATCGTTTTGACATCCACGTGCATGTGCCGGAAGGCGCCACGCCGAAGGACGGCCCATCGGCCGGCATTGCGATGGCGACCGCCATCATTTCCGTGATGACTGGCATTCCGGTGCGCGGCGATGTCGCGATGACCGGCGAGGTTACCTTGCGCGGCCGGATACTGCCGATCGGCGGTCTGAAGGAGAAGCTGCTTGCCGCGCTGCGCGGCGGCCTGTCGAAGGTGCTGATTCCGGAAGAAAACGCCAAAGACCTCGCCGAGATTCCGGATAACGTCAAGAACGGCCTCGAGATCGTGCCGGTGGCGCGCATGGACGAGGTGTTGCGCCATGCGCTGACGCGCCAGCCCGAGCCGATTGAATGGACCGCCGAGGACGAGGAAAAAGCGCGCAAGGCCATGGCCAGTCTGCCTTCGGCGGAGCCGGACCCGGTCGCCACCGCGCACTGATCGGCACCAGAATCGCGTGATTGCAGGATGGCCGGGAGCGGGCTCGCTTCCGGCCACTTTCTTTGTTCCCGCCAAGGCATTTGGCGCCGAGGCCGTCCGGTTTTGCGCTTTCGCTTTAAAAAAAGTGCATAAAACCGCCGAAAAGCGCTGATTTCAGCCGTTTCGGAGGGTTGCGGTAGTTGAATTTTCTCTTGCGGGGGAGGACCATCTGGCAACGAATCGCAACCCCGGAGGAACCGGCATGAATAAAAACGAATTGATCTCCGCAGTCGCCGACAAGGCGGGTCTCACCAAGTCGCAGGCGTCCGACGCCGTCGACGCCACGCTCGATCTGATCACCGGGTCATTGAAACGCGGCGACGAGGTCCGGCTGCTCGGCTTCGGAACGTTTGCGGTCGCAAACCGCAAGGCGACGACGGCCCGCAATCCGCAGACCGGAGCGATCATCAACGTGCCGGCCTCCAAGGCCCCGAAGTTCAAGGCCGGCAAGGCGCTCAAGGAAGCGGTCAACGTCTGATCGCCGGTCCTTGCCGGATTTCCGACGCAAAAACCCGCCGGCGACGGCGGGTTTTTCAGTTCTTCCGACCTTGGCAAGTTTCAGCCGCCGTTGCAGCCCCAGACGCGGATCTGGCAACCGCCGCCATGCGCGCCGCACTCGTTGAGGGCAATCTGTTCGGCGTCATACCGCGAATAGGCGTGGCCCCAGCCATAGGCGCCCTGATATCCTGTTGCATACGCGGCGCAGCCGTTGCCGAAACGCAGCACCAAGCGGCAACCGCGGCCGCATTCAGCCAGCGCCCGCTGCCCGGCGTCGTATTCCGAGTAGTAATTGTAGGAAAACCCGTAGGCGCGATTGGCGTTGTTGAAGGCGAGGGCGCCCCACTGATCCCGTGCGACCGCGGCGGCCGGAAGGAGCATCACGGCGCAGACACACGAGAGTTTCAGCATAGTTGCCAGCCAGCCCATGGCGGCACTTTGTTCTTCTGCCATGTTTTAGGCAATGGCTACCCCCCCCGCGCCGCGGCTTGGGGGGCATCCTGCTTCGCACGGTAGGCATCAATCCTGCGAAGCTCGAAGAGCGAAGCAGGATGGTGGGTCCATGCTGACTGAGACGGGGACCCAGACCCCTCCGAAAAACCGTCCCACGCGTTCGCTTGGCCCAGGACCCTGAAATTAATCAGAATTGCACGGCGGCTCATGGCCCAGAGCTGCCTTCGGCAATCAATTTCTGTGCCTTACGGCGGACGCTCTCGTCTGCGGATGCGGAATATCGCCTCAGCGGCGCGGAACGGCAGACGCACGAGCGTTACTTGCCGATTGCGGCGCCGCGTGGCTGACTGCTTATGGCTCGTCCACCGGCATCGAAGAAGTGCAGATTCTCCGGGGCGATCAGGAGACTCACGTCGGCGCCCGTCGCCAGGGCTTGCCGGTCATGGATCACGAGGCAGGTCTCGCCTGTAATTAGTTCGACATGCAGCAGCGTCGAGGCGCCCGTATATTCGCTGATCAGCACCTTGCCACGCAGCAGGCCCTCGCCGGAAGCCACGGAAAGGTGTTCGGGGCGCATGCCGACGCTGTGCGCGCCGGCGTTGGCGATCTCGGCAGCGCGTCCGGCCGAGCCGGCCGGGATGACGTTCATCTTAGGGCTGCCGATGAACTGCGCGACGAAGACGTTCGCCGGGTGCGAATAGAGCTCGCGTGGTGAGCCCACCTGCTCGATGCGCCCATCGCGCAGCACCACGATCTTGTCGGCCAGCGTCATCGCCTCGATCTGGTCGTGCGTCACGTAGATCATCGTGTTGCCGAGCCGCTTGTGCAGCGCGGCGATCTCGGAACGCATATGCACGCGCAGCTCCGCGTCGAGGTTCGACAGCGGCTCGTCAAACAGGAACACCTCGGGATTGCCGACGATGGCGCGGCCGATCGCGACCCGCTGGCGCTGCCCCCCGGACAGCTCCCGCGGGTAGCGGTCGAGCAGCGCGGCGAGCTTCAGGGTCGCCGTCGCTTCCGCGACGCGGCGCTCGCGCTCGTCTGCCGGCACCTTGCGCACCTTCAGGCCGAAGCCGATATTCTCGCGCACCGTCAGATGCGGATAGAGGGCGTAGGACTGGAACACCATCGCCACGCCGCGCTTGGCCGCCTGCACGTCGTTCATCAGCCGGTCGCCGATATGGAGGGAGCCGGCGGTGATGTCCTCCAGCCCGGAGATCATGCGCAGCAGCGTCGATTTTCCGCAGCCCGAGGGGCCGACGAAGACGACGAACTCGCCGTCCTCGATTTCGAGGTCCACCCCCCGGATGACATCGACCTTGCCGAAGCGTTTCTCCAGCCCGTTCAGTATCACTTTCGTCATGGTTTTCTCTTGTTCTGGCTCGGGATCACCCCTTCACCCCGGACATGGCGAAGCTCTCGATGATCTGTCGCTGCGCAAGCAGGTAGACGATCAACACCGGCACGACCGCCAGGCTGGTCGCCGCGAGCTGCAGGTGCCACAACGGCGTGCCGTACGGATCTGTGAAGTTGGACAGCGCCAGCGGCAGCGTGAATAGCTTCAGCGAACTGACGAAGACCAGCGGCTCCAGGAACAGGTTCCAGGAGAACAGGAAGGTGATGATCGCTACCGCAGCGAGCGCCGGCCGCGACATCGGCAGCGCGATGCGCCACCAGATGCCGACGCGCGACAGCCCGTCCATCTTGCCGGCCTCCTCCAGCTCCTTCGGTAGCGCCAGAAAGTACTGCCGCATCAGGAAGGTAGCCATCACGCCGTGCGGTCCGAACACCGGCAGCAGGATCAGCGGCCAGTGGGTGTCCATCAGCCCCATCCAGCGGATGAGGAAGAAGTTCGGGATGATCGTCACTTCCTCCGGCACCATCAGCGCCGAGAGCAGGAAGAGCATCAGCAGCCCAGCGCCGGCGAAGCGCAAGCGCGCCAGGGCGTAACCGGCCAGCGAGGCGATCACCAGCGTCAGCGCGGTGACCGCGACCGCGATGTAGAGCGAGTTGAAATACTGCTGCGCGAAGGGCTGGTAGGTGAACACCTCGACGAAGTTATCCCAGCGCCAGACGCGCGGGACGAGCGTCGGCTGGCCGAATATCTCCGTCGGGCTCTTGAAGCCGGACGACACCATCCAGAGGAACGGAAAGACGAAGGGGATCGCAACAATCGTGAGCGATATCGTCCAGCACACCCGAGTGATGATCCTGAGCTGGCGTTGGGTGAGGTTCATCGGGCGTTCCTCCCTCTCAGCGCGAGCTGCACGATGGTGAGCGCCAACACGACGAAGAACATGATGATGGCGAGCGCCGAGGCGTAGCCGACGTTGAAGAACTTGAAGCCCTGCTCGTAGATGTAGAAGGCGAGCACCAGCGTGCCGTTCTCCGGCCCGCCGCCGGTCATCAGGTAGATGTGGTCGAACACCTTGAACGAGCCGATCGAAGTGATGACCATGATGATCAGCGTGATTGGCGCCAACAGCGGCCAGATGATGGTGCTGAAGATCTGCCAGTTCGACGCGCCTTCCAGCCGCGCCGCCTCCTCGTAGTCTCGCGGAATGGTCTGCAGCGCGGCGATGTACAGGATCATGTTCAGCCCGACCATCTTGATGACGCGGGTCACGATCACCGCCACCATCGCCCAGTCTGGCTCGCGCAGCCAGTTCGGCCCGGTGATGCCGACCAGCGCCAGTATCTGGTTCACCGCGCCGGCCTCGTTCTGCAGCAGGAACTTCCATACGATTGCCCACGCGACGGCAGAGGTGACCACAGGGGCGAAGAAAATGGTGCGGAAGAAGACGGCGCCGAAAGACGGGCGGGAGAGGGCGAGTGCCAGCACCAGCGCCAGCGACATGTTGAGCGGCACGAGCCCGGCCGCGAAGATCACGGAATTGCGGATGACGTGCCAGAAATCCGGGTTGCGCGTAAGCGCGTCCTCGAAGTTGTCGAGCCCGACAAAGGTCGCCTGCTGCGACAGCAGGTTCCACTCCGTCATCGAGTAGAAGAATACCGCGATCAGCGGCCCTAGGAAGAAGATCAGGAAGCCGGTGACGATCGGGCTGACGAACAGCCACGCCTCGATGGCCTCTCGCATCCTCAGCGTGAGCCTCGGCACGCGCTGTACGCGTGCCGAGTTCTTTACTGCGAGCGGCTTCGTCATTGCCCGATTGTCAGAGCAGCGGCTGGATAGCCGCGCAGACGGCCTTTAGCGACTCCTCGACATTGGCCTCGGCGCGCCACAGAGCGTCGACGCGCGGCTTCATCGCGGCCAGGATCTGCGGGCTCTTCTCGTGGCTTGGCAACACCTGGCCTTTGGCGATGGCGTCCGCCACGACCTTCATCTGCTCGGCTGGGATCAGCTTGTTGGAGGTGATGAATGCGTCGCCGGAGAGTACCGATTTGCGCGCCGGCGGGAAGAACTGCGCCATGGTGGCTACGTTTTCCTTGCTGGTCATGTGGGCTATGAACTCGGCGGCCAGATCCTTGTTCTTCGCATTGGCGAAGACGACCAGGCCCGCCTGACCAATGACCGGCGCCTCGCCCGCGGCCCCGGTCGGTAGCGGCGCGATGCCCCAATTGAAGCCCGCCTTCGACATCAGCGAGGCGCGCGATATCTGGTTGATGGTCATAGCGGCGTTGCCGGAGAAGTAGTCGCCGCTCTCGCCGGGCGGCACGATCGACTTATCCTTGAATACCATATCATGAAGCTGCTGCACGGCCTCGACGGCCTCGGGCTTGTCGAAGCCGCATTCCGTGTTCGACCAGGCATCGCCGCCATAGGCGCGGATCGGCGGCATCAGCGCATGCATGATGCGGGTGTCGTAGCCCTGCCCGTCCTTGAACTCAAAGCCCCACTTGCCAGTGGCCGCCTTGAGCTTGGCCGCCGTCTGCTGGAATTTCACCATGTCCCATTCGCCCTTGCCGGCGAGCGCCAGCGGGTCCTCGAGCCCTGCCTTGTCGAACAGGTCCTTGTTGTAGAAGATGACGAAGGGGGAAGTGGAGAAAGGCACGCCCCAGACCTTGCCATCGCGCTGCCATAGACCCATCGCCGGCGCGGAAAAGTCGGCGAAATCATAGCCCTCGGTGCCGTTCAGCGTCGGCGCAAGGTCGATCAGCACGCCGGCATTGGCAAAGGTCGAGGCCGCGTCCTCAAACATCCAGCCGGCATCCGGCGGGTTGCCGCCGGCAAGCTGGAAGGTCAGTTTCTGGATGTAGTCGCCGGGCGGGATCGTCTCGTACCTGACGGTAACGTCGGGGTGCTTCGCCTTGAAACTTTCGGCGAAGCCGTTGAGCATCGCGAGATGCGCCTCGTTGCCGGTCCAGATGGTGACGCGCAGCTCCGCGGCATAGGCGCTCGTCGACATCAGGCCCGCTGCCAGCGCCGATATTATCAGACCTGTTCTTGCGGCTTTCATGGGGCTCCTCCCTGGGTTACTAGCCGTTTCTCGAACTCGCCCGCGCGGGATGAGCCGCACGGGTATTTGCGTAGGCAAGCCGTCAGGCCGCCTCCGGCAGCGCGCCGGGCGCGTCGCCGATGGTCCAGCCGCCGTTGATCGGGATATCCGCGCCGGTGATGTAGCTGCCGGCGTTGCTGCAGAGCAGGACGGCCGCACCAACCATGTCTTCCGGGCGCCCGACGCGCTCGGCCGGGATCTTGGCGACCACGGCCCTTCGGAAAGCCGGGTCGGCGTAGCGCGCCGCGTTCCGCCCGGTCACGATCGCGCCCGGCGAGATTACGTTCATCGTCACGCCGCGTCCCGCGACCTCACGGGCGATAGCGCGGATGACGGTAAGCTGCGCCGATTTCAGCGCGGCATAGACAACTGTCTCAGCGCGCGGCCGCGTAGCCATGACGCTGCCGATCGCCACGACGCGGCCCCAGCCGCGCTCCGCCATCGGCGGCACGAGCTTCTGCGTGAGCGTTAGCAGCGACGCGAAATTCGCCGCGACATGGATTTCGATATGCGCCGCAGTCACGTCGGTCCACGGCGCGCGATGCTCGATCGCTGCGTTGGCGATGAGGATGTCGACCGGACCATGTTTGGCGCGCGCATCGTCCGCCAGCGCTTCCGCCGCGCCGGGTTGCGTGAAATCGGCTTCCACGACAGCGGCGTCGCGGCCCTGCGAGACGATCTCGTCGCGAAGGGCCGCTGTCCCTTCGCCACCCCCGAAGTGATGCAGGATGATATCCGCGCCGTGCGCGGCGAGACCGAGTGCCACGGCCCGCCCAATGCCCGAATTGGCGCCGGTGACAAAGGCCCTGCGGCCGTCGAGGGAAAACAGGCCGTTCATGCGTCGCCTTTCGCGTTGCTGTTCAGCTTGCCGGCGACTTCGAGCGAGGCGATATCGGCCGCCTCGAAATGGGCGATGATCCTTTTTTCGGCCAGGTCGGTGTCGCCGGCCGCGATCGCTTCGTAAATAGCGCTGTGCCGGGCAATCGTCGCATTCCAATCGGTTTTCGTGCGGTTGGCGCGGCGCGAAAACAGCTCAGACACCTCACGCTGCACCGAGCGGAGGCCCTCCATCTGCACGCGGATCATCGAATTTCCGGTGGTGAGCGCCATACCGAGATGGAACAGGATGTCGGCCTCCGTGAAGGCGGCCGGATCGCCCAGCGCCTGCTCCATGTCCGCCACCGCCTGCTCCATGGCGGCGAGCCCGGTCTTGCCGCGGCGCTGTGCAGCCAGGCGGGCGATACCCGTCTCGATCACGCGGCGCATCTCGTTGGCTTCGCGCAGGCGCTCCAAACTTGAGCGCACCGCGTAGCCGTAGATGCGCTCCAGTGGCTCACCGTTGAGCGCCTTCGCACGCGCTACCTTGCCCTGCTGGGTCGAAATCAGTCCGGCCGAGGTGAGCTGGCGCAACGCTTCTCGCGCGATCGGCTTGCTCACGCCGAACTCCCTCGCAATCTCGCCTTCAGGTGGCAGCGGCTCACCCGGCGCGATGCGGCCGTCGAAAAGCGCGGCCGCAATTGCGTCCGAAACCGTGTCGGCCAGCCGCGAAGGTGTCGCCAGTTTGGCCGAAAACAGCGGCTTTCTCGCAGAGGCGTCGGACATCTCTCCTCCTGTGTGACGGCACCCGTAACACAATCGCTATCAAGTTAGCAACTAAGTTAATCAGTTGCCAAGCTGTTATGTTCGGGTCTAGAAGGTGGTCCGGCTCGGAGAGCGCCAGAAAGGGAGGAGCGCGTGACTGGTGAAGTGAGTGGCAGGGCGGACATCCGCATTACGGACGTGATTCCGCATCCGTTGACGCAGAAATTGCCGCGCCCGACCGTTACCTCATGGGGCAAGTACAGCGAGGTCTCGATCGTGCTGGTCGAGATCCGCACTGACGCCGGCATCGTCGGCGTCGGCGAATCGCTCGCCCGTTTTTCGCCGAAAGCCTATGCCGAGCTGATCGAAACGTCGCTCAAGCCGCGCCTCGTTGGGCAGAACGCCACAGACATCATGGCCCACTGGCGCACGATGCGCCGCGCTCTTTCCGGCCGCGCCGGCGGCATGCTGATCGAGGCGATCGCTGGCGTGGACATCGCGTTGTGGGACATTCTGGGCAAAGTCGCCGGCCTGCCGATCTACCGCCTGCTCGCCGGCGTCGGCCGGACGGAAGTCCCGTGCTACGCGGCATCCGTCAATTGGGGCAGCGACGAGTTCATGGACGAGGAGCTCGACCGCTACCTCGAGAAGGGCTTTCCGCGCATCAAGGTCAAGATCGCCAATCCGGTGAAGGACGCCTGCCGCCGCATCGAGCGGCTGCGCAAGCGCGCGGGCGACGACATCGAGCTATGCGTCGACGCCAATTGGGCCTACACGCTGGAGGAGGCGGTGGAGGTCGGCCGCGCGCTCACCGCCAACAACTATTTCTGGTTCGAGGAGCCGCTGCGCCCGGAGGACGAGCTGGGTTACGAGGAACTGCACCGCCGCTGCGCGACTCCGCTTGCTGCCGGCGAGAGCAACTACACCCTGGACCAGGCGATGCGGCTCGTCTCCAATCGCACGCTTTCCTACCTCCAGCCCGACGTCGCCCGTTCCGGCGGCATCACCGAGACGCGCCGCATGGCCGAGTTCGCAGCGGCGCACGGCGTTCAGTACGCGCCTCACATCGGCATGTCGGGCATCATCTGCGAGACAGCGAGCGTGCACCTGGCGGCCGCGATGCTGAACCTGCGCGCCATGGAGTGCGAAACGGACGAAAGCCCGTTCAAGACCTGGATCACCGGCGCCGCTTCAGGCGCCGACCGGCAGAAGAACGGCCTGCTGCCGGTGCCCACCGGCCCTGGCCTCGGCATCGAGATCGACTGGGACGCCGTGAAGCGGCTCCGGGCGTAGTGAAGGAGACGGCCGCGTGACCTTGCAGAAGCAACCGACTGCCGACATGGCCGAAGCGCTGCGGATCGCCATGCTGCGCGCCGATCCGAAGCTCAGTCGGTTCGACCCACTGCCGCGCATCATCAGCCATGACGATTTCTCGAACGGCCACTGCGGCTGGTCGCAACTCGTCGGTAATTACGAGGACGACCTCGACACGATGCTTCCGGGCTATGCCCAGCACACCAGTGCCATGCTGTCGACGCTCGGCCACTGGGATGCCGGCTCGCATGGCGGCATGGATTCGTCCTACGCGCTGAAGATCGCCACCCGCCCGCGCCCCGGCGCGCAGAACGTCACGATCAAGCGGCTGACCTTCCGCAAGCGCGGGCCGATCCGCTTCGAGATGTATTTCACGTTCAAGCCGGAGGCGACCGAGCTGAAGCTGGGCGAGACGGACGTCCGCTCAGTCGGCTTCCTCTTCGACCTGCAAGGGGGCGACAGCGATGCCAGCGCGGAGCGCGTCATGCCACACGTCCGTTTCCTCAACGCGCTTGACGGCCAGCACGTGCATAAGTGGCAGTACAAATCCCACCAGACCGAGTTCAAGCATGTCGGCTCCGGTGACAGAATCCTTAGCCACTACCATCTTTCGCCGGACGGCTGGCAGGACCTGCCCGGCGGGGCTCAGCGTCTCTGCTACAACGAGATCGCCACCAAGGTGAATTGGACTTATCTGCGCTTCGACTTCGATCTGGAGGCGATGAAGGCGCTGTCGTTCCAGTGCAACGACCGGATCTTCAACATGGCCGGCTTCGATTCCATCCGCATGCCGGCGATGAAGAACCTGTGGTGCATGCTGAACTTCGCGCTGTTCGCCGAGACGGACGTCGCCAAACGCGCTTTCCTCTACGTCGATTCGGTTTGCATCTCGGGCGATTTCTGATGCTGCCGGAGAACATCACCGCGATCATCGCCCGCAACGAAAAATGGTTGGGCGAGGCGGCCACCGAGCCTTACGAGGCGGGGTGGGCGCGCGAGGCCGTCTTCTTCGTTCGCGCTTTGAAGCAGCCCATCGGCGTCGCTCCCGAAGCGTGGGTGGAGATTTCCCCGGATGGCATGCACTGGGCGCCGGAGGGCACGCGGTTCCGCATGCCGGCGGAGAAAGATGAGATCAGCGTCGCGCGCCTCTCCGGCTTCGGCAACTGGCTGCGCGTCGCCACCCGCTTCGAACAAGGTGCGCAATCCACCGTGCTCGTGACGCTTCATCTGAAGGCATAGCGCCGAGGTGGAGATAATCACGCCGCAACAGGGCGCGAGGTCGAGCGGCGTGCCGCTGTCCTTGCCGTTCACACAGAATCCGGCAAACCGCTTTTCGCGCCGCCCGGCCCCATTACAGGTTCCGCCGCGCCGCCGGGTGAATCATTGGCCGATGCATGACCTCATTGCCTTCACTCCTCCCTGAACGCCTTGGCGAAACTGTCGCGGATCGGGCGGACGAGATATTCGAGAAACGTCCGTTCGTCGGTCGAAATGTAAGCTTCCACCGGCAGGCCGGCATAGATCTCCATCTTCGGTTCGGACGTGCTGCGTTCGAGCCTGGCGATGAAGTAGGGCTGCCCGGACGCGGCATCGATCAGACGGTCGGCCGACAGATAGGTGACGCGGGCTTCGTTGCGATAAGTGCTTGATTTATTTGGTGGGTGCTGACGGGATCGAACCGCCGACCTACTCGGTGTAAACGAGTTGCTCTCCCAGCTGAGCTAAGCACCCATCTGTCGCGCCGGGAAGTCCGTTTGCGGCAGGAAATGGCGCGAGTGACGGGACTCGAACCCGCGGCCTCCGGCGTGACAGGCCGGCGCTCTAACCGACTGAGCTACACCCGCGCAATCGCGGCCGAATGCCCCGCGAAAACCGCGATGACTTACGCAGTTCACTATGGGGTGTCAAGCTTGACGGCGGTAGCTCCACGGTTCTGAACTCGGGTTAACGGCGGTTTCGGGGTTGCGCGGGTTCTGATTCTGTTGGCGGCGGTGATTCGGAGACCGCTGCCATGCTGGATATGAATGAGAAGCCGCGTCTGCGGCTGCTTTTGGACCATTTCGCGCGGATCGAGGACGAGCGCGAGCCTTGGCGGGTGGCGCATCCGCTGGCGGAGGTGCTTTTGCTGGTGGTCTGCGGCACGATCGCGGCCGGCGACGATTTCG